>JACCDO011073182.1_pt1 | contig 10334 bp, 5 predicted proteins | sample 7446101 | NCBI WGS metagenome assembly JACCDO01 (sample SAMN15323440, study PRJNA562643) | freshwater metagenome | isolation source: river surface water | place: USA:Blue River Watershed | collected 2017-08-16
CGGCCAAAGCGACGCAGTTCGGCACCGGAGCGCGCATCGATCACCCGAACTGCGCCCAAGTGATCGCCGGTCAGCACCGTCTCGTCGTCGTGGGAGAACGCGCACGCCGTCATGCGCTTGCCTTGGAAGCTCCACGCCAACTTGCCGCGTTCGAGGTCCCACATGCGCAAGGACCCGTCGAGCTCGCAGCTCGCGGCCAGCGGCTTCGTGCGCGCCGCGGAGACGTAGACATGGTAGCTGCCTTTCTCGCCATCGGGCAGCGTCAGCACATGTGGCTCCACGGTGGATGACGGGTCGATGACTAGCAACTCGCCAGTGACCGCCGTGATGACGAGCTTGCCAAGGTGCGGTGACCGCGCGACGTCGCGCAATCGAAGACCTTTCGACAAGACGCGCGAACGTCGCAGCAACCCATCTTCCCCCGACAACTCGTAGAGCTTGTCGTTGTCGCCGCAGGTGAAGAGCGACTTGCCGTCTTCGCTCCACGCGACGCCATGCAACATCCCGGCCTTGAGATCGCGCGCAAACAGCAGCCTCCGGTCGCGAAGGTCCCACGCAGCGACTTCGCCGCCAAGCGAGCACGCAGCCATCAGCGGCTCGCTCGGATGTAGCGCAAGTCGGAAAGTGCTGCCCATCATGCCTTCGAGGCGATCGAAGCGGCGCTTGGGCTTCTGCTCCCACATGCGCAGCGTGCCGTCCCACGCGATCGTCATCAGTTGCCCATCGGGGCAGAACGCGAGACCTGAGACGTAGTTCGCGTGGCCGCGCAACGAGCCGAGGTTCTTGAGCGTCGAACCGGAGTAAAGCCGCACGCTGCCATCGCTCTGGATCGACGCGAGAACGGAGCCGTCCTCGGAGAACTCGCACGAGTGGATCAACGAAGCGCCGGTGCGCTGCTCTGCGAGCAACTCGCCGCTCACCGCACTCCACAGTTGCAGCACGCCGTCGCGCAATGCAGTCGCAACGAAGCGACCTGATGGATGGAACGCGACCCAACGCACGAGCACATCGCCAGCGAGTGTGAGCGTGCACTTGCCTGAAGCGACGTCCCAAATGCGCGTGTCACCATCGTGCTCGCTCGTCACCAGCATCGAGTCGTCGCTCGAGAACGCAGCCGACCACACGTAGGACTTGTGGCCGCGCAGTTGCGCTTTCATGCGACCTGTCTCGCCATCCAGCAGGTACACGACCGAACTGTTCGCAGCCGCGACCAACTTGCCGTCACTCGACATCGCGACGCACTGCGCGGGCTTCTCGCGCGACGCGAGTTGCAGATCGAAGCGCCGGCGCTTGTCTTTGCCGTCATACGCGGCGACGCGGCCCTCGACGCCGCCAACGACGTAGGCACTGCGATCGCGCGATGCTGTTGCGTTGGCGAAGTGCCACGGATGAGGCTCGCCGACGACGACTTCCTTCGTCGCGAGCGCCATCGTCATCAGGCGGTCTGTGTGCACGTCGAACCACAACGCCTCGTCGCGCAGCACGACGAGCGATTGCGGTGTCGTGCAACCAGCCTGCAACGCAACCTTTGCGTCTTCGATCTGCGCAGCAAGAGCCTGCCATTCGAGATCGCGCTGCTCGATGGGCACGCTCTGCAGATGCCGTCGCATCGCGTCGGCACGGCAGTTCTCTCCTGCTCCTTGCGCAGCGGCAATCGCTGCGGCGAGCGCGTTCTGCTGCGCGACCTCCGCGTTGCGCACCGCAAGGTCGCGCGCATCCGTGACGCGGACGAGGCTCCACGAAGTGACCGCGACCGCGCTGAGCAGTGACGCAGTGGCGACCAACAGCCCGGCAACCAGCGCTCGATGACGACGCGCGAACTTCAGCGCGCCAACGAGGACGCTCGGCGGTCCAACCGTGATCGGCTCGTGCGCAAGATGACGACGCACGTCGGCCGCGAGCTCCGCGACGCTCGCGTAGCGACGTTCGCGATCCTTGTGCAGGCAGGCCATGACGATCTCGTCGAGATCGCCGCGCAACCGCCGACGCAGGTCGCGCATCGTCGACTGCCGCAGTTGCGCACGCGCCGTGTCCTCGTCTGCAAGCATCGCGCTCGGACGCTTTGGCGCCGTTTCATTGAGCACCTTCACCACCGAAGCGAGGCCGCGTTCGCGCAGTTGTTGCGACGAGAACGGCAACGTGCCCGTCAGCAACTCATAGAGAATCACGCCGAGTGAGTAGACGTCGGTGCGCGTGTCGACCGGCAGGCCAGCGGCTTGCTCAGGACTCATGTACTCCGGCGTGCCTAGCAATCGACCGAACTCGGTCGTGCTCGGATTGTCGACATCGATCGTGCCTTGGATCGCCTTCGCGAGGCCAAAGTCGATCACATGCGCGAACGGCTCGCCGCCCTTCTCGTCGACGAGCACGTTGCCGGGCTTGAGGTCGCGATGCACGACGCCTCGCTGGTGCGCATGCTGGATCGCGCCGCAGACCGCGACAAACAGCGACAAGCGCGCGTCGATGTCGAGTCGCCGCTCATCGCAATACGACGACAGCGGCAAGCCGTCGAAGTAGTCCATGGCGAAGAACGGGCTGCCATCGCCGGCCCGGCCTGCTTCGAGGATGCGTGCGATGCCCGGATGGTCGAGTTGCGCGAGCACTTGGCGCTCCGCCTCGAACCGCTGCAGCAAGTCCTTCGCCGCTGCTGACGATGACACGACTTTGAGCGCCACCCGCCGACGCACGGGTTCGCGCTGCTCCGCGAGATAGACAACGCCGAAGCCGCCGCGACCCAGTTCGCGCACGATCTCATACGGCCCAATCTTCGCGCCGTGCGGCAGCGACGCAGTCATCGCTGTTTGCGCACTCGCGCCAGCAACGGACTTCACCTTGCCGACCGCAGTATCCGCCGCGCGCACCGAGCGCACGATCGCGCGGATTGCCTTCTCGTGCTCGCGATGCGCAGCGACGATCGTCTCGATCGCCGCCGACGGATCGCCACCGCCGAACAGCGCTGCATAGACGCGTTCTTCGATCGGCTCCGGCAAGCTCGACGACGGCTCGTGTCGGTCGGTCATGGAGACGAGATTCGTCGCTGGCACCGCGAAAGGGAAGAGAAGGAGCTTTGCTGCCGCTGCATCCATGCGCGCAAGCGGAGCGAATTGCGGCGCGTCGTGGACATCTCGTCCGCGTCGCAGACCTCACTAGCACAGACCCCCGCACATGATTCGCTACACCCTCACTGCCATCCTCGCGCTCGCTATCCCCGCGCTCGCACAAGTCGACGCAAACGCCAAGAAGAGCGACACCAAGACCGTCGTCGATCTCGCGGTCGAAAACGGCAAGTTCAACACGCTGGTCGCCGCCGTGAAGGCAGCGGGCCTCGTTGAGACGTTGTCGGGCAAGGGCCCGTTCACGGTCTTCGCGCCGACGGACGAAGCGTTCGCCAAGCTGCCGAAGGAGACCCTCGAGTCGCTGTTGAAGCCTGAGAACAAGGCGAAGCTCACGTCGATCCTCACGTACCACGTCGCCGCGGCTCAGATGCCGGCAAGCGATGTCGTGAAGACGACGTCGATCGCGACGGTGAACGGCCAGAGCCTCACGGTCGTCGTCAAGGACGGCAAGGTCACGGTCGATGGCGCCAACGTGATTGCCACGGACGTGATGGGCAAGAACGGCGTGATCCACGTGATCGACACGGTCGTGCTGCCGAAGCCGAACCTCGTTGAGACCGCCGCGAACGCGAAGTCGTTCTCGACGTTGCTCGCCGCAGCCACTGCAGCGGGTCTCGCGGAGACGCTCGCAAACGGCGGCCCGTTCACGGTGTTTGCGCCGACGGACGAAGCGTTCGCCAAGCTGCCGAAGGGCACGGTGGAGTCGCTGCTGAAGCCCGAGAACAAGGACAAGCTCGTCTCGATCCTCAAGCACCACGTCGTCGCGGGCACGGTGATGGCCGCGCAGGCTGTGGAGCTGACTGAGGCGAAGACGATTGGCGAGACGAAGCTGACGCTGTCGTTCGACAAGAAGGCGAAGGTCCTGACGGTCGGCGGCGCGAAGGTCGTCTCGGCTGATGTCGTCGCGGGCAACGGCGTGATCCACGTCGTCGACACGGTGATCCTGCCGGTTGGCAACTGAGATTGATTGCTCATGGACGCCGCGCATGCGGTGTCGATGCACGCGGGCCCGGTCAGCGCATGCTGGTCGGGCCCGCGTTGTTGGTGGAGCCAAGTTCCACCACGCGATCCCCGAGTCTGCGCGCGAGGTCATGGTTGTGCGTGACCATCACGAGCGTCATGCCTTTTTCGCGCAGCCCTTCGATCACGCGAACGACGTCTTCGGTGCTCTTCGGATCCAACGCGGAGGTCGGTTCGTCGAGCAGCAACACTTCGGGCTCCGTTGCGAGTGCGCGCGCGATCGCAACGCGCTGCGATTCGCCACCGGACAATCGCGCAGGACGACGCGTGGCAGCGCCATCCATGCCGACCGCGGCGAGCAACTCCATCGCGTGCGAACGAGCACCAACTGCATCGACGCCGAATGCGCGCGTCGGCGCGAGCGTCACGTTGTCGAGCACGTCGAGGTGCGGGAAGAGTTGATAGCCCTGGAAGACCATGCCGACGCGACGCCGCAACTGCAGCACGCGTCGCTTCCACTCGCGATCCGCCAAGCCTGCCGGGATCTCCAGATCGCCGATGCGCAGCGTGCCTTGGTCGTGGCGTTCGAGTTGATTGAGCATGCGCAGCAACGTGCTCTTGCCGTAGCCACTGCGACCCGTGATCACCGTCGTCTCGCCGCGTTGGAAGACGCAATCGAATCCGGCAAGCAGCGCGCGCCCGCCATACGACTTATGAATGCCGCGCAGCTCGATCATGCCTTGTCTCCATCGAGCGCGCGCTCGAAGCGGCGCGCAAGGATCGCGAGCGGCACGCTCATCGCGAGATAGAGCGCGCACGTCAGCAATCCGAGCGACACGAAGCGTCCCGACGCAGACGCGAGCATTTGGTACTGCTTGCCGAGTTCCACGACCGAGATCACCATGACGACCGCGGAGTCCTTGAACAGCGCGATGAAGTCATTGGTGGACGCCGGCAGCGACAGTCGCAGCGCTTGCGGCAACACGACAAACCGCAGCGATTGCGCGCCCGTCAGTCCCAACGCCAATGCCGCCTCGGTCTGCGCGCGCGGGATCGCCGCCATCGCGCCGCGATAGATCTCCGCCTCATACGCGGCGTAGTTGAGGCCGAGGCCCACGATGCCAACGAGCCACGCGGGCATCTGCAGCACTTCCCACTGGCCGAGGCCGTAGTAGAGGAACAGCAACTGCACCAGGACCGGAGTTCCGCGGAACGCCTCGATGTAACAGACCGCGAGAAAGCGAAGCCGCCGCGGGCCGTGCGTCCGCCACAGCGAAAGGCACAGGCCCAATCCGACGGCGATCGCGAACGCAGCGCAGGAGATGCCGACGGTCTTCGCCGCGGCGACGAGCAGCAGCGTCGCTTCCGACGCGCCGCTCGACTCGGCTTCGCGCGCGCCGTCGCCGACGCCCGTCGGCCGCAGCGTCTCGATGTCTCGCTGCGCGTCATTCCACATCGCCCACTTGCGGTAGATGCGTTCTAGTTCGCCGGCGCGAAAGAGCCGCAGCACGCATTCGTCGAGCGCTTGCTGCAGGCCCGCATCGTCTTTGCGAACCGCGATCGTGTAGTGGTCGCGCGAGAACGGCTCGCCCGCCAACTGCAACTCCGCAAACAACGGCAGCTGTGCTGTCGCGATCGGCAGGTCGACGAGCGCCGCCGCGGTGCGGCCGTTCTGGACGTCGAGCAGGCTGCGCGCCGACTCGTCGTAGATCACGGGCTCCACGCCCGCATGCGCGAGCAGCGCCTTGTGGCTCGCGGACTGGCCGAGGCAGCCGACGCGCGCGCCATCGCACTCCGCGAGCGAGCGGATCGACGAGCCGCGCTTCGTCACCAGCTGCTGCATGAAGACGTAGTAAGGCCGCGTGAAGCGCACGAGCGCGCGCCGCTCCGCCGTCGGCTCGAAGCCGTTCATCGCGAGGTCGAAGTCGCCGCGGTCGAGCCCTTGGACCAAGCTCTCCCACGGCGCCTGAACGCGCACGAACGCAACGCCGAGGTCTCGCGCCATCGCCGCGGCGAGGTCGACTTCGAAGCCGATCTCGCGGCCGGGATCCGTGGGGTCCGCGAACACGAACGGCGCGCCGCCCTCCGCGTCGGATCCCCAGCGCAACTCCGCGCGCTCTAGGTAGCGATGCGGCAGCCGCGCGCTCTCCGCTCTGGACTGCGCCGAGAGCAGCGCCGCGCACGACAAGGTCGCAACGAGAAGTCGCATCGACGCGACGTTCTACTCGCCAACTTGCGCGCGCCAAACCACCGCAGCGCACGCTGGCGCGCACCGCCGGTTTCCCTAGGATCCCCGCCCCACAAATCCGGCAACCACCGGACCCAAAGCCACCCTATCGAAGTGATGCTCAAGTTCGAACAACGCATCCTGTTCATCGGCTACGGAGCGGTCGCGCAGTGCACACTGCCGATCTTGCTCAAGCACATCGACGTGCCGATCAAGAACATCACCGTCATGGACTTCGAGGACCGGCGAGAACAGCTCGCGCCGTGGACCAAGAAGGGGCTGCAGTTCGTCAAGAAGCGCATCACACCTGCCAACCTCGCCAGCACGCTCGGCAAACAGCTGCGCGCTGGCGATGTGCTGATCGATCTCGCGTGGAACATCGATGCCTGCGAGATCATCCAGTGGTGCCACGACCACGGCGTGCTCTACATCAACACGTCGGTCGAGGTGTGGGATCCCTACGACAACGCAGAGGACAAGCATCCCACCGAGCGCACGCTGTATTGGCGGCACATGAACCTGCGCCGGATGATGGCCAACTGGAACGAGCCGGGCCCCACCGCGGTGCTCGAGCACGGCGCCAACCCGGGCCTCATCTCGAGCTTCACCAAGCAGGGCTTGCTCGACATCGCCAAGAAGTGCCTCGCGCAGAAGAAGTTCACCGGCGCTGCGGCGGAAGAGATCGCGCACCTCGCGAAGAAGCGCATCTTCAACGAGTTGGCATGGAAGCTCGGCGTGAAGGTCATTCACTGCAGCGAGCGCGACACGCAGATCACCAACGACCCGAAGAAGGTCGATGAGTTCGTCAACACGTGGTCGATCGAAGGCTTCCGCGAGGAAGGCACGACGACCGCGGAGATGGGCTGGGGCACGCACGAGAAGGAGCTGCCCGATCTCGCCTACGAGCACGAAGAAGGCCCGAAGAACCAGATCTGCCTCGCGCGGATGGGCATGAACACCTGGGTCGTGTCGTGGGTCCCCGACTACACGATCCACGGCATGGTTGTGCGCCACGGCGAAGCGTTCTCGCTGTCGGACCGCCTCACCGTGTGGCAAGACGGCAAGGCGGCCTACCGCCCAACCGTTCACTACGCCTACTGCCCGTCGGACTCGGCGATCGCGTCGCTCAACGAGCTGCGCGGCAATGACTACAAGGTGCAGAGCAACCTGCGCATCCTGTCCGACGAGATCATCGACGGCAGCGACATCCTCGGCGCGCTGATCATGGGCCACCCGCTGCAGTCGTGGTGGGTCGGCAGTGCGCTCGACATCCACACCGCGCGCAAGCTCGTGCCCGGCCAGAATGCGACGACCGTGCAGGTCGCGATCTCGGTCGTGTCCGCGGTGTGCTGGATGATCGAGAACCCCAAGCGCGGCGTGGTCTCCCCCGAAGACCTGCCGCACGAATACGTGCTCGGCATGGCCAAGCCATGGCTCGGAAAATTCATCTCCAAGCCTGCCGACTGGAACCCGCTGAAGCACTACACGAACGCGTTCGTGGGCCACAACAACCCGGCCATCGATCGCGAAGACCCCTGGCAGTTTAAGAACTTCCTCATCACCGAGGCCGACTGAGTCCGTCTCCATTCCATGATCACCAAGGCCCGCCTCAAGCAGCTCGCCGCAGAACACGGCACGCCCCTCTTCGTCGTCGACCACGACCAACTCCGCGAGAACTTCGCGACGTTCCGCAAGTACCTGCCGCGCGTGCAGCCGTACTACGCGGTCAAGGCCAACAGCGATCCGGCGATCGTGCGCACGCTCTACCAAGAGGGCGCTTCGTTCGACGTCGCGTCGATGCCTGAGTTCTTGAACGTCTACCAGAACATCGCCCACCTCCCGCAGAAGGAGCGTCAGGCGTTCATCTGGGACAAGATCATCTACGCCAACCCGATCAAGGCGATCGAGACGCTGCAGGAGCTGGACAAGTACAAGCCGCTCGTCACGTACGACAACATCGCCGAGCTCGACAAGATCCAGAAGTACGCGCCCAACGCAGGCGTCGTGCTGCGCCTCAAGGTGCCGAACACCGGCGCGATGGTCGAGCTGTCGAGCAAGTTCGGCGCGTCGCCGGGCGAAGCAGTGGACCTGATCCTCGCGGCGCATGAGCGCGGCCTCGTGTGCGAAGGCCTGTCGTTCCACGTCGGTTCGCAGACGACCAACGTCGAGAACTACGTGCAGGCGATCAGCCTCGCGGCCAGCGTGTTCGAGGAAGCGAAGGAGCGCGGCTACACCAAGATGAACCTTCTCGACATCGGCGGCGGCTTCCCCGCGCCGTACGACGAGACGGTCAAGCCGTTCCAAGAGCTCGCTGCGATCCTCAATCGCGAACTCGATCGCCTGTTCCCGAAGGACGTGCAGATCGTCGCCGAACCGGGCCGCTTCATGGTCGCGACCGCCGCAACCGCGGTGAGCAAGATCATCGGCAAGGCCATTCGCGACGGGAAGCTCTGCTACTACATCGACGACGGCGTCTACCACACGTTCTCGGGCGTCATCTTCGATCACTGCCACTACCACTTCAGCGCGTTCAAGGACGGCCCGAAGGCGGTTGCGTCGGTGTTCGGCCCGACGTGCGACGCGCTCGACGTCGTGTCGATGACGGAGTCGCTGCCGACCAACCTGGACATCGGCGACCTGCTCTACAGCGAGAAGATCGGCTCCTACTCGGCGGCATCGTCGACGTGGTTCAACGGCTTCCCGCCCGCCAAGGTGATCCACATCTACCAGAAGGATCCGCTGCCCACGAAGGGCGCGAAGAAGGCGAGCAAGAAGCCCGCGAAGGCGCTGACGCCCGCGGCGAAGACCAAGGTGCTGACCCCGAAGGCGAAGGTCGCCGCGAAGCCTGCGAAGGCGGCCAAGAAGGCCGTCGCGAAGAAGCCCGCCAAGAAGGCGGCGGCGAAGAAGCGCGGCTGAGCCCACGCGCGACCGTGGATGTGCGGTCGCGCGCATGGATTGCTCGCTGTGCGTAAACGCCAACGCAGATGAAGAAATCGCGTTAGGAGCCGACGACTCGAAGCAAGAAGGAACGAGCCCAACGTCGATCCGGCGTCTCCTCGCCATTCGACGCGCTCGACCGAGCCGTGACTCACTCATGCGCCCGGTTGCCTTCACCACCAAGGCTCCCGACGTGGCTTGCGCTCTCATCAGCGCAAGCCGCGTCGCGGTATCTCGCGGCCAACTGCGCACGCCGCGAACGCGCGCTAGCGAAGCAAGGAACCCGTGAAGTAGCCTCGAACTGCGAGGCCGCTCACGGCCCAGCGGAATTTGCATGAACGTCTGGGATGTGATCGTCATCGGCGTGGGCGCCGTCGGCTCATTTGCGCTGCGCGAGGCCAGCCGCCGCGGCGCGCGCGCGCTCGGGCTCGAACTCGCAGAGCCTGCGCATGCGCGCGGATCGAGCCACGGCCATTGCCGCATCTTCCGCCACGCCTACTTCGAGCATCCCGACTACGTGCCGCTGCTGCGCTACGCGACGCGCGGCTTTGAAGAACTGGAGCGCGAACGCTCGGTCCAACTGCTGCATCGCTGCGGCGTGCTGCTGCTCGGCAAGCGCGACTCCACGATCCTCTCGCGCTCGTTGCTCGCCGCGCGCACGCACGGGCTCCCTGTCGACGACCTCGACGCGCGCGACGTTGCGCAGCGCTTTCCGTGGTTCGCTTCGCCGCTCGCAGAACGCGGGGTGTTTGAACAAGACGCTGGGCTCGTGCGCCCAGAGCTCGCGATCGCAGCAGCGGTCGCTTCGGCGCGCAGCGCTGGCGCAGAAGTGCGTCTGTGCACGCGCGCGATCACGCTGCGCGCCGACGCGCACGGCGTCGAGGTCGCGACCGCGAACGGCACCGAACGCGCGCGCGCCGTCGTCGTCGCCGTTGGCGCGTGGGCCGCAAAGTTGCTGCCAGAACTGCGGCCCCATCTCACCGTGACGCGGCAAGTGCAGACTTGGGTCGCGCCGCAGCCCGGTGGCTCGCAGGACGGCATGCCGTGCTGGCTGCTCGACCTCGGCGATGACGCGCGCTCGCTCTACGGCATCC
>JACCDO011427229.1_pt1 | contig 10331 bp, 11 predicted proteins | sample 7446101 | NCBI WGS metagenome assembly JACCDO01 (sample SAMN15323440, study PRJNA562643) | freshwater metagenome | isolation source: river surface water | place: USA:Blue River Watershed | collected 2017-08-16
GACATGGGCCGAATAATCCTGGTGAACAGTTCTATTGGCGTCGTTGGCTAAACAAATGGCGGCAGCCCCAAGAACCTATGTATTTCTTGGAGGGTGGAGGGTATACAATTAGTGAAATTATTGCTGCTTTCCATGTACCAGAGGTAAATTATGGCTGGGACATGGCAACACTGTTTCAGCATATTGATAGTGCGCTGATTGCTAAAGGTTATATTGAGGTGGATTTAGCACCCGAAGCATTTGTTGCGCAGGTGGCCGATCCTATGACGAATGCACTATTAGGTAAAATGCAGAGACTGAAAGTTTAACGTGGTTGACTATTATTGTATGCTATTATGCGAGCTAAAAGTTGTTGAAATGTATCTTCAATTGTTCCTGTTGCAGTAAATATAACAGTTTCTCCATTTTCTAATTCATCTATATATTCTTCGTCCTCCTCGTCATCCTCTTCTTCCATTCGCTGTTGGTCTAAATGTTGCTGTTGTAGCTGGGTGACATATAGGGTATATGCGGGATGAATTTCGTCTAAATAACCTCTAAGAGTATCGACTAAAATATTGGCCTCTGCACTGATTGCACGGCTTCTTTTTATTTGCTCGGGACAATAACGAATAGAGGGGGTGGCCTTCAAATCATATTTAAGATATTCTTCAAATAGCCGCATCCATTGTATAACATAAGGATGCTCTGCATTTTTCAGTCCATATGTCAGCCGTCTTATCTCTGCGCCTGTTAAATATTTATTGCGTTTATTGGCAAGGCCGATGATGAAATTCGCCATCTCCTCTGTCATCATATGTTTGTGAGTATCACCATATACAAACTCCTTTATTGCTGCAAATCTTAATGGTCGCTCTTGTAAATAACTGTATTGATTGATATCAAATGATGCGGCTCTAAAAGTGTGAAAAACTGCCGACCAATATCCAAATCGCATACATTCAGTAAAAATATGGAGTAGCTGTCCACACCCAAACGCCAAGTTTGTTATTGGGTTAAGGGGACTTAAAGGTTTTGGAAACCCACCGAAGGAGTAGCGGAGTTGGTGGTAGATATTAGTTACAAGTGTCTTGGCCTCAAAGCAGTAACGGGACCGATTACGCAAATCATATACAATTAGCGGTTGATTGAAGGGCATTAAAGTAATTGGGTCATCAGTTGATAATTGAATTTTATTGGCTTTTTTAAGAAGCCAGGCATTAAGAAGGCGTTTGAATGCATTACGACAACGGGCCTCAACAATTAGAAGTGCAAAGAGGCGGTCATTTGGACCCGCATTTTGCGAACCAAGTTCCTCTTCATCTAAACGACGTCGCTTATTTGCTTGCGCAGGCTCATACTCTAAAAGTACTCTTAGACGTTCTTGAAGAGTTGTCTCTTCAAAAATATCTAAATAATCTTCTGGTAAATCATCAAAAAGCATAAAGCTATTATCTAATTATCTGTTTACTTTAATTAAGCCACCTCATTCATCAATATCAATCATTACAAGTGTATCCTCATATAAATATCCAACTTGCTCTCGTTTTACATTAAATACTAAGCCTGTTCCATCGGTCCACAATGGGGGCAGCTCAGGTGGTACTTTTAGTGGTGTCCAGACAATGGGAGGTTCAATCTTTAATTGTAGTGAATTACGAGTATATTTATGATTTGCGCAGAAGGCTTCACCAGGGAAGACCGGTTTTCTACAGCGCACGGCGACATCATTATTGGCTGGATGTGGCTCGGTGGCTGGGCATTCTCTGCAGCTATCGGTATCGTATAGTGTTACTTTGAAAGAATCTTTACTAGGAAATACAGCTTTTAGAAGATCGGCTTGCGGGATATTAAGAGTATTTGCAATACTACGTACATAGTTTCTTGATTCAGCATATAATGCGGACTCAAGAGACTCCCAGAGAACACGAGGCACAGAGTAAGAAGAGGTCATTTTACTAGCTTAAAAATCTAGTTGGACCCGTTCAAGTTTTACCACTAAAAGATCCTAATGCATCGGTTAATGTCTTTTTTGTCACCACAGTTTGCACTTTGGTTTTTGCTGGCGCAGGTGCATCGCCAACTGGGAAACATACTTTGGCTGTATCTTGTGTTGCAGATGTGGTTAAAAGACGGCTACCAATACCATAAAGGTCAACTAGACGTATTAAACCACAGAATCTGAAAAATTCAAAGATACCTATAGCTAATCCAAAGAAAGACATGCCAAATATAATGCCCAGCCAATGTTCGCAACCACTCATAATACGAACAAAAAAGAATATTAAAAGTAGTGCCAAACTGGCAATCATTCCAATAACAGCATGTGCCTTGCGTGCCTTTACCTTATCATCATTGTCATCTTGATCTGACTCATATTTGTAAATTGCTAATCCATTCCAAAATGTGAATCCAAAAACAAAGAATAGTATAGCCATGTAATATGTCGGGAAAGCACCTCCTGAAACAGACCCTGCAGCACGACAAACAGCTGCGCTATTTTTAGGAGTCCAATCAATAGGACCAAAATCACCAGGCAATAATTTAATTAAGAAATCTAACACTGTGGTAAATACTGGTGTCAGCAATCCATTAAAGAATAACACTGCTAAAGGAACAATAAGGGCGAGAGACACAAACAGTAGAACGTATCCAACATTTGCAGTTGCACAAGCTAGACCAAGAGTTGTTGTACCGATAATTAGGGGAAATTTCTGTATCCCTGATAATAGAAATTCTTTAATCAAATAAAGGGTTCTCAAGAGATCCATCTATTTGTCATGCATTTAGTTCTTTGCAGCACATACATACAGTGGTTTACCTGTATCAGTTCGACTCACGAATAATGGTAGACCCAAAATATTAATTGCCTCTTGACCAAATATCATAGAGAACATACCAGATGCTGCGCCACCGAGAACACCACCAGCAGCAATGGAGAAAAGAAGAGTCATAAAACCATTACATCCGTTGTTCATCAAATAATAGATTAAACAAATGATAAGTCCTGCACTAAGGAAACAGACCGCCGGTAACTTTGCTGCATAATCGCCGCCTAATTGATTTAGAATATCACTTTGTTGTAAAATACTTGTTATGCAGTAAATTGTAAATGTAGATAAGATAAACATTGGCATGGATGGGAAGCCGGATGGACAGGCCAGGTCTGATAAGAGCGTAAGACGTGCACCTGTTGAGGTATAAATACCAGGTAAACAATCAACTGATACTGTAGCCGGGGCCGTCTCTTGTGGGAACAATGTTGATGACGCTGATGCAATTAGATTACTTGCAATAAAGGCCATAAATGTCAGAACAAACAAGAATAACATAGGGGTCTGATATGTAATTAATGTTAGTATACCTGTACCATATAATAGTGAATCAGGGAGAAGCCTGAAACCCTCGGCAACAGTGGGTTTAATGTTTTCTAAAAAACTCTTCTTGGCAAACTCATATATACCAGTAGCCATACTCTGTTATATATTGGACTTTTATAGGCAACGCAAAGGCGGCATAAACAACATTCACGATTAATATGTAAGTGTTAATTATGGGCATTCCCTCATATTATAGAAAACTTGCACGGACAGTTTCGGGCTTATATTGTGAAAGACCTGTCCTAAATTGGCTTTTGATGGATTATAACTGTTTAATTTATCAGGTTCTTAAGGATATGCCAGCATATACAGGGCAAGATGAATGGCAAACTAATTTTATTAGTGAAGTAGTCAACTACACCGGTTCTGTTATGAGCTTGGCAAATGTAGATGAATCGCACGTTTACATTGCAATTGATGGGGTTGTACCTTTAGCAAAGATGAGACAACAGCGTATGAGGCGTTTCCGCTCAATTGTGTTGGCAAAAGAGGAGCAGCGCCTTGGTCTTCGTAATGGTGCAAGCTGGGATACAAATGCTATTACTCCTGGCACAGCTTTTATGGCTTCACTTGCTGCAGCACTTCGTAAAGCATTTCCATCGGCTACAATTAGTGATACTGAGGAGCTTGGGGAAGGGGAGCATAAGGTCATGCGTTTTATGAGAACATTGCCCCCTAGGTCTAATGTTGCAATTTATGGATTAGATGGAGATCTTTTTGTATTGGGGCTTTTGAATAATCAGATGTTTTGTAGAGATTTTACACTCTATTTTTTACGTGAGGAGCAAGAAAAGGGTTCTGATAAGGTAGAACATGTCTGGCTTTCGCTAAATACACTTAAGGGTGCTTTACTAGGTGAGAAGTCGGCTGCGATTGATGGTCAGACCTGGCTTCTCGAGTATGCTCTTGCAATGTCGATTCTTGGAAATGATTTTGTACCTAATGGTCTTGGACTTCGAATTAAGGAGGATGGCCATGAACGTCTACTCGAGTATCTACGACGGCTACATGATATGGGGCTACGACTTTTAGAGAATGATGAGTTGAGTGACCAGGGTTGGAGTCGTCTGTTCGAGTGGCTTGCTCGAGATGAGCAGAAGGCAGTTTATATTGCTGTTAAACGTAAGTTAGAAGCGAAGCCGAGCAAAGTTGGGCGAACAGCAGCCGATGCTGCTCGAGCAAAGATGAATGATCGCCCACTTGAGTGGGCAGTTGCAAATGATGGTCAGCTTTTTTATGATGGGACTACGAAGTTGCGCCGTGATTGGCGCTCGGTCTACTGTCGTGTTGCGCTCGGTTCACCTGTAGGGTTAGAGGCGCATTACCTTGAGGATTCTGCACAACAGTACTTGCGTGCATTGTCATGGGTCTTCCAGTATTACTGTAAAGATTGCATGACAGTTGACTATGACTGGGTTTATAACTACCCTATTGCTCCTTTGTTTGCGGCTGTAAATGGTCTTATACAGGCTCGTGGAGGCCAGGTGTTTGAAGATGTACTGAAGTCGGAACAGGCACCACCAACAGCATTGGAGCAACTGGCACTTGTTTTGCCGAAGGAGAGTTATTGGCTAATCCCTAAATGTAAGGAGCGAGAGTTCATGGTTAGGGGGTCTCATTATTTTCCAGAGACCTGGCATTACTATTCATTTGGAAAGACACAGTTCTGGGAATGTGAAGCGGAGATTCCAATCCCTACAATTAAGGCTCTGCGCTTAGTGCTAGCCGATAATCAATTGGTATAAATCAGGAATGGGTGCTGCTTTCTCTCAGTCGCATATTAATATTTATAATGGTTTGTGTCAAATGCAGAGTCATATGAAAAGGGTTCAAACACTTGAAACACTTTTACAGGGCCCAGAATATGTTCAGGCGGCAAAGCGAGCAGGTCTCTACGGCCCTTATCTAAATTACATTCGTGCAATACGAGTGGGAGAGCCCGTGGCCTTTCCGATGCTACAGTTGCAGCAACAACAACATTATCCACAACAAAGACAGGCATTGCCGAGTCCAGCTCAAGCAGCTTACAATGTGATTCAGCAGCAGACTGGGGGGCGGGTACCCTCGCTTATGGATGTGCAAAGGTCGCAACAGTTAACGACCTATAAGGAGACTACGCAAGCACCAGCTTGGCAGGTAGTATCTGCGACCCCATCAGCAAAGGCATTAGACTATTTCCAGCAATGTCTGCTTGTTTTGCATATTAAGGAAGAGGATGATTTAACCGAGGATATACTTAAAAGTGCTTATAAAAAGGCAGCTCTAAGGGCACATCCAGATAAGGGGGGATCTGAGCAGCAGTTTGAAGCGGTGACTAGGGCCTTTGCATACTTGACGGAAATTTTACGGCGCATTCGTGGTACTCGTAAGGTAGATGGTGTGGTTTCGGCTCCGGCGGCAATTAAGGAGGAGAGGCAGCAGGAGGGTAAGAGTTGGGAGCATGTTGCCCCTGTTCGTCTTGACCCTAAGAATCTTAACATGAATGCATTTAACCAACTGTATGAGCAGACACGTATACCAGACCCTGATGACGATGGTTATGGTGATTGGTTAAAGGATGAGCAGCAGGGGGCACAGGGACCGAAGTTTGGTGGAAAGTACAATCGTGATGTTTTCAACAAGATGTTTGAGGATGAGGCAAAGAAGCGTGCATCATCGACAAATGCCTTAATTGTACATCCTGAGGCAATGGCGTTGAATTCTTATAATGGCGGTGTAGTGTTGGGGCGTGAAAAGGCAGATAATTATACTGCTCCGGCGAATGCATCATTGAAATATACTGACCTTCGTGCTGCCTACACCTCAGAGAATACAATTAGCGACCAGGTTGCTAATGTTCGTGTTGAAGAGCGTAACCTCAAAGATTATAAAGCGCAGTATAAGGCCGGTCCTAAGGCAATGACACCTCAGGAGATGGCTGTACTCCAGCAGCACAAGGCTGAGCAGGAGATGCGTGAGGCCCAACGGTTACGGCGTTTAGCGCAGGATGATGTTGCATCGACGCAATATTTTGAGCGGATGAAGCGTTTGGCGATTACTCAGTAAAGCTTACTAAAACCACAATAACAGTTAGGGAATGATTAACGACAAGTTATGGATTACACTATCAGTAATTGTCCTGGTCGCAATACTCGGCGGCTCATATATGGTCAGAGAATCATTAAAGGGTAATCCATGGGTTGATAAGCAATTGTTTGAGCGTGGTATGGAGCTTCCACCTCTCTGGCTATATTACGATAATTCACAAGTGAACTCTCGTCATTGGCTGGATTTTGGTGCACGTAGTAGCAGAGCGCTGAATAAGCCTTTTTTGAATCTTTGTTACGAAACTATTGTTCGTGCCAATGGAAAGTATTACAGAACAGAGGTTATTTCTGGGGTTGATGGTCTTGTGGAGCGATTTGGTGAGGAGTGGTTACCAATGAAGTTACGAGGTGTGCAGGGGAAGATAGCGAATGTCGGTCCTGCTGAGAAAAACTGGATAAGGGCTGCTGTATTAGCAAAGTACGGTGGTTTATGGTTAGATGCCGGCACGATATCTCTTAAGGGTTTCGGCGAGCTCCCTAAAGATAAGATAGTCTTCTTTGGAACCGATTTAGATGAGACCTTTTCTGGTACTAGTGGTACAGCTGTTCCTGGTATGCGTGCCGTCTGGGTTCCTGGTGCGAATAACCCTCTAATGGTTGCCTGGGAGCAGGCCTGTAGACGTCGTTTAGATACAGCTGGTGGTGGTACACAGATACGTGGTGATGAGAAGTGGGATTTTACACGTTTCTTTGCGACACATAAGGATGTAATTGCAATAATTCCTAGTGCTGAGCTTGCAAGAAAGGGGAAGTCTGGGCGGCGCATACAGTTAGAGGATTTATTGTCTAATGGCGATATACCGTTTGATGTTCCTGCAGAGGCAATCTACGTTGCACTGCCTATGCGAGACATTGAATTGCGTTCTCAGTATGGCTGGTTCATGAAACTGAGTGAGAATCAGATCCTGGATTCGGATCTTGTATTTGCAAAATTATTAAAGTATAGTTTATCCACTTAATCAAAATTAAGAATGTTTATTGTTAGTGGAGGAGGTTGCAAAGACTCTAATGGGCTGACATAATACTCATATGACTTTTTATTATGAATAAAACGTTCATGGGTACGAACAGTATAATTAAAGGGCCGTAAAAGTTGTCGTAGAACAGTTACGATTCTCGGCATTGTCATTTCACGATGAAGATATGTCCGTACCTTACATGGAAAATAATATGGCTCGATCTCGAGTAGGATTCTCGAGAACGGCTCTCGAGGAAAAGTAAATTCGTTGAAGGGGTGGGAATCTTGAAAGCCGTTGATCTGAAGAGAGGCCAGCCACTCGAGCACCTGTTCTCGAGTAGGAAGTTCCCTAAATATATTATCAGCCATCCTATTCTTAGTATATTTATAATGCAGTAACTAAGAGAGATCTATAAGTAGTATATCCTTGAGAATACTGCACCCAACCCTTCATTAAAAATTCGTAAATCTGCATGCCATCATCAAGAGTGGCATAACCAAACATGTCTACCATTTTCTTAATTGTTGCAAACACATCTTCGAAACTCTCGCCGACAATCCAAAGGCGTGTAAGATTTTTAAGAATTTCGGAGTTCTGTTTACCGAGAATACTTTTAATAAGTGGAATATAGATTTCGAATGATGGAATAGAGCATAATTCCAGGACAAATTCATGTTGTTCCTTTGGTTTAGGACCCTTATAGTTATTGAAGAAATCTACCAAGAGCTGAAGATATTGGCAAAATCTTCGTATAAGATTTCCAGAATGACTTACGAGCCATGTTTGTGTATCAGCTGGAAGAATTTCAGTAGTTACATGATATTTATTTAGAAGTTGTGGTAAGATATTTTCTATTTGTATATCTGGTAAGGTAATACCTTGACAACGACTAAGAAGTGGCGGAATAAGATGTGATTTACTTGTACCTATAAAGATGAAACATGCTACATGTGAATAGAGTTCCATTGGTCTTCGAAGAGCTTGTTGACTTAGCTCTGGAAAAGACTCAAGATGGTCAATAATAATCCAGCGTACCGTTCCTGGTTTCCTTGTAGGCTGTCGAACATAATCTAAAAGTATGTTGCGAACTGTATGAATGCCACGATCTTGGTGGCTATTCATAAAGAAAATATCATTTTCGTCGTGTAGATTTTTTGCACACGACCCGTAATGGTGTATGAAATATTTCCTCAGAAAATTGTTAATAATTGTTGTTTTACCGGCTCCATTATTACCAAGAAGAAAAATGTGCCCTGGTTTATTGAAGAATTTCTCTAATCTATTTTCTACCTCTTCATATCCAAATAAAGGATCCATGTTCTGATACAGAAACTGTTAAATCAATTTAAACTCTAACACACAGGTTAGCTAGATGTCATCCAAAGAATATTATAAAATGTTGGGCGTTGGAGATAAGGCCACGCCTGACGAGATTAATAAGGCATATAAACGTGCTGCGCTCGAACATCATCCCGATAAAGGTGGGAATGAAGAGGATTTCAAACGTCTACAGAAAGCCAAGGAGATTCTACTTGATCCTAAGTTACGCCAGGCTTATGATGCCGGCATTGATCCTGACCGGCTATCTAATCCAGCACCACCTCCACCACCTAATCCCTTCCCTTTTCAATTTCCCGTAAATGTAGATATTGGTAATATTTTTGAGCGTATGTTTCAAGAAAAAGGTGGACCACAGCGTAAACAACCTAAGGCACCTCCAAAGCTGAGACCAATACCATTAACACTTGAACAGTTTTATTATGGACACTCATTTGATATTAATTACGAGCGCCTTCGTAGTTGTAGTGACTGTAAAGGTGATGGATTTACAAATATGGAGCCATGTAACGATTGTGGCGGAACCGGTCAGCTCTCAAGTGTAATTCAAATGGGGCCAATGGTAATAAATAGCGTCGGACCATGTAACAGTTGTCGTGCCAAAGGTCAGCGTGGAAAAGACCGTTGTGAACCATGCTCTGGTCGGGGCAAGGTACCTGAGAAAGGACAATTAAAGGTTGTGGTTCCCGTCGGGACACCAGTTGGACATGTAATTGTCTTTCCTGAGGCCTGCTCTGAAGAGGATGGATATGAGCGACCGGGTGATATGCATGTAATTTTAACTGAGGCTGAATGCGATGGTTGGATACGTAAGGGATTTTCTCTGGAGACAACAGTTGCAATTGGTCTGGGCGAGGCACTTGTAGGTTGTAAGATGGTGTTAGATGAGCATCCTCGTCATGAACCGGTCGAGATCGAGATACCTTGTGGGACTCAGAACGGTGAGCGCCTAACCTTTAAGGGTCTTGGTTTGCCGATGGCCACGGGACATGATAATCTATATGTTACTGTTCAAGTTAAACCGAAGCCGGGCGAACGTGAAAAGTTACGTGATGAGGGACGAGCCTATTTGGCCTCATTATTTGGTATCAAATTGACTTAATTGCGCCTTGTATAACGGCGCTTATGACGTCTGTTGCGTTTTGCAACTGAACCGCCATAACGATGTATGCGACTATTACTGAGATTTAGTGCATTTATTGGGGCATTTAGAGGTAATCCTGGAGGGCGAATTCCACGCCGTACCATTTCTCTAACTGCTAAAATGATTGGATCATATTCACCATAGTTTGCTGTGGTGGCGCAACACCTGTACTACTTCTACGAGTTGGGGTAACAGTAATTGGTGGCTCTGGTTCAAGACCTGTAGGGCGTCCTTTGCTACTAGCACGTCCACGAGTAACATAATAACCTGGAGGTGCTTTTAAATTTTGTGTACTATTAATCTATTTATAAGTGGCAATTTAACCGAGGAAAGTGCCCTGCTGCACACCGGTCCATGCGGGAGACTCCATCTTGGCCGCCTGGGCACTGGCCTCTGGGCTGTCGGCGAGGAGCATATCACTGGAGGTCTGAGACCAAGGCGCACC
>JACCDO011458977.1_pt1 | contig 10331 bp, 9 predicted proteins | sample 7446101 | NCBI WGS metagenome assembly JACCDO01 (sample SAMN15323440, study PRJNA562643) | freshwater metagenome | isolation source: river surface water | place: USA:Blue River Watershed | collected 2017-08-16
ACATGCGATTGACAGATCTGGGCCGTCAAATGGGCTTGGTTGACGACGCCCGCTGGGATGCTTTTAGCCAAAAGCGCGATGCTGTTTCACGTGAAACAGAGCGGCTCAAGTCTATTTGGGTGAGCCCAAAAAACCTAGCGGCTAGTGAAGCCGTTCGCCTTTTGGGCAAGCCTTTGGAGCATGAGTACAACTTAGCTGATCTGCTGCGCCGCCCAGAAGTGACCTACAGCAGCCTGATGTCGCTGAATGGCGGCAAATACCAAAACCCGGAGTTATTGAAGGTTGGAGGGCAAGAGGGCGGGGCGCCTGTTTCACGTGAAACAGTGAGCGCCATCGTCGAGCAGATAGAGATTTCCGCTAAGTATGCCGGCTATATCGGTCGTCAGCAAGAAGAGGTTTTGCGCGCGGCGCATTACGAAAACCTCAAGTTGCCACAAGACATGGATTACAACCAGGTTTCGGCTTTGTCTATTGAGGTCCGCCAGCGCTTAAATCGTCAGCGCCCAGAAACTCTGGGGCAGGCCTCCCGTATGACGGGCATCACACCGGCCGCAGTTTCCCTGTTGCTGGTGCATTTGCGCCGCGCCCGCTACAAAGGCTTTGGCAACGAGGTAGTTGCCGCAGAATCCCCCGGCGACGCGCTGGCTACTTGACGTGCGCAAACTGTCCTTGCCATTGCGCCAAGGCTTGGACGCGTTGGGGCTTTCGCTAGACGAGCATCAGCAAAACCAATTACTCGACTATGTGGACTTGATGGGCAAATGGACCCGCGTCTACAACTTGACTGCGGTGCGTGACCCGAAAGAAATGCTGACGCACCATGTGCTTGACAGCTTGTCCGTTGTTTTGCCCATGCGTCGCCAGCTCGAGGCTTTGCGTATAGAGCGGCTTGGCAATCTGCCGGGCGATCAAGACAAAGTTGCACCGCAAAAGCCATTTGCCCTGTTAGACGTAGGAAGCGGCGCCGGACTGCCGGGCGTGGTAATCGCCATCACATGCCCCGAAATCCAGGTCACCTGCCTAGATGCAGTAGCAAAAAAAGTAGCCTTTATCCAGCAAGTGGCCGCCACGCTGAGGCTCTCTAATCTCGCTGGGCTGCATGCGCGTATTGAAACCATCGCGCAAGCTTATGACATCATTTCGTCCCGGGCTTTTTCCTCCTTGGCAGACTTTGTTAGCGGCTCCCACAAAGCGCTTGCCGCAGGAGGCGTTTGGATGGCAATGAAGGGTAAAAACCCAGAAGAAGAGTTTGCGGCGCTCCCAAACATGGCAAAAGTGTTTCACGTGGAACAGTTGCAAGTGCCCGGGCTAGACGCCCAAAGATGCCTCGTCTGGATGCGGGGTTAAACTTCTTCCTCTTTTCGTTTCGGGGATTTCATGTTTGGTGTAGCGGACTACGGCGCTTTTGTCGTGGCAGTCATTGTTTTTTTAGCCATACCGGGCCCAGGAAACTTGGCTTTGCTAGGAGCGACCGGGCACGGTGGTGTTCGATCCGGCATAGCGGCAACTTTGGGTGTGATTGCTGGAGACCAAACCCTTTTGTGGTTGGCCGTCTCTGGGCTTTCAGCTTTGTTGGTCGCCTATCCAGCGGCGTTTCAAACCATTCAATGGGCGGGTGCCATTTATTTGGTGTGGTTGGGCGCCAAATTGCTGCGTACCCGTTTGGATGACGCGCCTGCACTGGAACTTCAGCCAGACCGCTTTTTTAAACAAGCGTTTTTTATCACCGTATTGAACCCCAAGGCGATTGTTTTTTATATGGCTTTCTTTCCGCTTTTTGTGAGTCCAGCTGAGCACCAAGGCCTGATCACTTTTGCCGTGATGGCCGGGACCATTGCTGTCCTGACCTTGGGGTATGGTTTGGTGATTGTGTTGGGCGCACATCTGCTGGCCCAACGCGCCAATGCCCATCGCATTGTTGGCTTTTTGTTAAACAAAATTACGGGTTTGTTGCTGATTTTCTTTGGCCTGAAGATGGCGCTGTTTAAATAATCCAACCCACCCCCATTGAACTTTTTAAATCGAGAGCGCGCTATGGCCAAAATTTTCTGTGTTGCAAACCAAAAGGGAGGCGTGGGCAAAACCACCACTACCGTCAATCTGGCCGCAGGTTTGGCCTTTGTCGGACAGCGTGTGTTAATGGTAGACCTCGATCCCCAAGGCAATGCCACCATGGGTTCCGGCATTGACAAACGCCAGCTCAAGCACACCGTGTATGACGTGCTTTTGGAAGTGGCAACGATCTCGCAGTCGCGTGTTAAAACCCAATGGGGCGATGGTGCCGCACAACGCGACATCGCAACTTTTGATGTGTTGGGCGCCAACCGCGATTTAGCCGGCGCTGAAGTCGAGTTGGTCGAACTCGATAGACGTGAAAACCGTTTGCGCGACGCCTTACTATTAGTACAAAACGACTACGATTTTATTCTTATCGATTGCCCACCATCACTTTCCATGCTCACCTTAAACGGATTGTGTGCCGCCCACGGCGTGGTCGTGCCGATGCAGTGCGAATATTTCGCGCTCGAGGGGTTGACCGATTTGGTCAACACCATCAAGCAGGTACATGCGAACCTGAACAAAGACCTCAAGATCATTGGCTTGTTGCGCGTGATGTTTGATCCGCGCATCACCTTGCAAGTCCAGGTGAGCGACCAACTCAAAGACCACTTTGCAGACAAAGTGTTCAATGCTGTGATTCCACGCAACGTGCGTTTAGCGGAGGCGCCAAGTTACGGTTTACCTGGCGTGGTGTTTGACCCATCTGCCAAAGGTTCGCAGGCCTATATCGACTTCGCGCAAGAAATGGTGTCGCGCGTTCAAACTTTGTAAGAGCAACGAGAGAAAAAGAATATGGTTACTAAAAAACCCAAAGGATTAGGCCGTGGATTAGAAGCTTTACTAGGCCCAAAGGTCGATGACGCTGCCGTGGCTGCCGCTAATAAGCAACAAGGCGAACCCAGCACTTTGCTGCTGGCTGAGCTTGTGCCAGGTATGTACCAGCCACGTACGCGCATGGACGAAGGCGCTTTGTATGAGCTCGCAGAGAGCATCAAAGCCCAAGGCATCATGCAACCGATTTTGGTTCGCAAATTAGAGAGCGGAAAAAACGCTGGCAGGTACGAAATCATTGCCGGTGAACGTAGAAGCCGCGCCGCGAAACTCGCGGGCCTGGACGAAGTGCCGGTGCTCGTGCGCAACGTCCCTAACGAAGCCGCGGCTGCTATGGCATTGATAGAGAACATCCAACGCGAAGACCTCAATCCGCTGGAAGAAGCGCAAGGCTTAAACCGACTCATCAGAGAATTTGGTCTTACCCATGAGCTTGCGGCTCAAGCGGTGGGGCGTTCGCGCAGCGCGGCCAGCAATTTGTTACGCCTGCTTAATTTGGCAGATCCAGTGCAGACCATGTTGATGGCCGGCGATATTGATATGGGCCATGCGCGCGCATTGCTTGCACTAGACCGCGCGACGCAAATCACGGCGGCGAATCAAATCAATGCCAAAAAACTCTCGGTGCGTGAAGCAGAAAGCTTGGTCAAAAAACTCAGTGCCGAATTTAACCTCGTACCGCAAAAACCCAAAAAAGAAAAGTCACGCGATATGAAACGCGTGGAAGAAGAGTTGTCAGACCTGCTCACGGCACAAGTGGAAGTGCGTGTGAAAAAACGCGTCAAGCGCCACGGGAAGTTGGAAGACATGGGCGAAGTCGCCATTCAGTTTGGTTCACTCGACGCGCTGAATGGATTGATAGATAAATTGCGCGGAAACGCCGCCACTTAAAAAACATGCTCGCCAAGCTGGCCTTTCTTTTATTACCAAAGGACCTGTTTCAAGGACGGCCAACTGAGAGGCTTTTGCGTGTATCTGGTTGGACATACCTCAGTGGTGTGGTGGTGTCTTTACTGCTGTTTGCACTTGCTCACCCGCAGTATGACCATCGCATCCATTTGATCAGCGCTTTGGTTTTTTTGCTGAGCTATGCATCGGTTCGGTTGGGCATTACCAATTACACATGGATTAAATTTGGAGCATTCTGGTCACTACTGGAATTTATCTACATCACTGCCAATACGGGTGGCATCAATTCGCCAGCTATGGTGTGGATGTCGATCATTGGTGTTGTTGTCATCCTTTTCTTCAACCGCGTCGCTACGCAGATTTCTATTGCGTTGCTGTTCTCACTTTATTTGGTTTTTTATGTATTGGGTTTACAAGGAGTGGTGCCTAGCGTGGTACTCATGGACCAAGAAGCCATTGCTTGGGCGCTAACCTACAAACTCAGTGTGATCTTAATGGTGTTACTCGGTGCGTTGGCCACGGACTGGATGTACGGCCATTTGCTGGAAGAGATTGATACCAAAAACAAAGCTCTAGAAGAAACCCAGCAAAAAATATTGCAAGCGCAGGCGCACAAAGACGAATTCATTGCCTCCATCGGGCATGAGTTGCGCACACCCATGAATGCCATTTTGGGTTTTAACGACATCTTGCGCCAAGAGCTTCACACCAAGCCAGAGGATGTTCGCGTTGTAGACCTGATACGAGGCTCTACAGAACAACTGCTCCAGCTGGTCAACAATGTCTTGGACTTCTCACAATTGCAAGCCAATCGCTTGCCGCTAGCTGCAGCGAAGTTTTCGCTGAGTCACTTGGCTCATGAAGTCTTTGGCAAATACCAGCCATTGGCCCAACAAAAAAACCTCAACTTGGTGATGGATGCCAACAGCGTTCAAGACGTGTGGGCGACGGGGGACAAGCAGCGCATCATGCAGGCTTTGCAATACCTGTTGGACAACGCATTGAAATTCACCAGCGAGGGGCAAATCTCGATACGTGTTTGTCAAGTCGAAAGAGGCGTGCGATTTGAAGTGCAAGACACTGGAATTGGCATAGCACCAGAGAAACAAAGCCAAATCTTTTTGCGGTTTGAGCAAGCCAATCTAGAGACAAATCGCCAATACGGGGGTTCGGGTTTAGGGCTTGCTATTTGTGATCGATTGGTCAAACGCATGGGTGGCGAAATAGGTGTAATCAGCGCAGCCCAACAAGGCGCTACGTTTTGGTTCATGCTGCCCTTGCCAACCGAGCATATAGAACACAAAAACGCTACTGTTTTTACACATACCAATTGGAGTAAAGCCCCCATTCAATTTTTGCTAGTAGACGACAACTCCGTCAACCTGATGGTGGCAAAGCTCATGTTGAAGAAGTGTTTTCCAAATTGCAGCGTGACAGACGTTTCTAGCGGACAAGCGGCGTTGGAGGCATTAGATAACCAGGTATTTGACATGGTGCTGATGGATGTTGTGATGCCAGACATGGACGGGCCGACCGCAACGCAGGCGATTCGTAAAAACCTGGCTGCCTCTGCATGCCATGTTCCTGTGATGGCCATTACGGCAAATACACACCCATTAGATCGAGAGCGTTATTTAGCTGCGGGAATGAACGACGTGATTCACAAGCCCCTAGATATTAGTGATATGGCCAGCAGAATTTCTGCTGCTTTGTCACAACGTGAAAGGGAAGTTGGTTGATGGCGATACAACAACCATTGGATATGACAACCCGTCTAGCCCCTTATCTGCCGAAGGCATTTCAAGAAGGGCATAGACCTTACCTATTTGTTCTGGCTTGGATGGCTATTATTTTGGTTTCACTGCTGATGGTTCTAGACCCAAGCGAGAGCCAGCTCATTCCAAGACTGGGCATTGTTTCTCTTATCTTTTTCGAGCTTCTGATGCTCCAATATGGAGCATCAGAAAAAAAAGCGGTCATTGTTGTTTTGGCTGGATACAACGCACTGATTATTTATTTGAGTCTTCTGACGGGGGGCATTTTTTCACCCAAGCTCAATTGGATTACGTTAGCGCCCTTGGTCGCCTTTTATGTGTTGGGTAAAAAGCAAGGCTTCATTTGGCTAGGCTTGGGAATCGTGGAGTATTTGATCGTTGCATGGTGTACAACAAGTGGTCTTTTGATAGAGTCTCCCAAGCTAGGTGACGAAGAACTGCGCGGTTCATTTGCAACGTATACCGCTACGTTATTGGCAGTGCTCTTGACCCCGTTTCTCTACAACAACATTTTTCGCAATACATTCAAAATGCGGGGCATTTATAACCGACAGCTCAAAGAGAACCAAGAAGAGCTCAAGCGCGTGTCTGCAGCACGTGAATTATTTATTGCTACCGTTAGCCACGAATTGCGAACGCCCATGAATGCCATATTGGGCTTTAACCGCTTACTAATGCAGCAAGTTCAAGACAAGCCCGACGCACTCAAAATTTTGCAACATACCCAACAATCAGCTGACCATTTGCTGACGGTTATCAACGATGTCTTGGACTTTTCTCAGCTGCAGGCTGGAAGCATCAGCATCCACCCAGAAAACTTTGTGTTGCAAGACACCATCGACAGTGCCACAGGTTTGTTTTTACAAAGGCTTAAAAGTACGCAACTTGATTTTCAATGCACGGTTGACGCGGATGTGCCGCAATGGGTGCGCACAGACCGCCACCGCTTGATGCAAATCTTGGTCAACTTGTTGGGCAATGCCATCAAATTTACCCACCAAGGTTTTGTGCATATGCGCGTGACGCAAAAAGATGGCGGCGTTATGTTTTCCATCAAAGACTCTGGCATTGGTATCGCATTAGAACTACAGCCTCACATATTTGAGCGCTTTAGCCAAGGCGAAGAAGTGCAAGCCCGATTTGGTGGAAATGGCTTGGGTTTGTCTATCTCCAAGCGCTTGGTAGAACTCATGGGCGGCAAGATTGGTTTCGAGAGTCAGCAAGGACATGGCGCGCACTTTTGGTTTTATTTGCCCCTGCAAGCGCAAGCCCCACAAAGTGTTGCAAACGCGGCTCCAGCAGACTTGGATGTAAACACTGAACTTGCTTATCGGTTTTTAGTAGTCGACGATCATCCCATTAACCGTTTGCTGGCGCGTCAAATCTTGCAAAGGCATTGGAAGAACAGCGCTGTGGTCGAGGCTGATAACGGTATCAATGCGCTGACAGAACTCAAGGCCAATCGGTTTGACTTGGTATTGATGGACATGGTTATGCCAGAGATGGACGGCATAGAAGCTACGCAACGTTTAAGACAAGAGCTCCAAGGTGACGCGGCAAATATTCCAGTTCTCGGTTTGACGGCCAACGTCAATCCCAACGACTTAGAGCGCTTTGCTAAAGCCGGCGTAGACGACACCGTGCTAAAACCCTTTGAGCAAGACAAGCTATGCGCGCAAGTGCAACACCTGCTCAATAAGAAAAAATCTTCCCAGGGTTCATGATGTTGTGTGGGTCGAGGGCGCGTTTGATGGTACGCATCATATCTACCGCGCCTTCGCCCGCTTCCGTGACTAAGAAGTCCATCTTGTGTAAACCAATACCGTGCTCACCGGTACAAGTTCCTTCCAAGCTAAGGGCACGTTGCACTAACTTGTGGTTTAAAGTTTCAGCGGCCTCGCGTTCAGCAGCGTTATTGGGATCGATCAAATACCCAAAGTGGAAATTACCGTCCCCCACGTGGCCTACTAAAAAGTAAGGGATGCCAGAAGCGTCGGCTTCAGCCACTGAGTCGAGCAAACAATCTGCTAAACGGCTGATGGGCACGCAGGTGTCTGTGCTGATCGCGCGGCAACCCGGCTTGCTTTGAATGCCTGCGAAATATGCGTTATGCCGTGCAGTCCACAAGCGTGTACGTTCTTCAGGTGTGGTGGCCCATTCAAACGATTGGCCACCGTTGTCGTTGGCAATCTCTTGCACGGCTTCTGCTTGCTCTTTGACACCATTAGGGGAGCCGTGGAACTCCATCAACAACATGGGCGACTCGGCGAGTTCAAGCTTGGAATGTGCGTTAACCATGCGCACAGCATTGGCATCGATCAATTCGACACGTGCAATCGGCACACCCATTTGAATCATGGTGATGGTGGTGCGCACAGCCGCTTCAATACTTGGGAAAGAGCAGACAGCTGCCAAAACAGCTTCGGGCAAAGGATACAAACGCAAGGTAATTTCAGTGATGACGCCGAGCGTGCCTTCACTGCCTACCATCAAGCGGGTGAGGTCATAGCCTGCTGAAGACTTTTTAGCGCGCGTGCCCGTGCGAATAACTTGACCACTCGATGTGACAACTTCTAAAGCCAATACGTTTTCGCGCATGGTTCCATAGCGCACGGCATTGGTGCCGCTCGCGCGTGTGGCACTCATGCCACCAATCGTGGCGTCAGCACCGGGATCGATCGGAAAAAACAAGCCGGTGCTTTTGATTTCTTCGTTCAACTGTTTGCGTGTCACGCCCGCTTGCACGGTCACGGTCAAATCGTCTGCGTTGATCGACAACACTTTGTTCATGCGGCTCACGTCAATGCTGATGCCGCCTTGCACGGCAAGCAAATGGCCTTCAAGTGAAGATCCAACGCCGAAAGGAATCACAGGAACGCGGTATTGCGCAGCCAAGGCCACTGCATCTGCAACGGCTTGTGTATTTTCCGCAAACACCACCGCTACGGGTGGAGGCACTTCGGTAAAGGCAGACTCATCGCGACCATGCTGTTCACGTACAACTTGGGCTGTAGAACAATTGGCAGCAAAACGCGATTTCAAAGCCTCTACAAAAGCAGGAGGAATATCGCGTTGCGATATCACGGGAACCAAGTGGTCATGCGAGGTAGGGGCGTTCATGCGTAATCTCCAAGTGAGCGTTTCATTCTAATTAGATATGTAGGTCTCAGCACGCCACAGTGGTGACGGGCACAATAGTGTCGGTAAGCAAAAAAAGCGCACATGGATAAAGGAAAACCCTAATGAGTAACCGTCTCACACAAATTGCAACCCGCACAGGCGATGCAGGAACAACGGGGCTAGGCGACAACCAACGCGTCTCCAAAAACAGCTTGCGCGTGCACGCCATGGGCGATGTGGATGAACTCAACTCCAGCATTGGCGTGTTGCTGTGTGAAGAAATGCCGCAAGATGTGCGCGATGTGTTGGTGGAAATCCAGCACCAGTTGTTTAACTTAGGCGGTGAGCTGTCCATCCCTGGCTTTGAACTTCTCAAAGCCGAAGCGGTGTTACAACTTGATGAGGCATTAGAGCGTTACAACGCAAACTTGCCCCGCTTGAAAGAATTTATCTTGCCAGCCGGTAACCGCGGTGCCGCACTGGCACATGTCTGTCGCACTGTGGCGCGTCGTGCCGAGCGCGCTGTGGTGGCTTTGGGTAACGAAGAAGCCTTGAAAGACGCGCCACGCCAATACCTTAACCGCCTGAGTGATTTGATGTTTGTGCTGGCCCGTGTACTCAACCGCAAAGACGGTGGTGACGATGTGTACTGGAAAAGCGAACGGGTGAAAACTGCTTAATTATTAAAAGCGTAGTCAGCGCATTTATCGTGGCGCAAGGATCGCCATGGTGATGCGTGACACGCAGGTCAACTCGCCCGCATCGTTATGCATATCGATTTGCCAGACTTGCGTGCTTTTGCCAATATGCACAGGACGCGCTGTGCCTGTGACCCAACCAGACGTAGCGCTTTTCAAATGGTTGGCATTGATGTCTAAACCAACGGCCCGGTGATCTGATGGACACGAATAATGCGCACCGCAAGAGCCGATGGTTTCTGCCAGCACCACACTCACGCCGCCATGCAACAGACCATAGGGTTGGCGTGTGCGCTCATCGACAGGAACACGCGCACGGATAAAGTCATCTCCCACCTCTAAAAACTCTAAGCCTAAATGCTCGGTTGCAGTTTTGCTGTGGTTGGCCGCAAGAATGGCGGGGGAGATTTCTTTTTTCCAAATGCGCATGGTGTCCTAAAAGTTAACGTTGTGGTGGCCTTTGAGCTGCAAAATTTTACGTGCTTCGTCTGGTGTAGCGACTTCTAATGAAAGCCCTTCAATGATTTTGCGAACGCGCGTGACTTGATCGGCATTCGACTCGGCCAATTTGCCAGGACCGTCCCACAAAGAATCTTCCAAGCCAACGCGCACATTGCCACCCATGGCTAAAGACTGCGTGGCGATTGGAATTTGGTTGCGACCGGCACCTAAGACGGACCACACATAAGCATCGCCAAACAAGCGGTCTGCAGTGCGCCTCATATGCATCACGTCATCGGGATGTGGGCCGATACCACCCAAAATACCAAAGACAGACTGAATCAGGAAAGGCGCTTTGATCAAGCCGCGGTCAATAAAGTGCGCTGCGGTGTAGAGATGCCCTATGTCATAACACTCGATCTCGAATCGCGTTTCGTTATCGCTGCATGATTGCAAGATGTGTGCAATATCTTTGAAGGTGTTTTTAAATACGCGG
>JACCDO011043749.1_pt1 | contig 10330 bp, 12 predicted proteins | sample 7446101 | NCBI WGS metagenome assembly JACCDO01 (sample SAMN15323440, study PRJNA562643) | freshwater metagenome | isolation source: river surface water | place: USA:Blue River Watershed | collected 2017-08-16
AATCCACACTATCTACTGCTTTGTCTTTTTATATTTATTTCCATATATTAATAATAAATAATTTTATTTTTTATTATTAAATGAAAAGAAGAAATATAACGAAAAAAAATAAATCAAAAAAATCTCCTCCTATTTCTCCAATATTAACCCCTGTTCCGAGTTTACAGGATTCTATTAAAAACTTAGACATCGTAATGATGTATAGACCAGCCTGTAATATATGTAAAAATGTAATGAGAGAATTCATTGATATGAATATAATGGATTTAATTAAACTTGTAAATGTTGATACAGAAGATTGGGGGCAATATATGAGTTTAATAACACTGCCGTCAGAAAATATATATTTACCTATTATTATTTCACAAAAAACAAAGAAATTTACAACAGGGTATGTTACAGTTTCAGATTTGTTAGATATAAATTGATTGATTAGTCACAATATGTTTTAACAATAGTCTAGGAGCATCTGCTAATTTATGTTTTAATTCAATATCCACTATTTCAATTCCGCATATTTCTGTTATTAAATTATTCAATTTTAAAATTAATTTTACAAATGTCCCAATATATTCAACTTTTTGTAATACTAATTTACATTCATATTCATTTGATGCATATGTCCATTCTCTAACTAATTCATAATTATTAGTATTAATATTTGTATCAATATCAAGTTTATTATATGTATTTTCTATTACTTTAAATATATAGTCTTGTGATTCTTGGAAATCAGTAGTTGATTCTTGTGTTTCTTGAATTAAAGTAGATAAAATTGCAATAATATCATTTACACAGTAATTATTTAATTCATCTAAAATTTCAGAAAGTACTAGAGAATTTACTTCATGAATATTTGCAGCAATTATTCCTTTATTTGTGAGTTCAAATGATTCAGTTAAAAAATTATTTTTAACTAAATATTTTTTTATTTCATATATAGAATTTTCTATAGTATTTGTATCTTCTCTAATATTATATTTTAATTCTAATTTTTTTTGGTATTTTTCTAAATCTGTTTTTATATTTTCTAACTTTTCATATTCATTTATTTTTTTTTTATTTTTATTGTTGTGTTTGGAATTAATCAAAATATAATAATTTTCTACATCTTCAATCTTATTATAAAATGTTATTTCATTGTATTCTTCTAGTAATTTTTGATTATATATTTCTTGTAATTTTGAATTTTTAATATATTCTTCTGCAATACCACTTTTTAAACACATTTCATCTATACTACAATTACTATTGTTTGATATATAAGACCTAAGCACTAATTCATAATTAATTTTAAATTTTGATGTAAGTTTAACATTTGTTCCACTTAATATATATTCATATTCTTTAAATGTTGGTAAATTAAATAAATTATTTAAATGTATAACATATCCAATTGTATCAATTCCTCTTCTTCCTGCTCTTCCAGACATTTGAGAATATTCATGAGGATATAGTAATCTTGTTTTATTTCCATCAAATTTATTTAAATTATCAAATATTACTGTTTTAGTTGGCATATTTATTCCAACTGCAAATGTTTCAGTTGCAAATAATAATTTAACATATCCCTTTTCAAACATTAATTCAACTAATTCTCTAAAAATAGATAACATTCCAGAATGATGATATGCAATTCCTTTTTCTAGTAATTTAATAATTGTTGTATATTCAGGTAATTCCATGTATTCCTTATAATTTGAAAATTTAGAAATAATTTTTCTACATTCCTGCTGAACACTTGATATCTTATACCCATCTGTTTGTAAATTTGTTTCAATTGATTTAGCATATAATTCTACATTTTTTCTAGATAAACTAAAGAAAATTGCTGGTAGCATTTCATTATTAAATAAATATGTAATACATGAATTAATTACAAATTTTTTATTTAAATCATTATTTAATATTTTTTTAATATATTCATAATTTTTTAATGTTTCAGTTTCATTTTTTAGAATAACTGGTCCGGTATATAATTCAATTAATTCTTTTAAATGTTTTGGAATATCTTTAAAGAATAGCATACTCATATGAATTAAAGGAACTATTCTTTTACTAGTTCCACAAATAATTGTTTCTTTATCTGTTACTTTAGTTATCCATTTTGCAAAATTCTCTGGTTCTTGAATAGTTGCTGATAACATAATAAGTTGTATATTTTTTGATATATTAATAATTATTTCTTCTATTACATTTCCTCTTTCTTCGTCATTTATATAATGAACTTCATCAATTACCAGACATTTTACATTTTCCAATGAAAAATCATATTCTTTATTATTGCAATTAAATAATTTATTTCTTAAAATTTCATTTGTCATAATAATACAATCTGCATCTGGATTACATTTAATATCACCAGTTAATAGTCCGATACTTATATTTTGAAATTTTTTAGTAAATTCATAATATTTTTGATTAGATAATGCTTTAATTGGAGTAATGTAAATAACCTTTTTTTGTTGATTTGTAAAATATTCTATTGCAAATTCAGCACATAATGTTTTACCTGACCCAGTTCCTGCAATAACTAGGGAGTTACTACCATTTTTTGTTGCTTCAATTGATTTTAATTGAAATTCAGAGAGTATCATTTACAATATGTGTTTGCATATGGTTAATGTATTTTTTTCTTTTATTTTAAACTGCACCTCTTGCTCTATTAATAAGATAAACAATAATATAAATACTAGCAATACCAAAAATACCACCCATTAACGCTAACAATGCAATCACTATATATTTCACTATATATTCTGCAGTTGTATATTGATTGTTTGGATAAGTTGTAGAAGTTGTATTTATATTTGTTTCACTTACCCCACCGCCACTTCCTCCCCCACCACTACTTTCTCCCCCACCACTACTTTCTCCCCCCCCACTACTTTCTCCTCCTCCGCCACATATTTGGCTTGGATTCATATTTAAATTTCCATTTTTTACATTTATATTAGAAAATGATGTACTCGCACAACAAGTAATATCAAATGTAGGAAATAAAACTGGCTGATTTACCTCTAATTTTGCCTCCAATATTATAAAAGATTCATCTATTTTATTTACATCATCCTCATACATTTTTTGAACATTTTCTGGTAAATTATATTGATTAAATTCTTTTACATTAGGGTCTATGAGTTTTCCCAAATATTTTTGTTCTATTTTTTTAATCATAACTTGTTTGACAACAGATAAATAATCTTTCATTGCGAATGAATATCCTAAATTCTCTTCATATTCTTTTGTTAATTCTTGATTTTTAATCATAATATTATTTAATGCATCAATTGCTTTTTCACAAGCACCTTTTTGTTCTTCAGTTAAATCTGTTCTTAGATTTTTTTTTAAATCTAGGATGTCAGTTGATGTCATTTATAAAATAAAATATATTTAATTTATATTTAATTCATTTTTCATTTTTGCCATTAATGTTTGATATGTATTATCTAATTTATTCTTTTCTTTATCATATGATACATTTCCAAATTTTGATATGCTAATAGTAGGATGTTGTTCATGTATTATGATACCAATTACTACAAGTCCAGCCATAAAAAGAAGTAATAATACTACAGAAAAAAATATAATAATTTTACTCAAAGGTTTCATTATATATATATAAAATAAAATTATTTATATATAATAAATGAATATACATGAAGAATTTTATAATGATTATATATGTTTAAATCCAATAATGGCAACACATATAGGAGATTATAGATTTGAAGATAAATATGAACACGCGTCTACTTCTAATTATGAAAAAAAATTAAAAATTATTGTTAAAAAATTTGAAGAAAAAATAAAATTAGAACAAGAAGATATATATATTAAATTAATGAAATATCAATTAGGACTAATGAAAGAATCTTTGGAATATGAATCTTTAAAATATTTACCAGTTAATCATCTTAGAAATCCGTTTAAAGAAATTTTAGATTCTATTAGTAAAACAAGATTAAATGAAAATAAAATATCTTATCTTAATTTATTTAAGGAAAGAGTAGGTCAAATGATTATTATTCTAAATGAATTAAAAAATAATATGCTAGAAGGAATAAAAAAAAATATTGTTGAAAATAGAGAGATAATATTACTTCTTATAGATGATTTAGAAAATATTAAATTTGATACAAAAAATATATATTACAAAAAAGAATATCTTAAATTTATGAATAGTATTTTTAAAAAAGAAGCAATTAATTTTGCAACTTTTTTAAAATTTGAATATTTACCATATTGTAAAAATGAATTAGGATTATATGGGTTACCAGGCTCTAAAAAATTATATAATTTTTGTTTAAAATCAAATATAAATCTTGATATAAATTATCATAAAATTTTAAAAATAGGTATAGATACAGTTAATAAAATAGATATTGAAATAAAAAAATTAAATATTTCTCAATCTGAATTGAGAGATAAAAAAAATAGATATAAATCAACAAATGATGTATTAAAAGATTATAAAAATAAATTAAAATTTCTAGAAAATTCTGTTCTATTTGATAAACCTAAAAATTATAGAAGTCCAGATATAATAGGAGTTAAATCTAAACATGAGCCATTGGCTAATTATTGGAGTCCAGATATAAATGGAATAAAAAATGGAATATTTAAATTAAATATATATAATAATAATTTTTTAAAAAGTGATACATTAGGATTAACGGCACATGAAGCAATGCCTGGACATGGATTTCAACTTCAATCAATTATATTAAATAAAAATTTACCAAAATGGATAAGAGTATCTGGATATACCTCAGTAATTGAAGGATGGGCATTATATTGTGAAACTTTATACAAAGGTTCAAATAAACTTGAATATTATTCATATTTAAATTCTAGACAACTAAGGGCAATTAGATTAGTTGTTGATATTCTTATTCATATATATGGATTTAATTTTAAACAAATATTTAAAATAATGAAAAAATATTTATATAATCCTGATTCAGAAATAACAAATGAAATATATAGATATTCTGCATTACCTGGACAAGCATGTAGTTATATGATTGGATGTTTATGTATAGAAGAAATGGCAAAATCATCAACAGATTTAAAGGATTTTCATAATTGGTTTATTAAACATTCTTATCTACCAATTAATCTCATCATTAATTTATATTATAAAGAGTAGTATTATTCACTAATTTTCATTATCACTAATTTATCAAAAATTGAACCAGGAGTTGTTGCTAAATTTGTTTCAAGTAATGCCGACATACTAAATTTATCGCCATTGTTTAGATAAGCAATAGTTGTAAAATTACCTACCTGATTCGTAATTACACTCATTCCAATTGACCTATTTCTATTTATATTCATATTTATTCTTATTTTATTTTTATTCCAGTTATACATATAAAATGATATTATATATAATCCATCTTCTGGTATGTCTATAACATTATTACTTGTTGGTGAGATAAATATACTATTTGTTGCTATATTTCCATAATTTGTTGTTTGAAATTCTATATCAGTTATGCTAGTAGAAACTGGACTATTTACTCTATGAAATACTCCATATTTTGAAGTTATTGATAATTTTATTAGGTCATATATACAATTTGCTTTTACAATTATATTCTGTGGAGCTCTTAAAGCATCTTCTTGACTTATATGTGCATTTATATAAACATTACTATTTGATTGGACCTGAAATGGATAACATAAAATACTATTTTCAATATTTTGAGACCCAACTGCTGCATTACCATATCCAGTACCAATATCAACTCTATTATTAAAAACTAAACTTGCTGGTGATGATGTTTTAGAGATATAAATATAACTTCCAGCAGATATTGGTATATTAATACCGGTACTTGCATTAATTGGTGAAATTAGCTCTGGATATATAAGAAAGGAAAGCCGTGTAGTTGTTGATCTAAAAAATTGAATTTCATATGGTTGTTTATTTCTAATAATAGTTCCATTTAATTTTGTTCCAAAATATTGAGATATATTCAATGGTAACATAGAATAAAATACTGTGCTAAATGAATCAGTTATCATAGGGAATGTCCCAGTATTGAAATTCTTAAATACTACTTTTGCAACTTGTGTTGTATTTGCTTCGCATGTTATATCTGCAGAATTAGTATTGTCTGCTATAAATCCTAATAAATATATACCTGTAGATTTAAAACTATCTGTTGGTGATTTGTCGTTTATAAACTGTATAGGACCAGTATTTATAGCATTTGTAAATTTAATTACAGGAAGAGTTGGTGGTTGACCAAATGAATTTACAACTGTAATAACAATATTACCATGAATAATTCCAAATTCAGTTGAATAAGGTGTTATATTTCCATACTGAGATGATAGAGATGATGGATTAATTGTAAGTGAATCATTGTTGGGGTCTGTAAATCCTTGAAGTAAATTACTACTATTAAAAAATAGGGGTGTATCTTCAATAGAATAAAATCCTGAATAAGTTGGAGTTCCATATGGTGGATTATTTAAAACTGTAACAACTGTTTTAAATGGAGTAAATATTTTACCATCTCCTATTTTATAAAATATTGTAACAGGAGCTGAAGAATTTGGAGCACTTGTAAATATATAAGTTCCGTCAGTATTTTTAGTTAATGGTGTACCTGTTTCATCTATATATCTAACATCATCTACTGTTAATATATCTCCATCTGGGTCAGTAGCGTTGCCTAGTAAATCTGAAACAGTAAATGTTGTTTTAAGATTTTGAGGTCCAGTTAAATTTAAATTAGTTGGAAGAATTGGACTATTGTTTACATTTACAATTTGTACTCTTGGGATTGTTACAGTTCCATCTGATATATTATATTTAATTGTATATTTTCCACCTGTTGGAAAAGTATAAGAATATACTCCATTTACTGGAGTTATAACACTTCCTTGTGATTCATTTTCATCTTTATATACAAATACATCACTTACAGTTAATGTATCATTATCAACATCAGAAACTCCTTTTAGTAAATCAAACACCGTATTTGTATTTGAATTTGCACTAATTGGGTCTAATGATCCAACAACTGGAGTATCATTTGTAGGTTTTACCTTAATTGTTGTATCTTTTTGATATTTATTTTTAACAGTATTATTTGTTTTATTATAACTAATTATATCATAAAATATTTTCAAAGGACCATTAAAATCTGGCGCAGATGTAATTGTCCATTTATTGTCTTGAACAGGAATTGGTTGTCCAGTAATGTCATATCTTACATTTTCTACTTCTAATTTATCATCATCTGGATTAATAAATGAACCTAGAAAATCTGATGATGAAAATACTGATGGGATATCTTCATCCATTTCTAATGCAAGTGGTTGAAAAACTGGGTCATCATTTACTGGTAAAATATTAAAATCAATAGACGCAGGAATTGGAGAATTAATTGAATCTGAAACTTCAAACTTAATAGTAGCGTTTCCGCTGTAGTCTTTATTAGGGGTAAATTTATATATATTTGAAAATGATTCTCCATATTTTAATGCAATAAAAACAATAATTACGATAATACAACTAACTATTGCAAAAATAATTTTTTTCTTATCAATTCTCATATAATTAAATACAAGAAAATATAATTAGCATTTTAGTTCTAATGTTTTAAATACAATGGCTAATATTTCAGAGGAGCCATAGTATCCTATGTATTTAAATTTAATACCAAAATAATACATTTGAATTTGAAATAACAACAAAATAAATATTGTAATAATTGAATATAAAATAGATTTTTTTAATATTATTTTTTTTGTATATATAATATAAAGTAATAACATAATAACAAATATTTCAATACATATAAAAATTATTATGTCATTATTTATTTTATTTATTAATATATGTTCTCTTTCTCTAAATATTTCTAAATATTTAGTTATATTTGATGGAATATTAACTGGAATAGATAATACTTTATTGTTTTTTACATAATTATAAAATTCATCATATTGTTTAGGATATATTACATATAAAAAAAATAATAATTCAAATATAGTAACAATTAGTGCAACAAATATTATATAGAATAATCCTTCTAGAAATTGTATCATAATATTAAAGAACTATAATTATTAATGTTTAAAAATAAACATAAAATGTTTATGTTTGTTTTATTGCTTTTCCATCTACATTCTTATATCCAACAGATTTTAAATATTCATTAGATGTTTTATCATTCTCAAATCCTCCAATTCTTCCAATTTTTGATGCAAATGTAATTACAAAAAGTGCATACTCATTTTCATCAAATATTGATTTAAGAGATATATAAGCAGCCTGTAATTTAAATTCATTTGATAAATCTTCAGAAAATTCATGTATTTCTTCTGCAGAAGCCTGATTAATGTTAATCCAAATAATATCTCTGTTGTAATATCCAGTTTGAGTCTGACCCATAATTGATGATGATGATGATGAATATTGATGATGAAGACTAGGGTCTATTTAAATATTTCAATGTTTTTAATAACACTAATAAATTACTTATACTTTCATTAAAATGTCTAGATGGAATTATTGGACTAAAGCCCTAATTCATGTAAAAAAAGAGAATAATATATTAAATTATGTAAATTTGTTAAATAAACTACCTTTAAATCCAAGTAAAAAAGATATATATGAACATAATTTATATAAACAGGTAGAAAAAAAATGTAATGAATATGAAATTGAAGAAAATAAAAAAAAATTAAATAAAAAATATTAGTATATAATATAATGTTTACTTTTTTATTTAATTTATTTTTTAAAAAAGAAGTAAAAAAAGATATTCAAAAAATAGAAGATTTTGAAATAATTAAATTAAAAAATGAAGATAAAAAAGAAATAATTAAAGAAAGAGAGAAAAAAAAAGAATTTGAAGAAGATGAAAATTATGATAACAATAAACAAATATATCAAAAAATATATAAAAATAAATTAAAACATAGAAAAAGATGACTACAAATTAATTATGAATAGGTCTACTAAAAATAGTCCTTTATTTGTTTTATATTGATAATAGTATGATGAAAAAAATGTAATAATTGTTATTATTCCAAATATTATTCCAAATATAAACATTAGTTTAGATGAATTATTTGCCATAACTTCATCTATTGTTTTTTTATTATTTGAATTTTCTTTTTTTAATAATTTAGTAAATAATATTATAGAAATAATAAAACTTATAGTAAATACCACTGTATGTCCTATATATTTATATAAATATTTACTATTAAAATTTAACAAACTCATTTATGTAATACAATAAAAATATATTTATGGAATATTTTTTTTACATATTTCTGTTCCAAATTTTCTAGTTAATTTATTTTTTGTATCTAAAATCATCTTTTTATTATTGTAAAGTATCAATTTTACTTCATTTTTCATATTATTCATTATTTCTTCTTCATTTTTATCGCGTCTTTTCATATATTCTTGTAAATGTTTTAAAGCATTTGGATATGCTTTTTGAATTTCTTCAGATGAACACCAATCTTCTAACTTAAATTCATACTTATATATCATATCTATTATTATCTCATTTCTATCTTTTAATTCCCATAATTTCCCATTATAAACCATTACATACTCAGTTTTTATATTATTTATATAAACATTATGATTTTCTGGAACATTTGGATCAAAATGTATTTTTTGAACTAAATTAGGCACTGATAAAACACAAGACCTTAAACAAGCATACATATCATTATCAGATATATGATCCATACTTGAATTATTATAGGACAATATAAAATTAATATTATTATTAGTGATTGTATTTCCAGCTTTTTTAATAAGTTCATGAATTTGTTTATCTTTTTCTTGCATTTGTTTGTCTTTTTCTTGCATTTGTTTATCTTTTTCTTCAATTTGTTTATTTAAATTATCAACAATTTTTTTAAGATATTCGAATGAATTTTCATCTTCTTTTATACATGTATTTTGTTTTATATGTCTTTGTAAAGTAGACTTTACCTTAAATAATTCATTACAATTTTCACAAGGATATAAAGATATATTTTTATAACATTTTTCAATATCAATATCTTCTATTTTTATATTACTCAATATTGGATTGCATATTTTTTTTTTAGATAAATGTCTTCTAAAATGAGTTATTGTATCACAAGAATATTCACATCTAGGACATTCATACATTTATATTACGTAAATATTTTATTTAATGTTTTTTTATTTTTAAATTGGCTCACTTTTGGCTCACTTTTGATTATACCGGAATTATTACAATTTTTCATTTAAATCTATTTTTGGCTCACTTTATATTTTTATATCTATTTTTGGCTCACTTTGACCAACTGA
>JACCDO010365935.1_pt1 | contig 10329 bp, 19 predicted proteins | sample 7446101 | NCBI WGS metagenome assembly JACCDO01 (sample SAMN15323440, study PRJNA562643) | freshwater metagenome | isolation source: river surface water | place: USA:Blue River Watershed | collected 2017-08-16
AACACCTAGAAAGGTTTTGTATGTTTATCAAGCGTGTATCGATCTTAGCAGTGGCCGCAAGTCTTGTGGCATGTGCAAGCACTCAACCGCAAGCTCAGGTCTCTGCGCCGCAACCAGTGGCGGTGATGCCACAGCCAGTGATGCCACCAGCGCATCCATACGCCTTGCCCCAAGCACAGGCTCGTGTGGTGGACCCTGCTCCCAGCTGGTTCACTAACTTGCCGCCAGATACCGCAGACATGATGTTTGCCGCTGGTGTAGCAACCAGCACTGACGAGCAAATGGCCTATGACAAAGCTCGCATGTCAGCAGAACGCAAGCTGGTTGAGACCATGTATAGCCGTGTTCAAACACAGACCAAGAGCTATCGTGCAGATCGTGGTGAGGCAATGATCGAGAACTTTGAACAAGTTACTCGTAAAAATGCTCGTGGCGAACTGTCAGGCGCACAACGAGTAGACAGCCGTGCAACATTTGACGGTCGTGTTTACAAGGTTTATGTGTTGGTTCGACTGCCACTAGGTGCCAACAACACATTACAAACCAAGCGTGACCAAGCTCGACTGCAACGTGAAGCAGATATTCGTAGCCGTGCCGCAGAGCGTGACATGGACAAGAACGAAGCCGCAGAGCGCACAGAACAGCGTGAAAATGACGCCAGCTTAGAGCGCAGCCTGGCACCGCAGAGCAAAGTCGCTCCTGTGACTGTGCCCACACCCGAAGGTACAATCAAACTGTTGGAAGTTGACAACGCTGAATACAAGCAAAAACGAGCTGAAGCATTGGAAAAACCTGGTGCTGTGGTTGGGCAAATAACATATCGTTAAGCCAAAAACGGCCCATAAATAAAAGCAGCCCCCGGGCTGCTTTTTCTTTTTATCATGGCAGAAGAAATCAACCAATCAGATCAATCTCATAGTCAAGCTCTAGCTGACGCAGGCATGTATGTTCTCATGGGCGAAGTAGACACTGAAAATATCAAACCTGTTATTGAGTGGATTTTGCACGAAAACTTTGTAGCAAAGAAAAAACGCAAAGAACTCTTGCTGATGATTTGCTCAGAAGGTGGGGATATGAGTTCAGCATTTGCCTTGATTGATGTCATGCATAGCTCTAACATCTTTATCAAAACCGTGGGCCTGGGACAAATTGCATCAGCAGGCTTGTTGATATTTCTTGCAGGATCGCCAGGTCGCCGTGTGCTCACGCCCAACACCAGTATCCTAAGTCATCAGTTCAGTTGGGGCAGTGATGGCAAAGCACATGAATTGTTTGCCACAATGAAAGAATTTGAACTCACTCAACGTCGCATGGTTGACCACTACGAACGATGCACTGGCTTGAGCAGAGAAGAAATTAAAACAGTTCTTCTTCCGCCACATGATGTGTGGTTAACAGCAGAAGAAGCACTGGCACTAAAGATCTGTGATTCTATTTCTGCACTACCTCGTTAACCTTTTTTACGACGACCTAGTGTACGCTCGTCAAAATCAGGTTCGCTAGATTGTCTTGATGCCCTGGCACCTGGGCCAGTGAGTCTTGGAGTTTTGGTAACAGCATCTAGATCGCTGGTACTAACCTTGGCTGGTTCTACTTCTAAGCTATCTTCGCCGTCGATTGGGTTAACGTCTTCAGGTTTAGCCCCATTCTTCAAAATCTTAAAGGTAAAATTACCTTTGCCTTGAGTGCTCATGTATGCCTTGGTAGCATCCAACAGCACGCCTGTAACGGTTTGGCTAGGATACACAGCAGTTAATTGTGTAACAGTGATAGTTTCTGCACTGTCCTTGGTATCGGTGTACATCTGCACCAACGCTGCATTGTTTAGAATAGTCGAAGCTGCTTCGCCAAATCGTGTATTATCATTGACATAGTCAGCGACCTTGTAAGCAATAGCAGAGATCATATGCTCGATTGGGATAATACGGCTCATGTCACGGGCCTTACGAGCTTGGTACATGTCTTCCAGTCGTTTGCTTAGGACGCCGGTGCCAATGATATCATCGTTTGGTCCAAGATTTTTCAAACTCATTACTTGTTGTGCTTCTTCACTGGTGATCATTTTGTACTTTTCGGCAATGGCCAGCGGTGCACCAAAGTGACCCAGCTTGTTAATTGATTCAAGCATGGCAATTTCTTCAGCATAGGTTTGTCTAAGTTTTCTGCCAGTTGGCACAGCGTCCAGTTCTTGCACAGATTTGATCAAGTTAGTAACAGAAGCATTGGCGCCGTCTTTGCCTTTGCTGCTCAATTTGATTTGTTTGCCATCTGGGTTAACCAACAATGAGTCATACAAGCCACCAATAGTGTTGTTGTTGAAACTGATGGTGCATTGTGAGTAATCTGACCCTGGACCAAAGAAAATGTCAGCAGCTTCGGCGGCATTGCCTTTGACTGTTTTGCCCATGACTAGAGCAATAGGTTGCAATACTTCAGCAAAATAATCGCGGAAAGCACCTGGATTCAAGTTGCCTCTGGCAATTTCTACAGGAATATCTCCTTCCATGAATGTTCTTAGAGCATTTGCTTCTGCGCTATTGTCACCAAACTTGGCAACAGCTTGATCTAAGATAGTTTGTGGAGTGTTGTCTTGGAATTGTGTCAACCATTCACTGGGTTTGAGACCAGAATTTTCCTTTTGCCCTGCTTTGCTTTGGAATTTGAATCCGCCAGGAATAGCATCATGGGGAAAATTGTTTTGGCTACGGTTTGGACTGACGTTTTTAAAATGACGACCTAGGTAGTATGTGTTACCATCTTCTCCAGAAAATGCTGCAATACCAAATCCAGCACCATTTGGTGGAGCCGCATTGGTCCAATGTATGCGATCCACAGTTATACCTTTGTCTGCCGCAGCTTGCTCTATGGCACTGTCCAGCTCATCTGCAGGATATGCACCAGATTCGGGGTAGAAATCCAGGCCTTGGAATGTAACAATGTCATCCACAGCGTTTTTAAACTTTTCGCCAGGACGACGGTTTGATAAACCCACGCCTTCAAGCAAGGGTAATTGAACTTTATCGAGCAAATTGAGTAGGTCACGCATTGATTTTTTCCAAGAATTATGTTATACTTATCTAAGAGCATTACTTAACACAGGAGAAATTATGCCCAGTTTGATTCCCATGGTTGTCGAGCAGACCGCAAAAGGTGAGCGCAGTTATGACATTTACAGTCGCTTGCTCAAAGATCGAGTAATCATGTTGGACACCGAAGTAGCTGAACACACAGCCAGTTTGATTGTGGCACAGATGTTGTTTTTAGAGAGTGAAAATCCCGACAAAGATATCTCTCTGTACATTAACTCGCCTGGCGGCTTGGTCACTGCTGGCCTTGCCATCTATGACACCATGCAGTTTATCAAGTGTGATGTGCAGACCATTGTCATGGGGCAGGCTGCAAGCATGGGCAGTTTCCTTGCACAAGCAGGTGCACCAGGCAAGCGTTGGGTGTTACCCGAAAGCCGCACAATGATTCACCGTGTTAGTTCTGGCACACCAGGAACTCGTGGTAGTGTGCATGTGCAAGAACTGCAATTTGAAGATGCCAAGCGTACATTTGAAGAAAGCCAGCGCATTAACCGCCGACTCACTGAATTGTATGTCAAGCACAACACCGCAGGCAAAACCTACGAAGAACTGTTCTCAGACATGAAGTTTGATACTTTCTTGTCAGCCGAAGAAGCAGTTAAATACGGACTTGCTGACAAGGTTGTCGAAAAACGAGTTTAATGTTTTTTAGTATAGGTCATACACCATTGGAAAACTACCCCTGCCACTGGCAGATGGGTAGTTTTTCTGTCAGCACTGACCAAGGATGGCATTACAAAAACCAAGGCACTGCAAAAATCCTTTACAAAGGTTACGCTGACAGCAACACAATAGAAAATTTACTTGAACAAATTTCAGACCAGTCTTGCCCAATCTTGACAGGAAATTTTTGTGCATTGGTGTTGATCAATGATACTATACAAATACAAACTGATCGATACAGAAGTTTCCCCATCTATATCGGTCACGGAGTAAACAATCTTGTTCCCACAGACCGCACAGCTTGGACGGACAGTTTGGTAACTGTATTCTCTGATCTGTCTGTGGTTGAAAATAAATTTGATGTAATAGGGCCCATAGACACCAGTGGGATTTCTGCGTCAGATGCAACTGCTTCGATCTTAGAAATTGTAGATCGCAAAGCCAGTGCATTTTTGGCACACAATCAACTGCCTATACGTTCATTCCTAACCGGCGGCGTTGATTCTATGTTGGTTTATAGTTTTCTACGCAAGCACACAGATAAGTTTGAACTTATAAAGTATTCACATGTAGATTACGATTATTTCTGGCTTAAAAACTCGTACAACATTAAAAAATTCTGGGCATACAACCAGATACATCATTGGACTGATTCTTGTGTTCTAACATCTGGCACACCCGGTGACGAGTTTATGTTACGAAGTCCAGTGACTGCGGATTTGTTTTTAAAATATCACGGTATCAAAATTGCTGAGTTATTAAAAGACCCTAAATGGAACAACAGTTTACACCGGGATTATTTTTCCAAAGATACAAACCTGTCAGTGTTTAATACTCAGTCAGCACCTGATTGCACCATAGAAGAACTTCACTGGAAATTGTGCAACACAGTGGTCAATGATTGGCAACATTGGCACATTGGCAATACATTAACATGGACGCCATTGCGAGATCTTGACATATTAAAAATTATCATGAGAATGCCAATGGATGAAATTGTTGGTCAGGTAATGAACAGCAGTTTTTCAATTGGCTTGATTGAACACAATTGTCCAGGGTTGAGTTCTGCACTGAGTGATCGTAAAAATACTGGCAACGTACTGGCAAATTTAGTGAATGTAATCTAAAATTTTTGCCACGTCAACACAATAATTTCGTATATTTAGATTTTTAACTGTGTCCATGGCAGTGACAAAATCACACCATTGCTGGTGATTCTTTTGGTTCCATGGCTGTGTTTTTAAATTGTTGACAATGCTAGTCAACGCATTGATTGCATTGGATTTTTGTCCAGACTCTATGTCAGTTTTTGACAGTAATTCAATTGAACTAGTTAACTTGGAAATAATATCTGGTCTTAGTTCTGTTGGTATAGAGCTAGCCAACAAATATTCCTCCCTGGGGGCGCCAAAACTCACAACCTCGGGCCAATCTGATGCAAGCAATTCTATCAGCGAATCTATATAGCTGTAGTTATAAATTGAACAAGTGATATTCACTCGAGTGTTAACTAGAGTTTTGGCTCGCTGGTAATTTGATAACACTTGGTCCCAGACTGTACCAAATCTAACATACTCAGCCGGCTTGCCAACAGCATCCAAACTGAATACCAAAGTAATCTGTCCTTTGTAGTTTGCTAAAAACTCAAAGTCAATTTCAGACCCGTTGGTAAACATTGTTAGATTGGCAGTCAAATGCTCTTGTGCCCATGCCAAAAAACTACGGCACGATTTATCGTAAAATGGTTCTCCGCCTAGCAATACCACATCTCGAATGCGACTTGCAACAGGCATTAAAAACCCAAAATCATCAATTCTAGTAGAGTCCAGTTGTTTGATATCAATCAGGCCGGCACGATCATGATATTGCGCCACACGCGAACTAGCCGCTGGCCAACATGTTTGGCAGGCAAAATTGCACACACTTCCGGGACGTATTTCCAAGGTAATATCGCCGTCTTGGTAGTGTGAATATGCTTTGTTGCTGTTGCCGCGGCCGCTGTCAGCACGGCCTTGTGATTCAATGTGCTGGCATTCTTTGCAATTCTCTGGCCATTGATTTGCACTTAGTTGACTGTTTTTATTGATTAAATCTGGATGATTGTGCCAGTTAATTAAATCAGTGCGATCAACACGATGTGTCTGTTGCCATTTGTTGTCGACTTTCCAGTAACAACACGGTTTGGCTATTTGGTCGTAGCCAATGGCAAGCCCGTGTTTTATAAATTTACATTCCATGTACTAATTTAACAGTTTTAGTACCGGTTGTCAATTTTTATTAGTAGTGTGAATACCCGCGACGTTGCAGGGCCTTGTAACGAAGTTCGCCCCACTCAACAAAAAATTCCCAAACTGCTTTGAAAAACTGTTTCATAGTGTCCATCCTTTTTGGTTTTGATCATATTCGCGAACCCAATACTCAACTTCTGCTGTAGAAGTTGGATACTTGCTGGCTACATAATATTCCACGCTGTCTTGGTAAGTGCGTTCTGTAAATAGGCTTTTGACCCACTGTAAGATTGCTGTAATCATAGTGATTTTTCCTTCTCAGTATTTACCACTAATGGTTTCTACTTATATTACTTTATTATTACAATCTGCAGGTTGACCAAAAATACCTATTTTGCTATAATACTTGTATGCTTTATTTTGCCTATGGAATGAATACCAATACACAAGGAATGGCCCATCGCTGTCCTGGTGCAGTGGCATTTGGCTGTGCCACGCTGGAGGGACACCGTTTCCGTTTTGCTGGCCCGGCTGACGTTCAACGCGATCGCCACAGTGATGTAGAAGGTGTGCTGTGGGACATAACCGAAGAATGTCTAGCATCACTTGACGTTCTGGAAGGATATCCTTACTACTACGATCGCAAGTGGGCCCGGGTATGGTTTCAAGGCCAAGAATGCCAAGCCCTGGTTTACTACATGCAACCTGGGCACAAGAACAGCCCGCCAAGTTCTGGCTATTTTAACATGGTTTTAGAGGGCTACGAAGAGTTTGGGGTGCCTACTCGCCAACTCTGGGAAAATGTAACCCAAAGTACTACCTTTTTACCCTACTAAACAGTAGGGTTTTTCTGGTTGACCCAAAATACCCGTTTTGCTATAATATACACATAGACACACAAAAGGAGCCTGACATGGACTATACAGTTGAACTTTACAAGTTGGATCGCCGTCAAAAAGATGGCCGTGTGCTGGTCAGCAAAACTGACTTTGAGGACATTGACCTGGGCGATCTTGAAACCCTGGTTCCTGTGGGCCCTCGCTATATTCGTGAAATCCACGAGACCTATGTGACTCGTAAGAACTCAATGACTGGTGCGGAGTTCAAAGAACGCTACGACACCCCTTACTTCTGCTCGCCCAGTTCAGAATCTTTCTGGAGCATGTGATGAAGTGCAAAGGCATTTGGCAACCCAACTTTGGTGACAGTAAGAGCATCAAGAAAGGCTATGTGTGGCGATGCTTTTGATGTGCTCGTGTTCGCAAAACAACTCCCAAGGAAATGAAATGAGAGACGAAAAACTTTATACAATGCAGTGGACCCAGCCATACACAGCCTGGCCTAAGCCCGAACCTCAACAAGAACCTGAACTGGAAGATCTCACTCTGGCCCGCGAAGTGCTGGCAAGGATCATGTCAAAATGAACGAACGTATTCAAGCACTGGCTGTTCAAGCCGAAGACTATGCTGATGGCATCGTAGATCAAGGCGGCGAGTTCCATCAAGCATACACACAAAAACTCGCCGAGTTGATTGTTCGGGAATGTGGTAAGGTCGTATACAACTATACCAACAAAACAGAAACCCACATACTTTATGGTGAGGTTGGGTGGGAGTGTTTGCCTGGGGATTTACAGATCCAGATTAAAGAACATTTCGGAGTTGAAGAATGAAATGGTTCGCCGAAACAACTGACTACAAAGACTCTGTGCCCAACGGCATCTACCTGCTGAATGACAGCAAGGACAAGATGTATGCGTTCAAGGCCCGGGGCACAGAAGCCATCAAGGTGTTCAAGAATCCCATCCGCATTGATCTGCGTGGCCGCAAGTTTGTTGTGAACCTTGTGCAGTTCGAAACAAAACTCAAGGAAGAAGAACCCGAAGGCCGTACATGGGTCGTGAAAGGTAGCAAAGGCGATGAATACAAAGTCACAGAACTCAATGGCAACCTCTCTTGCACCTGCTCCGGCTTTCGATTCCGCGGGGACTGCAAGCACGTCAAAAGTATATCAGTGGCAGTATAACGGCCGAGCACCATGGTCTGAGATTGTGCATTGGTGCTATAAGAATCTATATCACGGTGGACACTACGAACCCAACTGGCATACCAACGGTTATGAAACCATTTACTTCACGGATCCAAAAGAATATACCTTGTTCTTGTTGAGGTGGGCATGAAACCTTGCGAACTACAACCAATTCTACATCGAGCTGTGGAAGGCGTAGGAGCAGTACGGAATGGCTATTGGGACATTCCTCCAGAAGCACGGGTAATTACTGGTAATCCAAAATATGACGCACAACTTCATCATGTGTTGATTGAGTTTGGAGTAGAAGTAAAGTTAGACTTGGACAACAATATGGAAGATTACCGTGTGGTAGATGAACAAAAGTTTACAATGTTTTTGTTGAGGTGGGTATGAGAGTAGACATACAACCGCAGTGGAAGAAGTTGGCCGACTGGTATTGGGACAATGCCGGCGGCCACGCCGGCATGGGCATGAGCATCTGGGAAATGCTGGAGCGCGACTACGGTGCTGTCAAAGTTCGTCACGGTGTGAACGGTGGCCGGTATGGCATGAAGCGGGAATCAATTGTTAAATTTCCCGATGAAAAAACTTATACAATGTTCTTATTGAGGTGGGGATGAATTCAGCACAACGTAGACAAGCACGCCGTGAATTTCTTCATGTGGTTACAATCAGGGCTATCACGTCCGAGCGGTATTTTGATCATGATCATCGTGTAAGCGTAGCACAAACTTGGTGTCGAAAGCAGTTTGGCAAGAACAATTTTAGATGTCAGTCAGACTGGGATAGCACTGAGTTTAAATTCGTCCGTGAAAAAGACGCCGCACTGTTTGCACTGAAGTGGTCATGAATCCAGATCTAAAATACGAGGTGATCATATACAACAATGACTGGCACCTGGCCGAAGATTGGTGTGTACAAAACATTGGTGAGTTTGATCAGGACTGGTACAAGTTAGGCATTGATCCCATGGACAGTATGTTCCATGAACGCACTGAAAGTGTTTGGTATTTTCGCAGTGAAAAAGACGCTGTGATGTTTAAGTTAAAATGGTCATAAGAAAGCCCCTTGCGGGGCTTTCATTTTACGCTTGGTCTACAAACTTTTTCAGTTCTTCGGCCTTGGCCACAATGTCTGTGCTGGACGGAAAGTCTGGTAAAGATGGAAACGGGTGCGTTTCTCGGTTGGCTTCGGTTAGCTTGGAATGGTATTCCTGTAACTTTGCTTCACGAGTTTGGTAGATTGGCGTCACGAGGATTTCGTTGGCCATTTTGAGAAGTTCGAGACGGATCTCGTAAGGTGTTTTGCTCATGTTTTTCTCCTGTGTAATGTGTGTGTAATGTTGCCCTGCCCCTTGCAGGACAAGATTGCTACACGAGCATGATTACTTATAGATGTAATTCACAGTGGTAGAATTTTCTCTGTAAACACCAGCACCATTCTTTAGGTGGAAGCGTCGAGCCATCTCAGTTTTTGGGCTCAAGGTCACGTAGGTTTGAATGCCTGGGAACTCTGCTTCAATGGCCTTTTGAGCCTCCACAATCAACTCACGTCCAGCACCTGCAGAATAACTCCAAATGGTGTAAAATACCGCAGTTGTGGCACTCTCGACTAAGCCAACCAAGTCATCCACTGCCGCTGGAATGCTCTCCAAAAACTTAACACAAGTCACTGCTTGAGTTTTGTCCCCGTCTTTGAGCATGTAAATTCTTGAATTGGAATTTACACGGTCGGTCACAGGAATTTCAGGGCGAACTGGGTCGTCCTTGATCAGTGTTTCTAAGTCTTCAGTAATGGTGGTGATGGTGTGCAACATGTTACGCTCTCAATGTTTATAAACCTATTTATCAAATAGGCGTAGAAAATGATTACAATTGTGTTACAGAGAAATCAAGCCCAAGTTTCTTGATACTTGGCCAAGGCTCGGACTCGTGCAATCAGCAGTCTTGTTTTGACGTAGTCTGATAGGTCGTCGTCAGCGTCGGAAACCTTGATCAGTTCAGGTCTACGATAGGGAACCTGAAGATCCAGCTCACTGGAGCCAGGCGGCCCGTCGTCACCGTCGGATAAATCGTTAGTGATTAACAGGCGTCTCTGTGCCTTTGGGACGACACGAGCAAGAACGCTTTTCGTCCGCATTGGAGTCTTCAACCCGGAATGACTGCGGGATACCTGAACCTGTGCAGACTCGTTCGTTTTTGCCTGGCTTGAGCTCAAAACGAGAAAAAGAGAAAGCACCGGAACCGCAAGTTTCATCATAGTAGTGTCGATTAAAATCTAACATAGTTAATAGCATCAAGTTGCTGTATATACAACGC
>JACCDO010866331.1_pt1 | contig 10329 bp, 11 predicted proteins | sample 7446101 | NCBI WGS metagenome assembly JACCDO01 (sample SAMN15323440, study PRJNA562643) | freshwater metagenome | isolation source: river surface water | place: USA:Blue River Watershed | collected 2017-08-16
TATTTTCTACTAATAATGAATTTACTGATGGTATCATACGTTTTAATATTCATACTAATGCTAATAATCGTCTTATTAAATATATCCAGAGACTGTTCTAATAATGATAGATTTATTTTTTAGTATTTTTTTTTAAGTCCCGCGAGCCTACATTATCATGTATTGGTCTTACACAGTCAAAACGTGTTTGTGTGTCTTAATACTGTTTTATGTTAGTTAATATTTATCCTACATTAGATTACATAAATCTATACAGTAAATTAATGACTGTATAAGTTTATGTTTGATTATGTATTTATAATATGGGTAATTTTTGCATCGATTTTTATTTATTCATCTACTATTTCTAATTTTTCAAATCTACTCTTTTCTTTTATCCAATTTATATTTATATCATATAAATCTTCTGCCAAATTATTAAATTTTAATTTACAATTATTTGATTTATCTTTAATTGATTCAATTACATTTAAACCAAGATGTTTATTTATTGTCTTTATTATTTTCTGTCTTTCTATTTTTAATGTTGAATTATATATTGAATCCATATAATCCATTGTTTCCTTTGATACTTTTATTTTTTCTAAATTAATTTCTAATAAAGAATCTTTTCCATTATCTTTTATTATTCTATTTATTAATTCTGTATTTATATTATCCATAAATTTCATTCCATTATTATCCCATATTAATGCTCTATCATCTTCTGGTATTAATATATATTTTATATCAAAATAATATTTGTTTAATCTTATTTTATCTAATTGTGTTGCATTTGTAGTCCATACTTTTTCTTTTTCTATTTCATTCGCTTCTAATGGTGTTAATGATTCTATACTATTATATGGCATTAGCATCTTTGATTCAAATAATTTATTTACAAATTCTTCTGATTTATTTTTTATTGTAAAATTTTTAAATACTGATACACCAGAACAATCATAATTTGTTAATTCACAAAATTTATAAAAACTTCCCATAAAATTAGCTTGTTTTTCAACCATTATACTATCTACTATTTTTTTATATATCATATCTTCGGTCTCCTTATAATAATCTGGAATTTCATATGTGCTATCCTTTGTTTTTTCAAAAAAATATAATTCTAATATGTTTTCATTCGTTTTTCTTATTCTCATTGAACTCTGTATTACATCTCTTATATTATTTACACTTCCTGCTATAAATAAATATATCTTATCATATCTATTTCCTTCATAATTAACTCCTACTGTTATTGCAGATGTTGTTAATATACAATCATACTTATCCCATTCTTTAGTTGCATTTGCTAATTTATTCTTTTTAACATCATCACTCTCCCCATGATATACTAATATTTTAGGTTTTGTTTGACATTCCTCTAATAATGTTGATTTTAATTCATCTATTGAATAACGTATTTTTGTTCCACGTTTATATGCATAAAATATATATAATTTCTTTCCTTCATCTAATTCACGTGCTACTTTTTTTATTGTTTCCTGATAATCCTTATTTTCAATGCATATTTTTGCAGGTGGTTTATATGCTGATGCATATATCTTATAATCTTTAATTTTTAAATCTTCTAATAAATCTAATGTTGTTGTTGTTGTAAATGCATCTAATAATATTACTTTTTTACTATTTTTTAATAACTGCTTAAAATTATTAAAATTGTCTTTTATATTTTTTTTATGTGTTTCACTATCCCAACCTTTCAAAACTGTCTCTATTTCATCTATTACAATTATATCGAATTTATAAGTATCTCTTATTAAATTTAAACTTTCTGCCTCTATTATTAAATTCATTGTTTCATCTATCTTATCTTTTTTTTTCTCTTTATCTGTTCCTAATTCACCATAGTTTAATACATCTAATCCATTTTCTTTAAATCTATTGTTTGTATTTTTTACTAATGTTATTCTAGGTGTTATCCATATAAATGACATATGTTTATTATTTTTTAAATATTCTACACATTGAGTTGTCTTTCCTCCACCCATTCCTATATTAAAAATTAATGCTTTATCTGACACATTAAAATGTGATTGATTTATACTTTCTATTATATTGTATTTCTTATTTACATTATTAACACCTAAATTATCTATCGTCTGTTGAATTGATTTTTCTCTATTTAAATTTAAGGTATTTAAAAACTTTCTTGTTATTAAATCATTTGAACATAACACATTCGCTAATTCATTATAACTAAAACCTAATAATTTTAATATTGAATCATTATCTGTTTTTAATTTATGTTCTTCTATTGTTTTCCAATGTATATTTTTCCATTTATTATATCTTTCTACACTATCATCTTTTTGTTTTGCCCAATTCCAGAATTCATCAAAACTTATTTTATATGTATTGCAAAATATCGCTACTTTCCAAGTATATCCATGATTGTATTCTGGTCCATTTGGTAATAATTTTAATAATTCATGATTATTATCTAAATCACATGGTTTAAAGTTTTCTGGTAATTTTAACTTCTTTCTTGGTATCTTTTTTGTATCTACATATTCTGTTGGTAAATCCTCATATTCTATAAATTTTATTCTTGATTCTTGTCCAGTTAAATATGAATTTATAAAATGTTCTTTTTCATTATTATTTTCTATTATCATCTGTTGGGGTAATGTTGATTCCTTTGATTGATATATACATTTAAACGCTTTATTTTTATTATATACACTATCATCAAAATATTCACATATATATTTTTTTATTGAACCTACTTTTTGTTTTAATTTTAATAAATCATCACTATTTTGTATTATTATGTCTGGTAATGTTATATGATATGATTTTTTTATTGATGTTTCACTTCCACTTATCGCCATTCTTGGATTTTCAAAATATTTATTTATTATTTCCTTAACTTGTTCTAAATTTAACTTATCTACTTCTGTGCAATCTATATCAAAAAATACTCTACAAGGATAATCACATAATATTTCACATATAAATGAATTATTATTTTTTACAAAATTTAATATATTATCCTCTTTCATTATTGTCCATAAATGTCTATAATTTACTACACATTTTATTAATCGTAGTGGCTTAACTAACTTCGGTATTAATAAATTCTGAGACCCTTTCCCATACCATTTTAATCCAAAATAATATTCTTTTTTTATATTTTCCATTATTATATTTATATAATAATAGAATTTATTCTTTATATTTGTATATAATATAACTTTTTTTAGGACTTTAAGAAAAAAAAAGGTTTAAAAAACATTTCAGAAAGGTTTAAATTTTATTTTAATAAATCTGTTATTTTTGTTATTGCTCCATTTTTATCTATAATTGCTAAACTATCTAATATATTTGTCATTGTTTTATTTTTTAATTCTTCTTCTTTATGTCTTTCTATTTCTTCTATCATTTGTTTATTTTTTTCATTTAATTGATGTTTCTGTGTTTTTTTATGTATTGAATATTTACTTTTTGCTATTTCTACATTACATAATTCACACATCATTTTTTCTTTCATATTTTGTAAATGTTTTTCTTTATTTTTTTCATACCAAGCTTTACTATATTCTTTTCTACTTATAGTATCCATTTAGTATTATAATAGAATTATAATTTTTTTAATTATGTTTAATAAATTATCTTTAAATTATTTAATTATCAATTTTTTATTATATTATCTTCTATATATTATTATTTATTAATAACTTATATTTAACCAAAACAAACTATTTTATATTGTTACAATAACTACCTAACTTATGAATGTTATTATTGGGTTATTAATGGGATAATAAGGTACTGTTTTGACTATAGCTTGATTTATTTAATTATTATTTTATATCACCCAAACTTAACTATTTTTAGTTTAATAGTTACTAATTATAATTAAAATAGTTTTATTTGGGTTATTAATGGGATAATATGTATATTATTTGACTATAGCTTGATTTATTTAATTATTATTTTACATCACCCAAACTTAACTATTTTTAGTTTAATAGTTACTAATTATAATTAAAATAGTTTTATTTGGGTTATCAATGGGATAATAAGTATTATTATTTGACTCTAGCTTTATTTAATTCTTTATTTTTAATGATTAACACAATTTATGTTTTTTTTATTTATAATAATAAAAATAATATTTAAATAATCACTTTTTGGGTTATCAATGGGATAATAAGTATATTATTTGACTCTAGCTTGATTTATTTAATTAGTTTCATACAATTTTTAATTTTTTTATTTATAATTATAATATTAATACTAAAAAAATTACTTTCTGTATTACTTATTTATAAAATTATTAATCATTGGGTTATCAATGGTATAATAAGTATATTATTTGACTCTAGCTTGATTTATTTAATTATTATTTTTATTTAAAAACATATAATTAATTAAATATTATGAATGGAAGCATTATTCTATGGAAATAAAGTAAATGGAAAGTTCACAATAAAAAAATATGAAGATTTCATAAAATTTAGTGAAATAAAAATTGAAAATATAGTAATAACAAATAAAACAACAAAAGAAGGTTATATAAAATTAAAAGATGGAATAGGTTGGTATAAATTATATAATAAAAAATATTTTAAAACTGAAGAATATGAAACTTTAAAAGGATTTTTAACAACTGAAATTTATAAAAAGCATGAATATGGTTATTATGTAAAATATTCTGAATCAGAATATAAAATATTAAATTATGAACAATTAAAACAAGAAGTAATTAGATTTCGTCATAAAGATAATAATAATGAGTTAAAATATGATGATTTTAAAGGATTAAAAATTAATATTTTTGATTATAACCAATATAATTTATATACATTTAAAATAAAAGAATTAAAATTTAATATAGATGAAATTATAAAAGATATTTGTAATAAAACATATACAAAAACACCAAAAATATATGATTTAAAAGAATATGAATATATTATGTCTATAAATAGCAAACATTATATATTTAATGGACTAGAAAATAAATTTTATGATTTTAATGATTATAATGAAAAAGGAATAATATGTAATAATTTACGTATTAGGCATTTAAAAGCATTAACAACAACAAATATAAATACTGAAATAGTAGAAACAGTATTAGAATTATTAATAAAAAGTAAAACTAAAATAAAAGAATTTCAAAAATTAGCATATAGTATATTTGTAAAAAAATCTACTGAAGAAATTTTATTTTATAATTATTTTACTACAGAATCTTTATTATTAGTATGGTTAAATGAATTATATTATCTGTTATTAGATGATACATCATTATATTCTTATAATTATTATAAAGAACGAAGAAAATATAATAAAAAAATTAAAAATAAACATTATAGATATGTAGTTATCGATACAAATGATTTTATTACATTAAATAAAAAATTAAAGGATTTTCGAGAATTAGGTATAACAAATATAATTGTAAAAGAAGTCAGTCAAGAGGAAGATTCAATATATAAAAATATTGATGAATTTAAAAAATATTTGAATGAAAATAAACATTTATTAACACCATATTTATTAGAAAAGGATGAATCTAAAATAAATTTAATTCATTCAGAAAGTATATTTTATGAACGTGATTATTTAATTTTAAACTTTTTAACATGGATTTGCTCATATACCGAATAGAATTATTTTATAGTATTCTTTTTTAAGTTGCCCATGCGGCAAAGCCGCGAGCGAACAACGTGAGCTACATTATCATGTATTAGTCTTACACTAACCATTGTTTTAGGTGTATAATTTATACAGTCTTATGTTCTACATCATAAAGACCTACATTAGCTAACATAAATTTATACAAATAATCTTTTTTTGTATAAAACTATGTAATATTATGTTGATTATATTTAGAAAGGGTTAGTAAGCTTTGCTTAACGGAATGCTATACATTCCTAACCAGTTTTCCCATTTAATAATGGTTTGCTAAATGAGCCTGTTATATCACAATATGATATTGCTCCTTTCTTTTTAATCTCTTTTATATCTTCTTCATTTAATCCGCTTACATTTTCAAAACCAATAATAAAACTATTATCTATTATTTTTCTGTAGTCCTTACCTATTGTTTGATATTTCATATAATCACCATTTTTACATTCAGGATTACATAATGCTAATAAGGCATTAGATGTCATAAATTTAACTTTGTTATCAAATGCATTTTTCCAATCTTTTATTCTTTTTTCTGAATTCCAATATTCAATAATTTTTTTATCATTTTCAGTTTTATTTTTTATATTTTTAATCTTTTTTTCAATATCTTTAATTTGTTTTTTTTCTTCTTTAATTTCAATCTGAGTATAATATTCTTTTAAAGTCTTTTCTAAATTCTTTTTACAAGTTTTAATATCAGACATTTAATATATAAAAATATAATTTGTATTCACTTATGAATTATTTATTTTATTTTATAATTAAATACTTATCAAAAATTTGATTTAATTATTAGCTAATCAATATAATATAAAAAATAAATATAATTTAAACTATACTCAAACTAAAATGTCATCTTATTTATCTGCAGACGAAAAAATTGAACAAACTAAAAATTCAAAATATTATAAATTATTTATTTAATTATTTTTTATTTAATAATGCATTTGATGCATCATCCCATACACTGCAATATGAAATTGCACCTTTTTCTTTAATCTTATTAATCTCATTTTTTTTTAAACCTTTATTATAATTTTTTCTACCTCTACTTGTTATAAAACTTTTATCTTCAATTGACATACATGCTAAATATCCTTGTTCATTACATTTTTTTAATGCTAAATTATATATTTTTTTACTTAATTTACATTCAGGATTACATAATGCTAATAAGGCACTTGACGTGTTAAATTTAACTCGTTCATCTAATACATTTTTTAAATCTTTAGTCAACTGTTCTGAATTCCAATATTCAATATTTTTTTTATCATTTTCAGTCATATTTTTTATATTTTTTATATTTTTTATTTTTTTTATTTTTTTTTCAATATTTTTAATTGCAATATTTTGTTCTTTTATACCTACTTGAGTATAATATTCTTTTAAAGTCTTTTCTAAGTTCTTTTTACAAGTTTTTATATCTGACATTTAATATATATTAATAATTTTATTATAAAACTTGTTTGATATCATTTTTTATCAAACTACAAAATGACAATGCACCTTTATCTTTTATTTTTTTTATTTGAGTTTTATTAATAGCATTTGTAAAACTATTTTCTAATAAATTATTATATGTTTCTAATCTGATTTTTTTATATTCATTAATCATATCATTTGCTTTTTTATTTGAAATTAATTTGCTATTTTTTAATCTTTCTATAAATTCTTTAGTACTTTTTGGTAACACATTTTTATCGATTGTTGTATCAGCCAAAGTATTTTTACAATTTGGATTACATAATATTATGTCAAGAGCATTCTTTATATCGACTTTAATAGCTTCATTAAATTCATGTAATCTATGTGTGTATTTATGTATCTCTTTACTTTTATATTCAATCATTTTTAAATCTTCTGGATTCTTATTTTTTTTATTTTCTAGGTTTTTTAAATCTTTTTTAGCTATTTTAATATATTTTTTATAATCATCATTATATTCTTTCATTATTTTATTATAATATTCTTTTAAAGTCTTTTCTAAGTTCTTTTTACAAGTTTTTATATCAGACATTATACTATATTTATTCATATTTTTTTTACTTTGATACTAAATTACTAAAATCAAACTTTTTTATTTTGTTTTTAATAATTTTAAAATTTTTATTTTTCTTATAATATCATCGGATTTTTAAATTGGATATGAAAGCCTACATATGAAATCTGGACAAACAATATTACCTGCATTCTTTATTTACAATGAAACATCTATTATAGACTAAAAATATAATAAAATTTTATAAGAATGAATTATCGATTTATTTATATCATTAATTCACCAATATGTATAATCAAACATTCTCATTTGATAATCATTATATTAAGCCTACATTAGATTTACTACTTTTTCTAATATGTATATTACAAGTCCTTAAAAGTATTATAAATATATTGATTCAATTTATTTACGATATTAAACATAACCAAAATATCATTATAGATATGATTGCTACTGCAATAGCATCATTAATTCTATGTAAAGGATATTGTGTTTGTTTATAAACAAAAATGTATATGTTTAAATATCAGATATTGTTTATCCATTTATAAAATTAATATTAAAATTGTCATATAAAAATTTGATAATATCATCGGATTTTTAAATTGGATATTATTGACAAACTTATGAAATCAGAACAATCAATATTGAAATCAGAACAAACAATATTACCTGCATATTTTAATGACAATGAAACATCTTTTATTAAACAATTATTATTATCTATTATATCAATAGTAATTTTAGTTTATTATAAACAACCATTACCTATATTAAGATTTTTAAATTATAATATTATTAACAAACTAATAATAAATATCGCAACTATTTATATTAGTTCCATACTTTTAAAAATTTTAAAACAAATATTACCATTATATTTATTTGAAATAATTATATATTTAATATAAAAAAGTTATTTATAATGATGTGATATAGTTTATCCTCTTATAGAATAAGATTAAAATAAAATTGGATAATTACTGAATTATCGATTTAAATATATCATTATACGAATCATGAAAAATCAAACAATATTATCCGATTTTATCAATCTTATTAATCCTACATTAGATTTACTACTTTTTCTAATATGTATATTCCAAGTCCTTAAAAGTTTTATAAATAGATTAAAACAATTTATTTACTATATTAAACATAACCAAAATATCATTATAGATATGATTGCTACTACAATAGCATCATTAATTCTATGTAATGAATATGGTGTTTGTTTATAAACAAAAACATATATGTTTAAATATCTGATATAGTTTATCCTTTTATAGAATTTAATATAATAAATTTTATAAGATTAAATTTACGATTCAATTATACCTTATTAACTCATGACAAATCAAGAAATCACGAATCATTAAATCAAGTAATCTCTGTCAATTTCATTATATAAATCTATTATTAAAAGGTGTAATATCCATTATTTACATAATAAATTATAAACTATAATAATCTATTATTCTCTACTATAAATAACTTATATTACAATATATAAAAATAAAATATCTTTAAATATTTATCTATTTAAATCAATATTACCATATTTATCATATTTTGGTCTTCCTGAACGACAATATAATATATATTCAGAGTGCAAATCTAGTATATTAAATGGAATTGATATAGGCGTTAAAACTGCACCTAACGCAAAATAACCTAAATATCCACTAAATGTAGTCCTTGGGTTCTTATTATTATATACATTAAACAAACCAGCAAAAACTACAACGTATAATAAATATTTATAATTTTTATTCATTATTTTACTAATAGTTTCTCTTTTTTTATCGTGTGTTCTTGTATTATTTATTATTGACGATTGATTATTTACAATTCTCTTATTTTTTGTGTTGTTATCATTGGTTTCAATTCTATCATTGTTGTCAATTCTATCATTGTTGTCAATTTTATCATTGTTGTCAATTCTATCATTGTTGTCAATTTTATCATTGTATTCAATAGTCTGCTTACCATTATTATTTGTAATTGTTAAACGATATGCAAAATCTTTTATATTATTTGAAAAGAATCGTCTAGTTAATCGAAACATTTTATATTATTTATTATATTTGAAAATAAAAATAAATTACTCAAATTTTTAATGAGATTTTATAAATCCATTTATATTTTTATATTCTTTTAACCAATAACTAATAAATCTTTCATATTGATTATCTACAAAACTTATACATCTTTCATTATTTATTTTATATCCAACTGTTAAACCAGTAGTGCATACAGAAGAAAGTATTAATGAATAATGTGGAAAACAACTTGCTATAGCAGATGCTGTAATGTAATCCAGTGAAGAATTATTTTTATAATTATCATAATTTGTCATAAATAATATATACGAACCAGATATAGCACCAATTGGTCGTTTAAAACTATTGAATAATCTATACATTTTATTAAAAACAATAACTTAAAATATAATAATATCAAATTTATTAATTATTTTTTAAGCATTATATCTATTTCTTTTTCTTGATTATTTATTATATTTTTTGCTAAATCATTAACTATTTTATTATCTTTTTCTTTTTCTAATATTTTTTTACTCATAAATATCGCCATAGAGTGATGTGGTATCATCGAATCTAAATACTGCGAATCATTTATAAATAATTGTTTGCGAATAATTACCATCATTACTACAA
>JACCDO010884706.1_pt1 | contig 10329 bp, 11 predicted proteins | sample 7446101 | NCBI WGS metagenome assembly JACCDO01 (sample SAMN15323440, study PRJNA562643) | freshwater metagenome | isolation source: river surface water | place: USA:Blue River Watershed | collected 2017-08-16
AGAAATACCTGGCCATTCCTGGACTAGATATTACCCAATTTGCGAAGGAATTTCTCGATGAGTATTCCCATTAATGGGTATCCTCCTTCTTCTTACGAGGAGCCCTTGGCTTTTTTGCAGGTTCTGTAGTTGCCTGTGCGGTTGCCTGTGCGGTTGCCTCTGACTCTGTAACTGTATCCTTCTTCTTGCGAGGAGCCCTGGGCTTTTTTATGGGTTCTGTGGATGCCTCAGAACCCGACACAGTCTCAGGTCCTGTTGCTGCTGCTAGTGCAGCTACCTTCTTCTTGCTGGGACCCTTGGGCTTTTTTACGGGTTCTTCGACTTCCAACACATCTCCCTGCGGTTCCTTCTTCTTGGGTGCAGACCTTGGCTTTTTTACTGGCTTTGGTGTCTCAACCCGCGTCACTTGGTCCAGATCAGCCAGAACATCCTCTAGTGGCTGTGCTGGCTGTGCTGGCTGTGCTGGCTGTGTAGGACCCGTCTCTTCAATGGGATTTGTCGTAGTGTCCTCCACTAGCGCATCAGCAGAAAGAGTAGCGCAGGGAGATTGGATAGCAGGTGTTGGTGGCGGAACAGGAGGAGGTGTGCGTTCCACCTCTTCGGTTTCGGTTGCTGTTACTGTTGCGGTCGCTGTCTGCAGTGATGCATAGAACTCTACAACCTTCGCATCCGCCATAACACGCGACGGATTGAAGTTCCATACATAGAGGCTCTCCAGGTCCCGCACACGACTCAGTGCTACATATGCCTGACCGCATTCAAATGTCGAGGACCCAATATCTACTAGAGCGCAATCCAGCGTTGCGCCCTGGCTCTTATGAATCGTCACAGCGTAGGCAACACGGAGAGGAATTTGCTGCCGTTTGAGTGTGCTACAATCGTTAGAAACCCACTCATTGTGCTCAATCGGCACGGGGTCTCCGTGTAGAAACTGTACAATTGGAATCCCGTCAGTTTCCCGAAACCCAACAATCACTCCACGTGACCCGTTCACAAGACCCTTTTCCAGGTCCATATTGTACACCAGCATAACCTGAGCGCCCTCGCACAGTTCCAGATGCGGCACATAGGAAGAATCGGCATCCATGCGCTGCACTAGGCGTTCCAGGAAATCACCTGTAGGCATATCGGCGGCCGGGTCATCTCTGGTCAGTACTGTCTTTGCATCAAATGTGTGCACGGGTTTCGCAAGAGCTGCTAGATTCGCATCGTTAATCGAGTCCACATCGGCATTCCGAGAGAAGAGGAGGGTGGGTCGAATACGCTGTTCTTTCCAATTCAGTCCCTGGCGTGCCTTGAGAGTCGCAATGGAGGTATCCGAAAGATTTCCTACACGGGCCTCATTGAGTAGTGTCTGAAATGCCGCATCCGTTTGGCGTTCAATGCGTGAAAGGACTACCGGTTTGAGTTGGGCCGCCTTCCATGCAGGTGCATCAAATGCGAACTTGCCCATTGTCTGAGCCTCTTTGGATACAGGGGGTAGCTGGAAGAAGTCGCCACACAAGATGAGCTGTAGATTGCCCCAGGGCTCCGTGCCTCCACGCACACGCTTCCCCACTTGACTGAGCTTCTCAAAGAGGTCAGGGCTCATCATACTGATTTCATCAATCACGAGAATATGGGTGCGCTTCCAGCGCTTCTTGGCGAAAGGGGATTTTAGGATTTCTGTCGCCAGCTGTTCGGCGGTGCCGCGACCGAGTCCAATGCCCGCCCAAGAATGTAGGGTCTTTGCCTTGTTTCCCAGGAGAAGCGCGGCACATCCAGTCATCGCCGTAACATCGCAGACTTTTCCCACACGCTGGGCCCACTGCACAATGGCCGATACAAGTGTGGACTTGCCGCTACCTGCTGGGCCAGTAAGGAAGATATTTTGACCCTGCTGCACGGCCTCGAGGGCCGCCTGCTGGTCGGAATTCAAACGGACGTTCATTACGAATCTGGTGGTCTGTTGTGTTGCGTTGTGTGAAAGGATTGGTTTGGTTTGTGTTGGTTTCCCAACATGCACAGTGCATGTCTCAACTTTTTGGCGAGTGCTAGCGCTAGCGCTAGCAAAAAAGTGGTTTAGGCTGCTCTGTTACTCAATAATTTCAGGCAGATGCTGAAGGACTGAAAGGAACTCCGTGGCTCCCAACACATCTCCCTCCCTCTTTAGCGCCTTGCGTATAGCATCACAGAGTTCCGCAAATGTAACTGTATGATGGGGCGTCTGGAGTAGCGCCTTTGCGGACGATTTCAGACGGAATTTGGTTTCGCGGAACGGTGCCGATTCCAAGACACGCGGATTGGTAAATGCCGAAACGGCCACGGCAGTCACAGGTGTTTCCAGGGTATGTACAACTGTAGTTGTTGTATCCAGTGCCTGGTCCAGTTCCGCAAGACGGGACGTCATATCAGCCAAAGCGGCTTCAAGGGATGTGTAGGTCATCTCGGATTCCTCGGTACTGCTGTTGCTGCTAGCATCCGAATCATACTCGGAATCATACTCGGAATCATAGTCAGTGGTATATTCAGAATCGGATTGGGACATTGTTGGGGTTGTGGTTGTGGTTTTGGTTTGTTTGTTGAGATTGGTGGATGTTGTTGCCCATTTAGTCAACTTTGCGAGATGAAGAAAGTTGAGTATTGAATAACAAGCAACAACCAACAACCAACCAAAAAATGGCCGCTATTCCATGGAATCCCATATATCTTGTTCGAAAGTCCTTTTATGCGCCCATGCGGCGAGTCCTACTTTCCAACACACTCCCTCATGCAATCCGACTACAGGGACTTAATCCTGCCGAATTTGTTGCATTGCCTCCACGTGTAACATGGGATGATGTAATGGAAGTACACGACTCCCTCAAGTATTCCACACTCTGTGTACGACCCAGCATTCTAGTCCCAATTCGCGCGCTGGATATAGTTTACTATTCACCCTGTAGGCATATTCTCATTGGAAATATTCTTATGAAATTTCACGATACTACGTTTGAGGTAGAATCGCACGAAGAGGTCCTATTATCCTAGTGATGCAAAAATTAATAACATAGAACACTATAGAATATTATGAGATTTCCTTACCCATGCCGTCTTCAAATACCATCTTGTAGGGACAGGATGGATAATACAGCGGCGTAATTTCAGCAAGCGTTTTTTCCATCTCGTCCTCCGTCGCGAAAGGTCCGTGTACAACTTCATCCACGCAAACAAAGTATGTTCCATCAGGTGTAGGATGTGCACCGCGGTAGTTCAGGATAGCCTGGGATTCAATATACTCGCGTCGTTGTTTCAGGTCTTCGTACATATCGTGGTGATTGTTTTTGAGCCAGGTCATTTGACTCTCAGGAGTATCCATATCAGCAGGCCAAGCAATACTGTTGAAGGATGTTAGGTAATTCCTCTGAGGCCGACCGGCCTCATATGCATCATATTCTTTCCGTTCCTCCTCTGTAAACTTTTCCACACGAATGATGCATTCGCCATCACACTGGCCTTTCAGAATCTCATTCATTGTGCGACTGACTGATACATAATAATCATATCGCTTATGATTGAAGCAAATGATGCTGTTCTCAGAGTCCTTGGATTGGAATCGGTCATCCGTGAGGTTGTGAGGAATTGCTGCATATTCCTGTGGGTTGCTAATCCATCGAAAGTTTCCCAGTTTAACAACACCCTCCTTTGTAGCTGGATTCCAGGTAAACGCAATTGGAACGGATGTTAGGAATGTAGGGATGCCGTTTTCAAGAGACCCTGCACCTACACATCCACTGTATGTTTCTACTCCATCTGCGATTTTGTAGCATTCAATGGAATATACAGTGGTGTGATTGGGGTCCTCAATATCATAGGGTGCGAGGAAAGAACCGACAGAAGGAATAGGCATTTTGTGCTTGGTGGTGTTTTGGATGGGTTGGTTCATCTTCAACTTTTAGAACACAAGGTCAGTAAAAAACTTACCTTGTGTTGTTTTTACTTACCTTTTTATATTCTTACTGTATTCCTCAACTTCCTACATGCGACTCAACTTACCACTTCCATCCCTCCTGTGCACTGATCTCCTCCAGCCGCTTTGCAGCGTAGCTGTCGGCAGGCACCTTCGCCTTCCAGCCATTCAGAGTCGCCTTGACGTGGTCCCAGTGCTTGGTTAGCGCGGCCTCGTACGCTGCCTTGGGCTTCACAAGCGCCTTGCTCCACATATGGGCGGTCTCCTTCTCCACAGCCGCGTCGTCGACACTGAATACATCAGTGCCCTTCATGATAAAGTTGCGGTTGCAAGTATCATTTGCACCCGCCACCTTGCGAAACGCCAGGGCAACCAGGAGATTCCGCGCCTTGGTGTCGTCCTCCAGCATGGCCTGGTCCCATGTGCTGAGGTCCGCTTTCTCTACATCCACAACGATTGCGTCCTTCTCCAGCTTGGTAGTCACTACCTTGGTGGGGAAGGTAGTGTAGTTGCCCACAAGATTGTCGGCCACGATGTAGGAGTCCTCGACGCGCACATTGGCGTGGGGGAAGCCCAGGGAACGCTTGAGTGCCTCGGTCTTCAGAACCGCCTCAGCCTCCTCGGCCTTCACAGGTCCCTTCACCACGACCTGCTTGCCTGTTGCGGCATGTGTCGCAAACCACACGCGTGCCTTGGCGCGGCCCGTAATAGGCTGGATTTGCAGGGGCTGGGTGTAGGCGGAAGGAGGTGCAGTCGCAGCGACATACTGAGGACCCGCGGCCTCCTTGGCTGCCTTTCGGTCTGCGGCCTTGGCCTCCTTTGCCGCCGTCTTGGCTGCGGCCTTCTCGGCTGCCTTCGCCGCCTTTGCTGCCTCCTTCGTGGCGGCCTTCTCGGCGGCCTTGGCCTCCTTCGCAGCCGCCTTGGCTGCGGCCTTCTCAGCGACCTTCTCTGCAGGCTTCCCACCGCTCGCCGCCAGAATATGGCGCACACGCTGCTCCTTCCCGTTCAGATACAGCGCCTTGGCTTCCTCGGCGTAGAGGTCACCCTTTGGAAACAGGGCAGGCGCCAGCACCATTGTCTCAAAGAAGTGGGCATAGCCACGCCCCATAGCAGCGCCCTTCGCGGTGTGCTTATCATAGGCCCAATCCGGCACCTCGCGCTTAGCCAGCCACTCGGACTGAACCACGATAGACTTGGGTACCTCAGGCACTGGATTAGGAGGCAGAGTGGAGTTCAGAATCTCCAGATGGAACGCCAGAACCTCGCCATTCAGCTCCTTATAGATTCCCATAGTATCCTTGGAGAAGATCTCAGCCAAGTCCTTCTTCTTCTCATCACGATGCAGAATCAGCGCCTCAGCACCCTTGCGCAACTCAGCTGTAGGTGCTGCCGCAGGGTCCGACACATGACCTACAGCCAGCCGGTTAAACCAGCAGGCTGCACGCGTCTTGGGCATCTCACAGAGCACCTGCATCCAGGGCACCAGGGACTCCCAGGTAGTGGCCTTTGCACCCAGCAGCTTCACGGCAAACTCGAGGCTCCCAACATCCTCCAGCGCGTGCTGCATGAGCCGCTTCTTCAGGGCATTGGGATAGCCCTTGAACTCCTGGCCATCCGCAGCCGCCGCAGCCACGGCAATCTGGGAACCCCAGTACACGGCCTCGGCAAACTCGCCGCGACGCACATACTTCTGCAGGCAAGAATACACATCCGCCATCTGGTGACCATGAGGAGTCTTCATACGCAGGAAAGCCATCTTGTATTTGATTGAAATGAAAGGAAAGAAACGAAACGAAACGAACTATGTAAGAAAGGAAATGGGGTGGTGAGGACACACCTGATACTTCACCCAAAAATCGGGTCGTCAATTTTTTCCACCAATGGCTGTAACAAGCCATGAGATGGGCGTATGCCATTCAGCGGTCCAAAACCAGCTTCCCTCTCCCATTGTCCCTGTATTCCCAACATCTATCTGAGGTCGTATGGACCAATACCAGTGTGTAGGAATAACGAGGGCATTCCCTGGTCGCAGACGCATTTCAACAAACTTTACTTCGGATATCCAGGGCACGGTTTCGGCGGTAAGGGACCACGGGTCGCGTCCTAGGAGGGCGGCCTGTGTGGGGACGGCGCCCTCATGGGCAAGCCAGACCTGCAGGGGTGCGCCATCTGTCGCTTGTAGGAGAGTCGCAGCAGCAGTGGACTTTCGCACAGGCAATATCGCACCAGGACCCAACACCTGTACGACGGGTTTCGTAAGATGGGCGGGAATCCAGGACCATCGACGAAAGCCTCCATCTTCCCATAAGGCGATGGGGGGTGCAGCAACTGCACTGATTTCTTGTAGGGAATGCGGGGTCGGTTGTGGTTGGCCGGGGGGTGCCGCAATCCAATCGGACCACCGCGTTTTGAATAGCTTCCCATCTTTACGGACCTGGAGTGGCCAGGATTTCGCGGCGGTGGCCTTGTGCGACCAGGTGCCGATCCAAGTGGGGTCCACATTGCGAATGACTAGGGGCAATTGTTCCGCAAGTAGGGCGGACCAATCAATGGTGGGTTTCCAGTCCTTTTGAAGGATTTGAAACTCATGAACGGCGCCTTTGTAGGCGACCATCAAAAATGCTAGGACGAGCAGAATTACCAACACGGCCTCAAGCATCATAGGAAGCTTCTTGATTGTGTTGGAGGTTGTGGAATTTGCGATGTATCGCATCAGTGGCGCCATCAGACATGCGAGTGGCGACGCTCTCCCCTACGGGGAGAGCCTGACTCTCCAACCAGCAAAGCTGGTTGGAGCGGACATTGTCGCCACTTTGCATTGTCTGGTGCTTCAGCCAGCCTTGCGAGTTGCGACATGCTTCAGAACATCCCGTTCGCCTTGGCGAAAGCTCCCATTTGGCTCAGCCAAATGGGAGCCTGACCCCGAGGCTGCTACGCAGCCAAGGGGAACGGGATACTGTAAATGTGAAGCAATCGCAAGGCTGGGCACCATATTAATGGGCACGCTTAGCAGCCTTCATTGCATCACCAAGACGTGTGTTGGGATTCTTTGCCTTCATTTCCTTGTACACGCGCATAACCTTTTGGAGCCATTCGGAACGCTTACCGCCGGCCTGGGCCGCCTTGCGTGTTGCTTTACGGGCAACCTTACGACTCTTGCGACTGTTGCGCATATTCTTACGGGTGGGCATTTTGTAATTAGGGTGCAGAAATGAAATTAACAGGTGGCGTTAGCAGCACCAACACGGCAATTCTTCCAAAGTCCTGGAATGAATTGTCCTTGTAGTATCTGCGATTTCTCGGTATCCGTTAATTTACGTGTCTGCTTCTTGATTTCGCCGTGAGGACCAAACTCCTCCACGCGCTTTATTCCTTTTCCATTGCGAATCACAACGGTATTTCTGCGCACTACACCATTCTTCCAAGTCTGGGACACATTCATATAGGACTGATGAGCAACAACACGCGGATGCACGGGTCGTTTCTTCTGTTTCAGTTTACGGGTGGGCATTTGTTTTATTTTGCGATTTTAAAGGGCAACCGTGCAATCTCGCCAAAGGGACGGCACAAACTTGCCTTCCTGAATTTGGGCACATTGTTCGGGTTCAATCGTCTTAGTCTTAGTAGCCAATACACGTCCTTCAGGGTCCATGAGAGTTACGGTTTTACGCCATGCGTCATTTTCATGACGGACCTCGCGCTTCAAAATACGACCACACGGCATGCGACGTATCTGGACACTGGTGTAATTGCTTTGCATTTGTGCAGAGGAACGCAAAAATACCATGGCTCCCAACAGGACCCATAGTATTGCTATAGTAAACCATATGGATTTGAACATATTTATTCTAGTACATGTTGGTATTTTTGGTTTGGTTTGTTTTGTTTTTGTTTAGTCTACAGGAAGGAGATATGAGCAACGGGAGGATTGTGTTGGTCGAACCATTGTACACCTTTAATATCGCCTAGAGGAAAGGAGTACACAGCAGAATTCTCCACAGTCTTGTTGAGATTCTCCATGCTGGCCTGCATCCTAGCAACTACTTCGTCAAATGGTATAGCCAAGGTGTATTCCTTCACGCTACTGAAGATTTGGTCGCGAAAGATGGCTGCGTCCCCTTTCTTATAGATGTAAGTTCGGCTATTGTAATAACCGAATAAGATGTGGGTTGGGGAGAAGTAGACAAAGTTGCGCCAGAAACTGAATGTGAGGTCCTGGTGTGGGTTCTGGTACGACAGGTTGGTCTTGGCGCGAATGGTGAAATACCATTCCTCCATTACTGCATCACCATAGTCCTTTTCACGCCAGTAAAAGGAGAAGTCCATGGACTGAATCGCCACTTTCGCAGCAATTTTAGGGTCTGTGTGAGGTCCACCTGAACCCGAAAGCTTCAGGATAGATGTAGGAGGCACAGGAGCGCCTTTATCCTTCATCATCAGACGAGAAGAACGACGAATCAGTACGGACATCTTATGTATAGAAAGGAAAGGAAAGGAAAAGGAAGGAAAGCAATATAAAGAAATGAAAAGAACGGCACACGAAACACCCATATGCCCCAAAATATGTTCAATTTTTTCCAAGATTACCGTTGAATGTAAGCCAGAATACCAACATGAACGCGCCAAATTGATGTGAGAATGGCCATAGTGCACAAAATCGGAAATTTGAAAGGAATCATATATAGAAATATTGTGGGAAGTGGAAAGAATATCTGGTTTTCATGAATAAGAATGGGTCTTGCCCACGTAAGTAAATAATATGGATGTTGTATTATGAGGGGCAGTAAGTTAAAATATGCAATAGAATACGTCGTAAACAATGCCTGTTGGAGATACAACGTATATGCATACAAAGGTGTGATAAAAGATAAGAATAAAATTAGGTTTAGGGTGCTTAGGAATTGTTGCGAGAAAAGGGTGGAGTAGAACAACGGTCTTCGTATGATATTCTGCGGAACACGGAAGGCTTCTTTGCATACATCGCAAATGCCGGTAGGCTTCACTTTTATCCAGGATTGTAAACAATTCGAATGGATATATTGTTGGGATCCGCGGCAACCACATATGTTTTCCAGAAGGGGAGGAGAGTCCTCCAGGCAGATTCGACACTCCATAACCTACATGGGGCAATGAATATGGGCCCCCGAATATAAACGTATATTATGTGCGTAAATATAGGGAACTTTCAATGATGAAAGCCTTTTTTACGTATCTGGTCGGATGTTTGGGCATGTTGTATGCACACCCAAATACTTTTACGATTCATGAAACGTCATTTACAGTTCCTGCAGATGATAGTGATGGATTTATGGCTATGCCTATTCCAGGCAATACTTGCATTCAAATATCGGTTACTGGACTCTGTTATCACGATGAGTCAGTACAAGGTTTTGGACCTGTGGGAGATACTTCGTACTTTTTATGGTCGGAAATATCGGATGGCGAAGAATCACCCTTTATTCCAGGAGGGGTCATTGAACAAAATGGATATATATGCCAGCTGGCTGCAACCATTGGAAGTACTGAATATTTGCTAGGAGCATTCAACATACTTACATCACCAGTAAGTGGAGGCGTTCTTCATTTGCGTGTTGTGAACTATATTAATGGCTATCCTGATAGTTCAGGTAATTTTTATACTACTGTTAGCACATGCAACAGTGTAACAGCATCTTCCCCTTCAGCTTCCCCCGACCCAAGTGTATCGATGGCTGTTAAACCAAGTCCTGTTGGGAGTCAGACCTCGGCACCTACATCGTCACTGAGTCCTGTTGGGACACCCAGTCAGACCTCGGCACCTACATCGTCACTGAGTCCTGTTGGGACACCCAGTCAGACCTCGGCACCTACAACGTCACTGAGTCCTGTTGGGACACCCAGTCAGACCTCGGCACCTACATCGTCACTGAGTCCTGTTGGGACACCCAGTCAGACCTCGGCACCTACATCGTCACTGAGTCCTGTTGGGACACCCAGTCAAACCTCGGCACCTACATCGTCACTGAGTCCTGTTGGTACTCCTAGTCAGACCTCGGCACCTACATCGTCACTGAGTCCTGTTGGGACACCTAGTCAGACCTCGGCACCTACAGAATCAATGAGTCCTGTTGGGACACCCAGTCAGACCTCGGCACCTACAGCGTCACTGAGTCCTGTTGGGACACCCAGTCAGACCTCGGCACCTACAACGTCACTAAGTCCTGTTGAGAGTCCTGAAAGTCCAACAACCTCCTCATCAGCCTCGGTAATTCCTGAAAATCCAGCAGTCTCCTCATCAGCCTCCCCAACAGCCTCCTCATCAGCCTCGGTAATTCCTGAAAATCCAGCAGTCTCCTCATCAGCCTCGGTAATTCCTGAAAATCCAGCAGTCTCCTCATCAGCCTCGGTAATTCCTGAAAATC
>JACCDO011116745.1_pt1 | contig 10329 bp, 11 predicted proteins | sample 7446101 | NCBI WGS metagenome assembly JACCDO01 (sample SAMN15323440, study PRJNA562643) | freshwater metagenome | isolation source: river surface water | place: USA:Blue River Watershed | collected 2017-08-16
ATTAGTGAATTAAAAAAAAATATGGATATGGTATATGAAAGATATGAAAGAGAAACTGATTTTTGGAAAAAACGAGAATTAGAAAAATATGTGGATTCAACAAGAAAAACTTATTATACTGTACTAAGTTCTAATAAATATCGTGATTAACCTATTTGGATAAAAAATTGTAATTTTATATAAATATATTAAATTAATAATATAATTTACTATGTACAATCTATTTATTCAAGGTGATACTCCAAAAATACTAAATTTATCAGCAAGTTATGAAAATATTTTAGATGGTCTAGATGCAATTCTAGAATTACATAACAAAGAACCAAATGGTTTATATCACTTGATTAAAGAAGGAGAAACACACCCAAACTCTACGATTGCATCACTTAAAGATAATTTCGTTTATGACTTTGAACGTATTCCAGATGAACATATTAATATTTTTGAAAAGGTTAGTTCAACTGGAAAATATAGATTTATCCAAATATTTGTTAAACCTGAAACTGAAAAAATATCAAAATTAAAATATTTTGCTGAAACAACACCTACAAACAAATTTAATTTAATTTCAATAAATACTGATGGAATATGGGGTGAAACAAGGAAATTAGTTGCTGATCTATTATTTAATTCAGATTCCAAATTATATTTATGGTGTGACAGATTCAAAATGGATATACATTATGATGATATTAATGTACAAATGCAATATCCATTATATCTTTATTATCAATCTGGATTTGATGAAAAACGTAATTCAGAAAACTTGTTTAAAATTTATGAAGAAGAAATGAGTTATTATAAAATAAAATATAAAGATTATTTCAAAAAATATAATAAAATTTAAAATACTTTTCCTCCAGTTAAAAATTATAATATATAACATAATAATACATGTTAACAATCGACAATTTAGTAATAGGAGGAGGTATTGCAGGTACCTACTGTGCATCAAGACAAATTGCTTTGGTACCTGATGAAACATTATTATTAGTTGACAAATTAGATAATTATGGTGGAAATATGATTTCATATAACATTCCTGATACTGATATTACATTAGAATATGGACCTATCAGATATTTTAAAAGTATTCATCCAAGAGTAGATTACTTTATTCAAAAATATCAAATTCCAGTAACTGAATACTTACCAACTTCAGTTGGACAAGTATTTTATTTACGTGATAAAAGATTTACTCCTCAAAATTTATTTCCTGATTCTGATTCAGTTTATAATATAAGAGAAGATGAAAAGGGTATAAATCCATTAGCTGTTGTTGTAGGAAATATATCAAAATATTTTAATAATATTGATGAATTATATTTACTAGCTACCAAAATTGAGCTTTTTAAAAATCCAGAATTAAGTAGTGTTGTATTTAAAGATTTAGCTCAAGGTAATCTTTCACAAGAAAACTGGCAAAGAGTTTGTGATATTGTTGCTTATGATAATTTATTAGATTTAAGAGCAAGTTTCTTTATTAATGCTTTAGAATTTTTAACTTTAGAAAACAAAAGTTCAACACAATATCGTTTAACAAATGGATATAATACTTTACCAAGAATTATGGCAAAAGAAAATGGTTTAGTTCCTGTATCTTTTGATAATTTAAATGAAAATAGTGTTAAATGTAATAAACATATAACATTATTTAAGACAGTTTTATTAAATATAACATGGGACTGTGAAATGAAAAAATGGAAGGTAGTCTTGGGTAAAGTTAATGTAGATTCTCCAGAAAATATTCAATATACTCCAATTTCTATAAAAGAAATTTATGTAAATAAAGTTTTTTCTACTGTTCCTGCTCAATATATAACTGAATTAGATGTTTTTAAAAATTCAAATTCATATTTAAATTTAATTCGTAATAGTTATGTTCCTCTTCATTTGGCAAGATATTTTTTAGTTTTTGAAGAAGATTGGATGTTAAAAGATGGAATTGGATTTGGAAGATCAATTACTACATTAGATGGAGCTCAGCTTATACATTATGCTCCAAAAGTATTACAAATTTACGCAACTGATGCATTAGCCTCTAAATTAGATGGATTAATTCCTTTAGGTAAACAATTACAAAAAGAAGTAATACCTCTATTTCCTGAAGCTGCTCCTTTAATAGAATCAATATTATCAACAGTTAAACAAGTATTTGGTAAAGAAAATTTACCAAAAGTAACAGGTTTTTCATATTGTTCATGGGTAAGTTGTGTCAGATTATTAGCAAATAGAAATTTACAAAATCAAGAGATTACTTCATTAAATGATACAATACAAAGTGTAATGTATCCATTTGGAAAACAAGGTAATTTTTATGTTATAGATAATGCAAATTCATATAATACTACTTGGGCTGAAGGTAGTCTTGAAATTGTTGATGTCTTATTTAATCAATTATATAATGAACCTCTTTTTGGTGAACCTTTAATTAAGTAAAAAATATATAATTATTTTTTATTATAAAAAATTTAATAAAATTTAATCAACTTCTTCCATTACATTATCTTGTGTATTAGGTATATCTGGAATATCTGGAATATCTATAATATTATTATCTTCATTGTTTTTAACTGGTTTTACTACTATTATCTCATCTTTAACTTTGTTTTCAGATTTATTATCAACTTCTTTTTCTTTTATACCAAAAGCATATTTTTGAAGATAAGATGGTGTCATAGGTATTTTATTTTTTTCAGATGTTTTATTTTTATAAGGAGTATTATTTTGTGAATATTGTTGTTTAGGAGTTTGAATATTAGAACAAACATATTTTACTGAATCAGAAACAACTCTATTTACAGTTTTAGTACATCCTGAAGCCATTGCTGTCTGATATTCTTTTTCAAATTCTTGTACACCTTCTTCACCATATTGTTGAGAATATTTCTGACGTAACATGTTAATATCAACTTTTGAGTTTACAGTAGTTAAATTACACCAATGAGTAGCAGAAACAATAATCATACCATTTCTATACTTAAATTCACAATGAACTGGTTGTGTTGGAACAGAACGTCTATCTTCGATAGTTTCCAATGATTTACCTTTAGAAATAATTTTTACAGGAACTGTTGTACTATCTCCATCCTCCTTTACACTGAATATTTTTGTTCCTCCCATATTAACAAATTCTATATCAATAGTTGATTCTCCAGACATATCTCCAAGATTTTTTAGTATAGGATGAATAGAGTTAACAAAATCCTCTTTTTTACCAGTCATCTTGTAAGGTCCAGATGTTGTTTGGGAACTAATTATTATTGGAGATTTTATATCCATTTTATAATTATCCCAGTTTTTAAAAAGTGCTCCCATTGAATGATCACCTACTACAATATTACATTTCTTTCTTGTTAGTACATTAATAAATTTAAATACAAGTAAAGTGGTTTTGTCATCAACAAATCTATCTCCTGAATGACAATCAGATGAGCATTTAAAATCAAAGAATACTTGGGTATTAGGATATTCCATATAATTAACAATATTTTTATAAGCTTGATTTCTTATATTTGTAGTAGGAGTGTTGTTTTTAATAATTTGAAAAAGTTCTTCTAACTGTTTGTAATTAATATTTGTATAAAAGGTATTAGCATTATTTGGTAAATCTGATGTATCATATGGAGACGAATTAGTAATTCCTACCATACAAACAAATGGAGTAGATTTATCATCAGCATTATCTATCTTTAAATCTTCTATTTTAATATCAGGATTTGGTAAAGCAAATTCAGCCATCGTTAAACTATATATAAATAATATTATTTAATATTTATATCAAATTTTTTGTAACCATATAAAAAAGTATTAAATATATTTAATTTTTGTTATAATGTCCTTACCATTTAATTAGATCCATCATATCCAAAGCGAAAAGTAGCTGGTAAATTAGTTGAATTTATGTTAGTAGGTTCATATTTAGGTATATTAGTACTGTTATATCCAAATCCACCAAATCCACCAATTCCACCAGATCTACCAAAACTAGGTGTTTCAGTAGAATTGGATAAAGTTGATGTTAGATTTGTTTTAGTATTGTCAGGTTGTTGTAAACCAAAACTATTTGTTAAGGTATTTGAACTATTTGTTAAGCTATTTGTAAAACTAGGAGGTCCTGCTGATCCGGTTTGATTAGATGGTATATTTATTTTTGATGGTAAATTATTATTATCGGTACTAGACATTTTATCTTTTTCATTTATAATTTTTTTAAGATAAGTATCAAAATCTGCTAACGCTGAAAAACCTGAATTGGTATCTTTATTTACAGATGTATTTACATCTGTTTTTTCATTTGTTTCTTTTACACACAAGATTGTTCTTCCTGCTACAATATTAATTGCTTTAACAATTTCACCTAAACTTTTGTGAGTACCTTTAGCAAAATTATCATATTGTTCTTCAAATCCTTCAATCTTTTTATTTAATTTTTTTATTTGGGTTTGTTGTGTGTCTATAATTTTTTTAAGTTCATTAATCGTTTTAGATTGATTTTCAATACATTCATCAGGTGTTCTAATATATTTATTAAGTTCTATTTTAATACATTTTTTAACAACCATAAAATCAAATTTCATCTCAAAATTTATGACAAAATAATTTTGTGTACAATTAAAATCAAATTCAAAATCAGAAGTAATTTTAGGATTGGATTCATTATCTTTTTTATAATATTTTGTAGCCTCCTTTATCATATCTAGATAATTAGTTACATCTTCACCAATTGATTGAGGATTAATGAATCCTTTATAATACCATTGATCAGAATTATAAATCAGATAATTAGAACCTGTTGTATCTTGTTCAATTACAAAATTTCCTGATTTGTTCATTTTTTTAAATATATTGGTCTTAAATAATAATAAAAATATTATTATCTAACTAAATCAACTTTTTTACCATTCAACTTTTTTTAATTCAAGATATTTTTGTTTGTATTTAAGATATTTTTCTTTGTAATTAGAATAATTACCACCAGTTTGTTCAGGTAATCCTACTCTATGATTATATTCATTAAGTACTCGCATAAATTCTGGATTAGAACGTAAACTGGCTTTAGTTTCATCATCTTTATAATAATCTCCAAAAACGAATTTAATCAATAAATCTTTTTGAGGATTTGTAATACCAAAATCTGATATATATTCCATTCCTTGTTCTAATGTACATCCAACAATCTCACAAGCTATACTTAAAAATTCAGGAACATAGAAAAAAAATTGGTTTTTTTTATCAGCAGGTACATATATTTCTAACTCCATTCTATAATCTTTTCCATTATTTATTCTTTTGCTTAACATATTTTTTAGCAAAGTTTTTTGTTCTGGACTTAAATTTGGATAATTCTCAGTAAACCACCATGTTTGTCCACTTTCTAATGTAGCTACTGGTTTAGATTTACTAATTTGTTGCCATCCACCATTTTCAGAAGCCATTAAAACCATCAATCCTCTTGCATCTTTAATTATTTGATATGTATACAGAATAATCGTTGATCCATCTTGTAAATTAGATATATCAGATACACGCGGATAAGATGTACCAGCAAAAGTAATATGTCTTAAAACTAAATTACCTTCTCTAATAAATTGGTCTATATAATTTTGTATTTGGTCTTTATCTAAAGGAACTGTTACTTTTCTTCCAGATGGTATTTGTACAAAAACTGACATTATTATATAATAATTTTATAATAAAAATCTAAAAATATTATTTTTTACAATGGACATCTTTGAAAATCTTTGAATTAAAATTATAAGCATTAGCAGTAAACTCTTTATCTAATTTGAAACTCATTCCTAACTTTGCATATTTTTCATAAAAGAATTTAGCATGTTCATATTGAATATATTCTTTAGAATTAGGATATTGATATTCTTGTAATTTTTTGAAACATTTTTCAGGTTCATTAAAATACTTTTTAACAGTATCATAAATTACTTGATGAATATTATCGTCAGTAAGTTGTGTCATGTATAATATCTAATTATATTATACTTTTAAGTATATTATTTTAACCTAAATAAAGCTTATAGTCTCCTAATTTATGTATAATTTTAGGATCAGGATTAGTAAATTTTACTTCAAAATTAAATTCTAATTCATTAGTATTAGATTTTTTTTCAAATAATTCATTTATTAAGTTAATTTTATCTTCAGGCAAAATTTTAAATTCACATTTATTACTTAAATATTTAATAGAATTTGTCATAATAGTATCGATATATTTGTATGTAAAATTATCTATTTTAAGAACATTATTATTAGTTTTGTTTTTAATAATAAAACTACATTCAGCTCTCATACATTCTATAATGTGATTTAATCTACCAATAGAACCATTTAAAAAATTGTTATCAGTAGTATTTTTTAGTTCTACAATAATAGATTTATTTATACTTTTTAATATATCTTCTTTTTTGTTAACATTTATTTTAAACATTTTAGTATTAAACTAATATTTAATATTAAATTAGAATATCAAACTTTTTCAAAAAATTGATGTAATAACGAAATATTCTAAAAAATAATTATAATAAAATGGATGAACAAATTAGATGTTTACCAGATATACCAAAAGAAATTATTAAAGAATATTTAACACCATATGGTATAGTATTATTACAAAGAGAATTTAGAAAAATAATAATAATGAAAAAAAATGGATGGAAAAAAATTAAATGTTATGATTGTGCTAAATATAAATGGTATCATAATGTTTATCCTAGTAGTCTTATAAAAATAGATTGCTGTGTGGATTCATGTTGTCAAAAATATATATGTACATATGGTTGTAATATAAGATGTGTTAATTATCATTCTAATAAAAATTTTGATTCTGATTCTATATTTAGTTGTAAAATTTGTGATGAAAATATTACACCTTATAGATATTGGATAGGTATATCTGAAAAAGAATACGAGATCAGATATTTATTTTAAAATTATTTAAAATTTTGTTTATATATAATATCAAGTACTATTAGAGATTAAACTATTTAATCTTTTTGTTATGAATATTCATAACAAAATTATTTACAAACTTAATAGTATACAAAAACTTATACTATCGTACTATTTTCAATATCTATCGAATACGTTCCAAGTCTCTCATTAACAAATTGAGTAGGTTCGCGTATATTGATTTTTATTTTTACTGCAGGTTTAGAATTATCTTCTTGTAAAATTTTTTCAAAATATTTAACCAAATATTCTAGTTTATCTTTAGGCAATAATCTCATAGTGCATATTCTATTATCATAAATAATTTCATCAGTTCCTATACTTTTTTTAAATAAATATATATTTTTTACTAAAACAGTATTTTTATCTAATTGTTTATCAAAATTTAATATTTTATATTCACAACTAATTAATTCAATAATTTTATTAAATCTTTGTGTACGACCATTTTCAAAAAATGTATCATAATAATAACCATCTGAACCAAATTTAATTAAAAGACGTAAATCTTCAATTAATTTAAAATCATCTAATGAATTAATTACAAATTCATACATCTACGAATATTATAATTCTAATATAATCACAAATATTAAACTTTTTTTATTAAATAAATTTTAACAAACTTTTACAATAGTAACATAAGGTTCTGTTCTTGGATTAATATCCAGATTAACAATAGTAGGTATTTCTTGAATTTGTTGTTCATATATTGTAATTTGAGGGATAACAGGTTCAATTGAAGTTTTTGTAAACAAACAGTAAAAATAGTCTTTTATAGAAACTAATCCTTGATAATCACCATTAGTCATGACTCCTTGACTTGTAACTGGACCATATTGAGCAATCCAAGAATCTTCACTAATTCTAATTTCTTTAACAAATTCAATTTCTTTATTAGAATTTTCTTTATAAATAGCTAACCATCCATCAATTTTAGTTCTTTCTGTATCTGAACCATCATCATTTCTAAAATCAAAATACATTATTCCTATATAACCATTAGCTGACACTGCTACACTTGGTGTAAATGCAGTTGGATTAGATATATTTTGAGGTGTTTGATTTACTTGAGTTAATGGACTCCAAGTATAACCACCATCTCTAGAATAAGTTAATCCTATTTGTGGTAATAAATCTGATCTTAAAACTGATGTTTGTATAACCATATAAATATAACCATTAGAATTATTTATTGATACTATTGGTAAATTACCATCACCAGTTCTTAATTTTGTACCTATTCCACCAATAACATTACCATTAACATCATACTCATATCCTCCAGTATATACTTCACAATTAGATAAACCTAAATCTGTTATTACAGTTGATTTTTTGTTCCATGTTATACCATTATCTTTTGATCTAATTACACAAACATCATTATTTGTAAACTTATAAGGAAAACTATCATTAAAATAATCATTAGGAGTTGCAATTCTTGATGCATAAATTCTAGGAATAAATGCTAATAAATCACCAGACATAGCAGGATTTTTATTTTCATTTTGGGGTAATTTATATATAAGATTACCAACAACTTGGTTATTTTGTATTTCACCATTTGATAAACCTTGTTCTAACAAATCAAAAGTACCATCATATATTTTGTAAGCAGGAAACCACGAATTACCACCATCAATACTTCTAGTTATCCAAGTATCTGAATGAAATGAAGCAACTGGATCAAATCTGTCCCAGATACAATATAAATTATTAGAATTATTTGGATCAACTGAAATCATATTTTTATCATCAAAAAAATAAATTCCTGATGGTTCATTATCATAATATCTTGATGATGTAAGAAATTTAAGATTAGACCAAGTTTTTCCATCATCTTCTGATTCAACAACTACTAAACCAGATTGTTGTTCTGGATATTCTGTATTGTATGTTGTATTGATATAAAGAGCATTTAAAAAAGCTTTAGTACCTTGATTATTATAGATTATCCAAGGATCACTAACTCTTTGACAAATTCCACCTATTTCTATATTAAATGGAACTACAGAATTTGTCCATGTTTTACCAAAATCATCTGAATAAGCAATACCTATTTCTAAACTTCCACCATTCGATATTCTACTTTGTTGCCATACTGATATTATTTTATTTGGAAATTTAGGATTTACTGTTAGATATGGTTCTGCAGTAGAATTATAAAAAATTGTAGAGGTAGTTCCTAAAACTTGTTGTTTTACTGGATCTATTTTATCTTCAGGTACAGGATTTTTACTAGGAGAATATCCACAATTAGAACTTAATGTTATTATTTTTATACACATATATATTATTTATTTTTATAATATTTTTGTTTATGGTAGTTAGAAATAATATTTATTATTGTTTTTATAATATATAAAATATATACTAAATAATGACTACTATTGGATTTATTATTCTAAGACATATAAATTCACAAAAAACTGACCAGTATTGGAAATTATCATATGAAGGAATAAGAAAATATTATCCTGAAAATAAAATTATTATAATTGATGATAATTCTAATTATGAATTTGTTGATATAGAATATGAAAATATTCTAACTAATACTATTATTATTAAAAGTGAATATCCTAAAAGAGGTGAAATTCTTCCATATATTTATTATCTAAAAAATAATTTATTTGATATCGCAGTAATAGTACATGACTCAGTTTTTATAAATAGTTATATAGATTTTAATATTCAAGACTATAAATCTTTATGGGATTTTGATCATAAATGGGATCAACCTGAAGATGAAATACAACTTATTTCAAAATTAAATAATTCAGAAGAGTTACTTGATTTACATAAAAATAAAAATTTGTGGAAAGGATTTTTTGGATGCATGAGTGTGATTACTTATAATTATTTAAAGGAAATTGATGACAAATATAATCTTTCTTTACTTTTACCCTACATAAATTCAAGATTTAATAGAATGTCTATGGAAAGAGTTATTGGATGTATTTTACAAAAGAAATTTTTTTGTGATAGTTTGTTGGGAAATATTCATCAATATTGTAAATGGAGACTACCTATCGAAAAAATTGATAAAGCAAAACATTTACCAATTATAAAAGTTTGGACTGGAAGATAATTTTTATTTTTATAAATAAATTTTTGTTTTTTATTGGTATAATTCCTCTAAAATCCTAATTATATTTCTAAAAGTCAATATTATTTGATTTGGTTCTGAATCTAAAGATATAAAAGGTATTGAAAAATAAGATTCAACTTGCCTAGTAGCATCTATTTGACTAGTTGTTGAAATCCAAAAATGAAAGCGCTCTTGTTTAATTGCAAACATAGTATTATCTGTTATTTGAAATTGTTCAAATATCGAATTAGTTTCTAGTGCTAAAAGAA
>JACCDO010917717.1_pt1 | contig 10328 bp, 17 predicted proteins | sample 7446101 | NCBI WGS metagenome assembly JACCDO01 (sample SAMN15323440, study PRJNA562643) | freshwater metagenome | isolation source: river surface water | place: USA:Blue River Watershed | collected 2017-08-16
AAATACTAGTATATTCATCTGCATAGTTTTCTAATATCTTTAATAAATAATGGAAACTAATTAACTTAACTTTATTTAAATTTTCCTCAAACATAGTCATACCAACTTGAGTAAAAATATTATCTATAATAAGCTTTAGTTCCTGATATTTATCTGAATCTATTGTATATTTTTCTTCACATTGTTTTAAATATAATTGAGCTTTTTCTTTTAATACATTATCTACTTTTTCATGTATTATATTAAAAAATTCAATACCAAATTGTTTTTTATAATTTTTTTGTGTTCTTAATTTTGAATTCTCTTTTATCTCTTCATAAGAGATATTTATTTTCTGATATTCATCTTGTATAAATGTTTCTATTAATGTATCTATTTTGTGTTCTTCTAAAAAATTTAAAACTTTCTTTTCTACTTTTTCAAAACTTACGTTTATTTTTTGTTCTGTTTTGTTTCCAATTTTTTCATTATAAGACAAGTGAATTCCTTTACCTAATGTATATATTTCGTATTTTTTTCTTTTCTTTCTTTTTTTGGGTATCTTTCTGGTAAAAGTATACTATTATTTCTAATAACATTTATATTAATATATAAAGCCAAAAATAATTCTTTATAAAATTTCATTAATCACTCCTAGAAGTCATCAAAATCTATAGAACCCTTACTATAGTTCACAACATTGCCTTCGAAAAAATTAGTACGTTGTTCATTAAAAGAAGAGTAACCATCAACCCACGGAATTGGATGTTTAACATTGTATTCTTTTGAATATCCAACAGCTTCTAATCTTTTATCAGCTAGGTGTTGAATATATTGTTTAATAATAGCATCAGTAAATCCAAGAATTTGACCTTGAGTAATATATGCTCCCCATTCAGATTCTAAATCTACAGCTTTTCTAAACATAACTCTAACTTTAGCTTCTAATTCTGGAGTAAATAATTCTGGTCTTTCTTTTCTAACAGAGTTTATCATATTTTGGAATAATAATAAATGTGTTACTTCATCCCTTTGGATAAATCTAATCATTTGGGTAGAACCTAACATCTTACCAGCTTTACCTAATGCATATAAAGCAGCAAAACCAGCATAGAAATAAATTCCTTCTAAAATTTGATTAGCGAAAAGTGCTAATAATATTTTTTCATCAGTGATTTCGCCAGTAGATAATTCTAAATAAATAGATGCAATAAAACTATTCTTTTTAGATAACATCTTATCGGTTTTCCACATATCATAAATTTCACTAGTATTATCAGAAATACTTTCAACCATAACTGCATATGATTTAGAGTGATTTGCTTCTTCATAAGATTGTCTTGCTAAACATGCATTTATTTCTGAAGCAGTAATGTAAGGATTAATATTATCCATTAAATTATTTGTTTGTAAAGAATCCATAAATATTAGTTGAGACAAAACTAAGTCATACATTCTTTTTTCAACTTCTGTTAATAATTTATAATCTTTTGCATCTCCAGTCATTTGAACTTCTTTTGGGAACCAAGTATTTGCTTCCATTGTATCCCAAAGATTTAAAGCCCATTGATATTTCATTCTTGTGAAATTAATCATTCCATCACTATTTCCACCAAAAATTCTTCTATCATTTAATGATTCCATACTATCTGGATTATAAATTATTTTTTTATCAATTTTAACACTTTTAATGTTCATTGTCATCAGCCTCTTTTAAAACTACATTTTCTGTATTTGGATTAATTTGATTTAAATTATACGATACTATAGAATTTTCATTTAAGTAACATAACGTATCAATTTCATAATCTTTAGAGAATAATTCATCATAACCATATTTTGGATTAAAAATTATTTCAATTAATTTATTAAAGTTAGATATAGTATTTTCATCAGCTTTTTCAGTGAATCTCCATAAATATCTTTCTTTACTTTTGATAGCACTTTTATTTCTTTCACCGATAAAAAGTACTATGTCATAAGTTAAATGACCATTCACATCTCTATCATTAATATTTATAACAACTGCTGGAACTCTACCAAATCCAGTTAAGCTAAGTTCAACAATTTGACCTTTAATGTAATTAAAACCATCAGTAAAAGTCCTAATTAATTCATCTTCTGTTTCTTCATGATGTAAATATTTATTTTTAAAATTATCATCTTTAATTAGTACTTCTAATGTAGCTACACTCCACGGAATTTCTACATTATCAATTTTTGCTTTCAATTTTATTTCCTCTGTCGTATTTTTCGTATTTTTCGTATTTTTATTTTTTATTAATTTTAATGAAGTATTTATATGATGTTTTACATAAAATGGTACTACATCAGTATCATTAATTTCATATAAAGAATTTCTATTAATAATTTGGTATATTTTAAAATTTGTAGTACTAATATAACTAATTTTATTAAGGATACATTTATCAATTAAATCCATCCACAAACTATCCCAATCTTCTATTAAAGTTAAATTCGTATTCATACCATATTTTTCAATTGCTTTTCTAATTCTAATATTTAGAATTATTAAATAATCACCCATAATTTCGTATTGTTTTTGTAATAAATCAAAATCATAATTAGTATCATTATCGTTATTCTTCATATTACTAAATAAATAATTTTTTAATTTAAAATATTTATCTTGTAATTCTTCTCTTTCTATTATTAATCTATCTATGAATTCCATTTTATTCCTCTTTATTCCTCTTTATATATTTTTTGTATATTTTCTAAATACCCATTGTAAAGGATCTTCAGGAGTTGCTTCTCTTTTAATTTGAGATATCATATCCCAACTTGAAATATCAATTTTTGGGAAGAATTTATCTGCCTTACCAGTCCAATTCATACTTGTTATATATAATTCATTTATTAAATCTTTATCAACAACTTCTTTATATATAGTTGAACCACCAATAATAAATACTCTTTCAATATCTGCATCATTTCTACAATCATCTAAAGCTTTTTCTATTGTATTATAATATGAAACTCCTGGAGTATGTAATTTAATATCGATTCTTGAAATAACAACATGTTTTCTATTTGGTAATAATTTTGGTAATGAATCAAAAGTTTTTCTACCCATAATAATTATACTATTTTGAGTAAGTTCTTTAAAGTTTTTTAAATCACTAGGTGAATTCCAAGGTAATTTATTATCAAAACCTATTTCATGATTTAATCCGATAGCAGCAATTAAAGCTATTTTTAAATCTTTCATAACTATACAGCCATATCCGCTTTGATAGCATCATAAGATTGATAATTTAAAATTTCAATACTTTCCATAGTAAATTTATCAATATCAGTAATTGTAGAATCTAATTTTAAAGTACTTAAATTGTATAAATTTGTATCTCTTTGTAATTGTTCATTAACTTGATCAATATGATTATTATAAATATGAGCATCACCTATTGTATGAATAAATTCTCCAACTTGTAATCCAGTTACTTGTGCAATCATATGTGTTAATAAAGCATAAGAAGCAATATTAAAAGGAACACCTAAAAATACATCAGCACTTCTTTGATACATTAAACAACTAAGTTTATTATCATTAACATAGAATTGTGCTAAAATATGGCAAGGAGGTAAAGTCATTTCACTAAGCTCAGATACATTCCAAGCATTAAGAATAATTCTTCTACTATCAGGATTCTTTTTAATAGTTTTAATTATTTCACTAATTTGGTCAATATTTTCACCCTTACTGTCTTTTATTTTTCTCCATTGTTTTCCATAAACTGGTCCTAATCTTTTCACAAAATCAGTATTTATATGACCAAGTTTTTTACCTTGTTCATCAGCATTGGCTGTCCAAATTGTTTTTTTATTTTTTAAATTAGTTCTTGTTTCACCATAATGAATTTCTGCTAATCTTCTTTCATCAGTAGAACCTTCTAAAAACCATAATAATTCACTAATAATAGATTTTATAGCCATCTTTTTAGTTGTTAATAATGGGAAACCTTTTTGTAAATCAAATCTCATTTGATAACCAAAAATACTTCTCGTTCCTGTTCCAGTTCTATCTTCTTTAATCATACCAGTTTCTAGAATTGTTTTTAATAATTCATGATATTGTTTCATTTAGTTTTACCTTTATTTTGTAGTTTATATTATTCATTTTAATAGTTGGAATCCATATATTGTATTGATTCATATTGTTACCATAAAAATCCCATTTTAAAGGATTGTTAGTTTTATCTTTACCAAATCTATAATCTATTCTTTTAATAATTAAAGTACTACTTGTATCTGTTTTAATTATTTCATATATAACTATAGATTTAATATCATATCCAAATTTTCGAAATAATGGATTTAAAATAATTTTTATTAGAGAACGATGATTAACTAATTTTTCTTGATTCATAAAAATACCAAGTTTAAATTTTTTAATAATTAGATCTTTTAATTTATTCACCAAAAATACCCATATAATTTAATTGATAATAATTAGCATATTCTTTAGCTCTTTGGATAGCTTCATCTTTGATAGTACTAATTAAACCAACATTATATTGTTCATTTTCAGTATTACCATTTTCCCAAACATCTTTAGAGATACTTACTTCTGTATCATTTAAATATATTCTAAAGTATTTTCTATTATCATCTCCATCTGGTTTTGTCATTGGTTTTTCAAGTTCTTCTAACTCTTCATCTTTAATACCAGCTTTTGCTAAAATCTCAGAAATCTCTTCTTTTGTAAGAAAAGTATTTTCTGGAAGTGTAATATATTGAGTATTAAAATCAATTTTTGTATTAGTAACTGCAAAAATATTTGCTTTTCTAATACAATCTTCAATAGTTTCATTATTTTTTCTCGATAGATAATTTATTCTAAATGAAAAAATTCTTAGTAAACCATATATGGTTTTATGTGTTAATTTTCCATCTGGATATCTTTCTATTGTATAACTAACTTCTGGATGTTTTTGTATTAATAATCTATCTTCTTCTGATATTTTTAATTTATCGTCCAAATTGTCTTTCATGAGAGCTCCCTTTTAATAATCTTAATTCTTCTTTTAAAGTACAATTTTCAATTTCAAGATTCTGGATTTCACTTTTTAAAAGTAAAGAATTATTTGCAGAATCTTTTAATTTAGAATCCATATCTTTAACACAATTTTTTAATTTAGTTTGTTCATATAATGAGTTATTTAATTTGATTTGAACATTTGTGTTATTTAATGCAATATCATCAATTTCATCTTCTGTTAAATGTATTTCTCTACCAGAATTTAAAATTAATTTATATGTATTATTTTCTTCATACAATTGTATCATAATGAACTCAATCATCCATAAAGGTTCTAGCTAAACCTTCTTCAACAAGTTTCAAATTAACATTTAAATCATCAATAAATAATACACCTAAATATCTTCCATATTTTTCTTGTGAATCTTTAATTGTTTTTATAAAAATATTTTTATCTTTTGCGATAGCATCATCAATTAAACTTTTCAAGAAAGTTTTTGAAATTAAACCATCAGCTCTTTCAGCGCCTTTTAATTCTGGAGCATTTATCCCATAAAATCTAATCTTTTCTCTTTTTATAATATTAAAACCAAGATCAATACTTACCGTTATTGTATCCCCATCATAAACAGATATATTTGTTTTATCTATTTTATACATATAAAGATCAAGAGTTGGTAGTATATCTTTTAAATGTTGTGACATTAATTATCCTTTTCAATAGTTTCTTTAATATTATTTGTCGAATAAATAATATTATTTAAAAATATTTGTATTTTTGTAATTTGTGATTCAGGTATTTCAATACCTTGAACGTTATTAAATGCATTATTTATTAATTGTAAATTTTCATTAATTAATCTAAGATTTCTATTTATTTCATTTACATTCTGATTATTTTTTATCATTAAAATGAACCTTTTTCTTTAGTAGTTAAACCATCTATTCCAGTAATATCATATACTTTTAGAAAAGCTATATCTAAACACATATTCATATTGTAATTTTTTCTTCTTAAAATCATAATCCAAAGCGTAACTCTTTTAGTTTTAATAAAATCTATAAAATAATAGTTATTATATATTTTAAATTCTAAACGTTTTAATTTTATATAATAATACATATATTGTAATTTTAGTGAATATTTCCCATATTTTTTAAATATATAGTCCAAAATATCTAAAAAGAAAAAAATAAAAATCAGAAATAAAAAAATCTGTACATAAATATTTGTAAAAGAATTTAACTTTTCTATTATTTCCATAATTTACCTTTTTAATTTTTAAAAGAAATCTGGTTGAGCTACTGATCTTGTTAATGCCATAAGGCCAAGTTGAATATTAGTTTTACCAATTTCTAACCATCTAGTATCTAAATCTGGATTAGCTTCTAATTTTTTAACTAGTTCGCCTAATTCAGCACCTTTTTCTTTTATACTATTCATTAAATCAATTTCTTCTTGTGTTAGGTCTCTATAACCTTTAATTTTTTTATGTTGATTATCCATAATTTTTTCCTTTAATTTTTTATCATAAAAAAGAGTAATATAATTTCATAACACATTAATAATAATACGAATCCATAAATTGCTTTATTATTATGTTTATTCTCTTCTTTATCTTTATCTGTAAAATCTTTCATAATATTTCCTTAGTAATATTAGTTGTATTAGTGGTATTAGTGGTATTAGTGGTATTAGTGGTATTAATGAATTTCTTTTGACCAAGTACATTTAAAACAATATTTATATTTAATTGTTTCGAACATACCCATTTTTTCTTGTATTATTAATTTATTCCCACATTTTGGACAAATTTTCATTTTTTTATAATATGAGTTTCTTAATTTTAAAAAAATAAAAAACACTATAAATACACCTAGTATAATTAATACTGCTTGTTCTTTTTCTGTAAAAGTAATTAAATTAATCAAATAGTTTCCTTTTTTATTTTTTTGAACATAAAAAATAAATAGGAGGAAATTCCTCCTATAATTCTATTATTTATAATATGTTTCTCTTGCTTGTTTATGATGATTATTCAAAGCATTAGATGTTTCAATAGCTTGATCAGCAGTTGGTAGTAAACTTTCTTTAAATAAAGAGATAGCTCTTTCCAAAACTTCTAATCTATCTTGTGTATATATAATACTTTTATTTTCACCAGTAATAATACTATATTGACCCATTTCATTTTTGTAATCAAAATTCTTTATTCTTTCTTTTAATACCTTATAAATAGAATCCATAAAATCTTCATCATTTGGTATTTGAAATTTTAAAGTTACTTCTACATCTAAAGTCTTTTCTTGATTAGAGGCCTTTTGATTAGATACTAATGCTGGCATACAAATTCTATATGCAGATAAACTCCAATCAAAATCATCTTCTTCCCAAACTCTCCAAGTTTCACCATAACCACCATTTATAGCCGAACCATTTAATTCTATTCTAATATTATTAGCTCTTGCACTGATTAATTCTTCTTTAGTATTCGGTGTAATATAAGCATATTCCATTAATTTTCCTTTGGGACTATTCTATATAAAGTAAAATGTCCATCTAAATTATGTTTTGTTTCATCATATGGAACCCATATTTTATGTCGGGCTTTAACTTCTTCTGTATCAAATTCTAATTTGTAACCATCTTTTACCGCTTGTAAAAGTTTTTCTTTGCAGGTAGGATAAATATACCATTTTCTATCGTGTGAAAGATGTTTAAAACCATATTCATGTTCTTCCATAATTTTCCTTTTCATTTAAGATAGGAAAATTAATTCCTATCTATTTATTGACAACTATCGCATTCAATACTTCTATCAGCAATATCAGTATTCTCAGCTTTTTTAGCATCAGCAGATTGACCTCTTAAATAATAAGTAGATTTACAACCAAGTTTGTGAGCTAAAGTATAAATTTCATGTAAATGTTTACCACTTGCTTTTTCTAAACTCATAAATATATTAGTACTTTGACCTTGATCTATCCATTTTTGTCTAATTGCAGCAACTCTAATAACATTTAATTGATCTACTTCAAATGCTGGAGTATAATATTGCCAAGTATCAGGATTTAGATTTGGTACAACAACTGGAATTAATCCACTTAAGTTTTCTTCAAACCATTTTCTTTTATAAACAGGTTCAATAGCTTGTGTAGTTCCTACTAATATAGATATACTTGATGTTGGAGCAATAGCCATTAAATAACCATTTCTCATTCTATGTTTACATTTATTTCTTAATTCATCCCATTCCGCATCAGAATAAACTTTTGTAGGTTTTGGATTTGTAGTTAATTCTCTTACAAATTTATTAGTATGATCATGAGGCATAATTCCTTTTGACCAATTTGATCCTTCAAACTCTTTATAATTACCTTTTAAATTACCTAATTCAGAAGATGTTTTAATTGTATTGTAAGAAATTGCTTCCATAATATTATCAATTTTTTCAATATGTTCTTGTGAACCCCAATGAATTTGTTGTGTTGCTAACATTTCAGCTTCACCCATAACTCCAAGACCAATAGCTCTTGTTTTAAGATTAGTCATTTTAACTTTTCTTAAAGGATAGAAATTTAAATCTATTACATTATCAAGCATTCTAACTGCTATTGGAACAACTCTTTCAATATCATGTTTTGTATTAATTCTACTTAAATTTACAGATGCTAAATTACAAACAGCAGTATCTCCATCTACTTTTTCTTTTTCAACAATAAATACTTTTTGCATTCCTTGATCTAATAATTTTACTATTGGGTTAGTATCTTCATAACCTATAACAATTCCTCTAATATGATCTAAAGCCGTTACTTTATTTCCTTTTTTATAAGAACCATCTTTAACCATAATTAAATCATCTTCTTCAAAACTAATAAATGAACCATCTTCTAATTCTAATTTAATTTTATAATGATTTGGATTAGTATTTTGGAAAATTTCAGTACATAAATTACTACTTCTAATATGACCTATATGTGGATTTGGATTTGCTCTATTAGCTGTATCTTTCCAACATAAGAAAGGGCTACCACTTTCAAAATAACTAGTTAAAACTTTTTTCCAAAGATCTTTAGCTTTCATTACATTTTTCTTAATACTAGTATCATTTTCATAAGCTAAGTATCTTGCTTTAAAAGTATCTCCATAACATTCAGATAAATCAGTTACATCATAAGGGTCAAATAAAGTCCAATGTGAATCTTCTAAAACTCTTTCCATAAATAAATCAGTAATCCATAAAGCAGGGAATAAATCGTGAGCCCTTCTTCTTTCTTCTCCAGAGTTTTTCTTTAAATCTAAAAAGTCAAGAATATCCATATGCCACGGTTCCATATAAACTGCAATTGCACCTTTTCTAGTTCCTAATTGATCTACAGCTAATGCGATATCATTTGTAATTTTAAAGAATGGAATACTTCCACCAGCAGCATTTTTATGATTATCAATAACTCCACCTAATGCTCTAATTTGATTCCAATCCCAACCGATTCCTCCACCAAATTTAGATAATAAAGACATTTCATTATAACTATCAAATATTCCTTCAATATTATCTGGAGCACTTCCAATATAACAAGAAGATAATTGATGTCTATTTGTACGTGCATTTGATAATGTTGGAGTTGCAAGCATTACTTCAAATTTAGAAATTACATCATAAAACTCTTTTGCTCTTTGTTGTTTATCATCTTCATCTTGAGCTAAGAACATTGCGATTGCCATAAACATTTGTTGTGGTAATTCGATTGGATCATTATTTTTGTTTTTAATTAAATATCTATCATAAAGAGTTTTAATTCCCAAATAATTAAATAGAAAATCTCTTTCAGGTTTAATATAATCATTTAAATCATTTACATCATAACCATCAGCAATACTAGGAATTATTCTTCCCTCATTAATTCCATTCTCTAAATATTCATTTAAAGGTCTATAAATTTGACCTTTTCTATTACCATATTTTAATGATAAGTTTAATCCAACTTTATGATATAAATCATAAATAAATAATCTTGCAGCTACGAATGCCCAATTTGGTCTATCTATATCGATTTTCTCAACTGCAGTTCTAATTAAAGCATCTTGAATATCTGATGATTTCATACCATCTATAAATTTAATTTGAGCATCGATTTCTAATTCTGATTGTGAAACATTTTCTAAACCTCGAACAGCATCAATTGTCATTTTTTGAATTTTTGTAATATCTAATTTCTCTTTTCTATTATCTCTTTTGATAATATTAATATTAGTAACCGACATCTATTTCCTTTTTTAATTATTTTTAATATTTTTAATATTTATATATATCTATATCTTTTTTTAGTTGCCGTTGCGCGG
>JACCDO011531630.1_pt1 | contig 10328 bp, 8 predicted proteins | sample 7446101 | NCBI WGS metagenome assembly JACCDO01 (sample SAMN15323440, study PRJNA562643) | freshwater metagenome | isolation source: river surface water | place: USA:Blue River Watershed | collected 2017-08-16
ATACCTCACATCAAGGTACCCTAAAGCAAGCGATCAACGTCCTATTCCCCCCAAATCTGATTTAGGTCAAAATTATTTTCAATGGTTAAGCAAATCACAGGGAGTGAATTCTTGTGCTTCCTATCCATCAGTTGGTGTTCCAGGATATATTGGACCATCTATTATTGAAAGTGATAAATCTCTTTCATATCTACGTTACACCTATGACAATATTACCGGGTCTATTATCAGCAGTGATCTGTTGATGCAACAGCTACCATGGGTAGATACGGCAATGAATCAATCGTTTGTAATGCTAACCAATAACGGTGTTCACAAGATAATTAAAATGAAACCAATTGATGAGTTCATAGATATTTTAACTCGATCGAAACCTCCTTTACCGTTAATAACCGATGAAGATTTTAAAAGATTATTGCAGGAGGACTGCCGACAAGTGTATACAAAAAGGAGGGTTGAACATCGATCGAAAGGAGATTATGCAGAACTTCTTCGAAAAATTAAAAGTTTTATACATAAATATTCTGAATTGGAGGTATGTATAATGTGTCAATCTATAATCTGCGGGGTGCCAGTGATAGCAAGGTTGCAAGTGGAACAGGTAGCAAGACTGAAGAGGCTGGTGATATGTTTTTTGAAAGAATATGAACGTGGACGTTTATTAGGCGCTGAATATGATCGCAACGGTTATATTAATTATTCATTCTCAACCGAGGCCTTACGAACCGTTACTGGGAGATTACTACGTCCAATTTTATTTCGTTTTATTGCCGAAAAAAATCCAATTAATAATAATAATATAGAATTTAATTGTATCTGGAGTCCTGATCTCATCTATAACATTATGATGCCATTAATAGAGTTAGAAAGGCACATTGTTTATCTACGTAGTCACTCGGGTACAACTGCGTTAGTCAGTGACAGTACAACTCGAATTGTTGCAGAAGACAGTGTTCTAGCAGCCATATTGAATCGAGGAAAACATTCATCAGGTAGTCATCGCACTAGTGTGGAACACGATCAATTCATAGCAAATGAAGATCTTCGACAACGTGAGAGTGAAAAGTTAAAAATATTATGGAGAATGATAAAACGGGTCATTCAAGCATTATATATCTTAAAAAAATTAATAGAATTACGAGAAGCTAACCTGATTCCAGTCAAGATTGATGTACTAGAAAACATGTTATTTAAAGATTTTGCCTTGTCATCCAAAGGTTACTACGACATTCAAAGGATACTCAAGGACGTAATAAGGAGTATACTAACGAATGCCAGTATCAATCTAGCTAATTCAACCACGTACGATTTACAGATTAATAAAGTAGCAAGCGATGAACTCGTTCGTTATCTACAGACTCATGCGAATATATTTTTTACTGCATCTGATATGTTTGAATATGATAGTGATGTATCATTACAAGAATTAAAAATATTATTAAGTAAATCGTATTCCACTATGTCATCAAAAGTGGATAAGAAAGTTAAAGAATATACAAATTATATGCTTGCTGCAATGAGGTCTCGTACTTGGACGTACTGTAATGACGTCACCATTACCAAACTTGAAGAAAAATGTAATTATTTAATTGATAATTTAGGTCGATTAGGGTATGATGGTGCTATTGAAGTTTGTCTTGCATTAGCAGCAAATTTTGGACATGAAAAACATTCTATTGGACCTATTGTTAATGCTAATTATATAGCCGTTACCAATTCCGTTATCCATAAAGATCCCGATTGGATGGATGAATTTCATGAAAAAGATTTTTCTGATCTTTCATCATTAAACGACACGCTGCAAGAGTTCAGTACCATCAAAGACAGCCGAGTAGTGATGAGGGTGAAGTGTTACAACGTGTTGATTGATTTCATTATGAATATTAAAAAAGATAAAAATATTTTAACCGATAAACAACGTGATATATTAGATGAGGGAGTGTTTGATATGCAATCTAGTTATGAAGATAGAAAGGAAGAATTGTTTACTTATGTGCTGACGTATGTGACCAAATGTAATCAAGAAGCAGACTTTTTAAAATTACTATGTGATCGTTTATTACTCGATGACTCATTGCACCATGATTTGATATCCCTGGAGAACACAAGTTACGTTGAGAATTATCTCAAAGAACATTACAAATGGGATTTATTGTATGACTATTACATGAAGAACAACCAGTACGACGCTGCAGCAGAGTTGATGTATGAAGTCGCTACTGTAACAGGAAAGATAACGATTGATAAACGTTTAAATTACCTTGAAAAATGTAAAAAAAGTTATGATTTATTTATTGCAAATGTATCAGAAAATATTTTCGCACAAGGAAGAGGAATTCGTGGTGGTGGTGGTGCCGCCGGTAATAATGCACGATTAAAATTAGCAGATTCACTTGATTTTAATATTCAATTATGTAAATTGCAAGAAGATTTCTACACAAACTTGCTAAATGATAATATCCGTTTCCAGGATGATGATTTATACACGCTTTATAATGATAAAGTGGGACTTGAAAGCTTGTTAGATCGTATGCAAGTAGCCAATAAGCATGATTTTGTGTTGAGATTAATGAGTATTCTACCGGTTGAGGTGGTAGCAACATTAGATGGTCGATTTAATGAGCAATATTTTAAGAATAGTTTAAGGGAAATCATTAGAACTGAATTCGAAAGACCAGAGAATAACACTTTCGACAGGTAATCAGCTATAGTCATTACTTACTACCACCTATACTGCCATCATTACTAGGCGTCATAGAGCTTATCCATCTCTATAGCACATTCCTGACGTGGCATATATCAAAACTGTATGGCTCAGTGTATAGATACTGAAAAGTATTCTATATGCGCGTATATAGCGGAGATTAATCTGTTATCTCTTTTATTTTATGATTCATACTAACAATATGTACTTATTTAGGTTAAAGAACAGTTTATTTACGGCCTTGAAGAAAGTAACGACTCAATTTATTGATCCAAATGGCTATTTAGCAGACCGAATTCTGGATCCTGTACATGCTAGTAGCATGCTTATCATCAATAACTTGATACAACTTCTGATGGATTACATTGTTACTCGTGCTGATGTTTGGAATATAGATAATTTGGTATACAATTTCATCTATTTTACACTATCACATACTCACTCCATTACTCATCTAGGTGCAATTATTGATATCATTAAAAGTAGAAAAAGCAATGTTACTAGATAAAGTTATTTATTTATTTCCTAGTCTCAGTAGTGATATTCAAAAATTGAATTATTTAAAAGTTGGTATTTATATTATTAAAGATTGGATTAAACAAAGTAGAAATGTTTCTAGTGAAGCTAGTTATCGTGAACATAATAGTCTTAAACAAAATATGGATTTGGGAAAATTTGCAAGAAATTCACGGAATTCATGGATTTATAGTATCAATAACTATATTCGTGAATTACAAAATATCGGATCGATTGGAATGAATGAGCTAGCGGTCTTGAGGAACGAGTTGACTGCCATCATCGAGGAAGTCAATGGTATGTAGAAGTTTTATTGTATATTATTTATTCAAATGATTTTGTACCGGCAAGAATATTCAGAAATTCCTGTTCTGTATCAAAAGAGAAAATATACCATTACGGTAATTGATTGAGAGTTCTAGGTGAATCAATAAGTGCTGTGAAGTGGAACCGCCATTATGCCTCTAATTGGTGTGCCTAGTTCAATTACTCCTGAATTATTGTTTGCACTTGCGAAGTGTGGACATGGTGATAAAGTAGTAATTGCAGATGCGAATTTTCCCTCAGATAGTGTCGCAGATTGTTGTGTCATAAAAACTCCAATCCGCGTGAGTGGCTCTACTAGTAACATTTTGAAAGATATATTGAAGTTATTCCCTCTTGATCAATATTTGTCACATAAAATATATGTAATGGATCGAGTTCAATCCGACAAAGATAAGGGCTTAAATGTGCCAGCATATGAAGCATTACAGCAAGCTGCTGCAATAGAAGCTCATGAAGTTTCATATGTTGAAAGATTTGATTTCTACAAAATGGCCAAAGAATGCTTTGTCGTAATTCAAACGGATGACAAAAATCTTTATGCAAACGTCATTATTTCTAAAGGGGTTTTGTAGATGTAGAAAATATTGTATTGATTTTGTATTTAAATTCTTTATTAATTATTTCTTCTTAGTGAATACAATTAATTAGATACTATACTGTTCTTTAGGTCTAGTGGCAGAGGCTCAAGAATACGTCAGATTACTATGCGAAAGATCGCTATGTGTGGCACAGCACAGTCAAGGTATTTAAAGTTAATAAGTGGGACTAACTATGTACCGATGATTCAAGGAGGTCTAAGAGACATAAGAAATCTAAGAAAGCAAGTAAGGAAGTGGAAGAAGAAAATTAGCAAGAAGTAGAATTGGAAGAAGATATAAGTCGGAAATCGAGAGCATGAAGTCAAGATTAGAATATTATTATGGTAGATTAAGTGCTAACAAGAGAACAAATTGAAATGCTATTTGATGGTAAAGGGGGTCCAAGGACCTTTCACGGCCCATACGGGCCTTCTCCAGCGACTACCAAAACCGAGAATAGTCCCGAAATAGTGTGAAAATGTCTGAATTTGCAGAGAACACAGAGAAAGAGAGTCAGGAAGAGGCACTGGATGACTCGAACTCGGCAGGTACGTATCCATTCACTCGCTCAACTATTTAACTCACACGCTTGCACATTTATTAACTCATTTGCTTAATTTAATCACTTGCTTGCCCGTTTTACTCATACCCTTGCACATTTGTTCACTCGTTTGCTTATTTTACTCGGTTGATTAATTATTTAACTAAGTCAATTATTATTAGGAGGCAGTCCTTCAAAAAGCAAGAATAAGAAGAAGAAGAGCAAGTCTCCCGTAAGTGGGGTTGCATCAGATAATGCAGTTCCAGAAGTTGCTGCAACTCATCACGCTGCTGATATAAGTCACATGGATTTATCTGCATTAACAAAATATATTAGAGATGCTGAAATACAAAAGCAAAAAGAGAAATATTTAAGGAAAGTAAAAACTGAAGATGACTACAAATTTTGGAATACTCAACCAGGTATTGCATTAATTTATCCACTTATTTCCTGACTTACTCATTCACCTGAACCAGTATTAAAAATGAAAGAAACTTTTAATGATAATGAAGATGTTGTTGGTCCTATTGAGATGAATGAGAATGTTGGAGACGTAAAACCCGAACCTTATAACATGCCAGCTGGATTCGTATGGTGTTCCCTCGATGTCAAAGATCCAGTGCAATTACAAGAAATTTACAAATTATTAACTGAGAATTATGTAGAGGATGATGATGCACAATTCCGTTTTGATTATTCTGTTGAGTTTTTACAATGGGCTTTAACACCTCCTGGATATTTTGTTGATTGGCACGTTGGTGTTAGAACTGAGAAAACTGGTAAATTAATGGGTTGTATTACTGGTATACCAGGTACTTGCTCCCTGTTGGACTTACTCGCTCAATCATTCACTTACTTACTTACTTACTCATTAGCGGATATCAAAGTACACGATGCGGTTAGAAAAATGGCAGAAATTAACTTTTTGTGTGTTCACAAGAAACTAAGAACCAAAAGATTGGCACCAATTTTAATCAAGGAAATTACTCGCCGAGTGAATCTTACTAACCGCTGGCAGGCTGTGTACACCGCAGGAGTATTGTTACCTAAACCAATAAGTAAATGCCGCTATTATCATCGATCATTAAACCCTAAGAAGTTAATCGCTATCAAGTTTTCTTCGTTACCACCACGAGTTACACTAACAGAACAAATTAAAAAGTACAATTTACCAAAGCAGACAAAGTATCCGTTACGATCTATGGTACCTGCGGATGGTCCTGGAGTACACGCGTTGTTAACAAATTATTTGAATGGGTAAGTACTATTCTCTTGATCTTGGGAACTAATTATTAACTTGCGGGGTCTATTATTTGTTTAACATGGTGACAATCCGGTATTACCATAATAGTAGTGATCCGCATACATTAATAGAGTTATGATGAACATTCTTTTCCTTATTAGATTTAACGAAAAGGCTACATTGCAACTTATATTCAATCCCACTTAACGTCACTAACTCGTATCTACTCACTGTGTCATTTTCTTATCATTTATTATTGTTTTAGGAAGAAATTACACCAAGAATTTAATGTCGACGAGGTAGTGCACGTATTCACCACTATCCCGAACGTAGTAGAGTCGTATGTGATAGAAACAGACGGTAAAATTACTGATTTTTGTTCATTTTATCATTTACCATCAACTGTCATTGGTCATACCGAGTACAACAAGCTTAATGCGGTATACTCGTATTATAACATTGCCACTACAGTTCCGTTGACTGAGTTAATGAATGACGCATTAATTCTAGCAAAGAATTCTAATGCTGACGTATACAATTGTCTTGATCTTTGTGATAACAAACAAGTATTAGAACCGTTATTATTTGGCGCTGGTGATGGAAACTTACATTACTATGTTTTCAATTGGAAATGTCCACAGCTTGAACCACCAGAAGTAGGGTTAGTGCTATTATAAATCATTAATTAAAAAAGACAATAATAAATTATGTAATATTTGTTATTTTTTCTATTTTCCAAAGAAATACTCCATGACACTAGAGCGTTCACGTGAAATTCCTTTTGTTTCTGCTTTTTCCTTGTGACCAGCATGTCCGTCTTCTAAGTGTTGATCGTGATGATCCCCATGTGCTGCACCAGTAACCCATGGATGTGTTAACGCTTCTGTAGCACTTAACCTTTTACTAGGGTTAACGGCTAATAATTTTGAAATTAAATCGGAAGCTTCAGATGATATTCTGGTTAATCTGTCTTTATTAAAGTGACCGTGAGTAATATCATGGTATAATTTTTCTTCACTATCATCAGGACCACATTCAAACGGTAAACGTCCTGTTAGCATTTCGTATAATATAACACCTAAAGACCATATATCTGCTTGTGGACCATATGCTCCTCTAATTAATTCAGGTGCATAATGTGTGGGTGTACCCCAACACTCTTTTAAGTCAGAATAATTTTTTCTTTTATTACTTTGATCAACGTCATATCCATGTTCACCAACTAGCACTAATGCACTTAATCCAAAATCTGCGATTTTAACATCGCCTTCTTCACCGTTTCCTAGTATTAATATATTTGGTAATTTTAAATCACGATGAACAACACCACGAGAATGTAGATAATGTACGCCTAGAAGTATTTGCCTGAAGTAATGAGCCGCTAGTTTTTCGGTATAATGTGATTTTTTTGTAATTAGAGTAGATAAATCACCACCAGTAACTAATTCTAATATTATCCATAGACACTTTGCACTTTCGTACAGTTCATACATAGAAACAACATGTCGGTGTCTTAAACGCTTCATTATTTCAATCTCCGTAGCCATAGATTGTGCATCATTCATACCACCATCTTTGTGAACAACCTTACACGCAAATTTTTCACCAGTTACTTTATGCGATACTAAATACACTTTTCCTGATGCACCATGACCTAGTTCTTTCTCAAATGTGTATGTCTTTTTTACCATTTCATCTGTAACATGTGAGTGAACATCGATTTTCCTCCTTGCTAATTCCGCAAGCAACTGCTCATCAGTACACATTCTTAATGGCGTATCTTGCGCTGCATCTTTATCTGCATCAAATTCACTTGATATTTCAGCATGAACAATAATATCCTTCACATGCTCTTCCGATACGGAATGATGACGATGGCTCTGCGCGTTCGTCGTGGCGCTATTTGGCTTTGAGCCCGTGGGTTGATTTATCATCGGGAACATAAAGCGAGGCGCAACTAAATGGGACTTCCCCCTCTTCTTTCGTCCCTTTTTATCGCGGTTTTTTTTGTAAGAGTGGTACCGGTGGTTCATACCGGTGATAATCAGATTATGATTCAGATAATCACTCAGATTCTGATTACTATTATTATACTGATATTAAAATTACATAATAATTAAATTAGATATTTGCAACGCTCAAATATTGGGAGTCCAATTTGGGATTTTATTGTAAAGTAGTAAACATGTTTGCATAAGATTGTAAGGTGCTTTAATGGGTGCGTAAAATCGAAGTTATGAATATATAGTAGTAAAAGTATCAGACAATAATTGCCGGTGCTAATGGATACAGGGCGATAGCACCTTTGTTAAGTACAACATCCAATGAGTCAATAGAATTTGATAGTCCTTACAATTATTAAGTTTAAGGTATACTAGTGTGTCTACCGAACTCAAGTTATAATTGAGGTAGCTATTCTGAGCAACATATCGATGTGCGTTATTTTTACACCACAATAATAGTAAAATTATTTACACTTCTACAATTTTATATGTTTGATTTTTTTAGTTCTTCTTCCAGTTTTTGATCAACATTATTACTCAATTGTATTAACGTTTGTTCTAATTTAATGACATTTTCTCGATGAGAAGCATATTGGTCGCTTAAATCTTGTAACATTTTCTCTTGCTCTTCTCTACTTCTATCAATTCCTGCTAATCTATCTACTGTGCTCAATGCATGCTTATATGCATCAATTATTGCATTTCCTTTATCATTTGCAACCATCTGTAGCTTTAATTGCCGTTCATCTTCACTCATTTGTACTGATAAATTATCTGATATCGCTTGCACTGCTGCGGGATGAGAGCGAACTGCTTCAAATATATTCAATACAAGCCGATCTAATGCATCTTGTATATCATCAATGGAAGTAGCTGTATCGTCCTCCATGGGTTGAAAATGCCGAATTTAACTACCTAGTTACCGCAAACGAATAATGCGCGACTTGCTCGAATATTTCTTACTTGATTCCCCCACGCACGATTCGTGCAACACCGCGATTTCTTCCCTTTTTAATGGAATTTTCTTATATTTATTTTTAGGTCCTCATTGCGGCACGAGTCCTTGGCAACATATAGGTTTCATCGGTACTACGTAGTACGCGTGATAATTAATAACAAGATAAATACGATGCCGTTGAAATCTTACAAGCAGTAACGGCGAGATGTTGGTTGGATGCAGCTAATTGTGAATTTAGTAGTAAAGAAATAATGATAGTGCTGATTACCAGGGCCTTTCTGGGCATCTACGAATTGTCGGCTAGATATACGCTGAAGCTTTAAGTATTTTAATTTTAACTTGAATTTGATGTTTGTTAGCAGTAATGTTCACATTATGTTGGACATTATGACATTATCGAATTGGTATAGTAACCCGATACCCAGTGCCGGTCTTGGTTTTGAGTGAACTCCCTTGGTACCGCGTACCACTACAATGCAGTGCATCATCACTTCAAGCAGTGCGACGCTTGTAATATGGGAATAATTACAATATTCTAGAATACACGCGTGTTTTGCTCCGAGATTGGCCCGCTATAAAATAAAGATGTCAGAAGTGGTGCAACATGGAGTTAAACTAGTGCCTAAACTGACAGGCTTTGACATAGAGGACCAGAAAGCTGCTGCTGAGAAAGGCGCTGCTGCAGACCGTGAATATAAAAGCACTTTGTCCTGGTTATTCAGGGGAGTCTTTGATTCTATTGCACCTAGTAAAATTGTGGATCCTGTTGATGGTAGTATCTCTTCTTCATTTGATCATGTTACAGTTGTTAATTCAAATACCAATGGAGGCGTATTGATGATTTCCACACAATCGAAATCGGCGAGTGATACTGGTATTCATAGGAAAAAAGATCATGCTAAAAGACGAAAAACTACAGAAAACATAACTCCTTACTTAAATTCATGCTCCAGTGACATCGATGCTGCTGAAGGTTCTCGGCATTCATCAAAGCCATTTGTCAAGTTACCGCGATCCGAACATCGTTCCGATGTATTGAATACTGATGCTTCAAAGATTGATGCGTCTATTTCAAAGCGAAAATCTAGTAGTTTCAGTTATCGCAGGAAATCGAAAGCTTCTTCAGATTCTATTTATGATAGAAATATGATATCAACTGCATTAGATGAAGACGTGACTACTAGTAAAAATGTTAGTGTTAGTGTTACTCCTATTTCTCAAGTCACACCATCATCTGTGGTATCATATTTAATCAATCGCGTTTATTCATCGTTGATATCGGTGATTCCTATAGAAACTTCTGTGTTTGGCACCTTGCCTTCGAAGGTGCAAGTTAGTATAGCGCTTTTGAGTGCAGCATCATTGTGTATAGTATTCATCTACTTGTTCATCTTGAACTATGATCACTATAACAATTTCCGTTACGTCGTATTCGACTTGGGTAATCACGGTTACAAT
>JACCDO012364012.1_pt1 | contig 10327 bp, 6 predicted proteins | sample 7446101 | NCBI WGS metagenome assembly JACCDO01 (sample SAMN15323440, study PRJNA562643) | freshwater metagenome | isolation source: river surface water | place: USA:Blue River Watershed | collected 2017-08-16
AAACCTAGTAAAAGAACTACAGGAATTGAGCAAGTTGGAGGATGTGGAAGGCGAATTGCAGCACCTGGACCTGTATAAATTGCTCAATGTCTTCCAAAAATGCATGTCTCGTCTGGCTTCCCGCACAGATGAACCCAAGCATACCATCATTCAGTATCCTTACACCATTGAACAACAAAAGGAGTTTGTGCTTGAAAAAATCAGCTTCAAGAAGCAGGTCCCTTTTACCGAATTGATTGCGTACAAACCGGAAAAAATCTTTGTGATCTATACTTTTTTGGCCATTCTTGAGTTGCTACAACTTTCTGAATTGACCCTGATTTTAGGGGAAGGCTACAACAATTTTTGGGTAGAGAAAATCGAACCTGTCGCCGCTGAAGCATGAAGTTAGATAACAAAAAGATTTTTCAGACGCTTAACCCGAATAAGGTTTGGTGGCCCGTAGTGATTGGGTTAGGGATTGTTTTTGCCCTATTTTACCTTGATCCCAACCTTACTTCAGAAAATTTGAAGGTGGTGGTGGACGCCTCTCCCTTGTTTATTTTTCTTTCGATCTTGGTCATCTTCTTTCGAGACTTTGGCTATGTCTACAGGATTCGAGAAATTACCGACCGGCAACTGACCTGGACCCGATCCATTTATGTCATCATTCTGTGGGAGTTTGCTTCCGCAGTGACCCCATCGGTAGTAGGTGGTACCGCCGTGGCCATGTTTATCTTGAACAAGGAAGGCATCAAAATGGGCAAGGCAATTGCCTACGTAATGGTGACCGCTATTTTAGACAACTTGTTCTTTGTCATTGGCGCACCCATTATCCTGTACTTGGCCAAGGATAATATTTTTCCTGAAAGCGCAATTATTGAATCTCAACTAGGAAATAGCCTCCAAGTCATTTTTTGGATCAGCTATTCCCTCTATGCTTCCTACAGTTTTGTGATGGCAGCGGCCTTGTTTTACAGACCTCGCGTATTCAAATGGATTTTGATCAAGTTGTTTTCAATCAAATTCCTACAACGCTGGAAGCACGATGCACAGGAGCATGGAGATCAAATCATCGAGGCATCCAAGCAGCTTGCGGGTAAGCACTATACTTACTGGTTAAAAATAATAGGCGCTACTATCTTCGTCTGGTCTTCCCGCTACCTGATGCTCAACGCGCTGATGGGAGCTTTTGTACCTTTGGATCTTTTTGACAACATCATCGTATTTGCGCGGCAGGTGATCATGTGGATTGTCATGATGATTTCTCCTACTCCGGGCAGTAGCGGTACGGCTGAGTTTTTCTTTGGCGTATTCTTTAATCAGTTTTTGCAGAAATACACCTTTGTGACCAGCATCATTTGGAGATTGCTTTCGTACTATCCGTATTTGATTTTGGGAGCAATTTTCCTTCCACGTTGGGTGCGGCAGGTATTTTTCAAGAAGAAAAAGGAGTTAAGTTAAATGTTGGCCAATTTTACACGATCCCTTTTAGAACAAATTACAGGAGGCACGAGCCTGGGAAAGGATCCTGGCCAAGCGATCGCTCAGATCAGCATTGATTCGAGGCAGGTACTTCATCCCGAACAAACTTTATTCGTCGCTCTAAAAGGGGCAAAAGCGGATGGGATTTCCTTTATTCCCGATTTGTTAGACTTGGGAGTAGCCTATTTTTTGGTGGATGATCAAGCGAATATTCCTTCAAATTGGCTAGAAAAGGGGTATTTTATCCAGGTGAAGGATACGCGAGTCGCACTTCAATCCTTGGCTTCCTACCAAAGGGCTCAATTCACCAAACCCGTGGTAGGAATCACGGGAAGCAATGGCAAAACTATTGTCAAAGAATGGCTTGGGCAGGTACTCAGCCAACAGTTTGCGGTAGCCAAAAGCCCCAAAAGTTACAATTCCCAAGTAGGGGTCCCCCTATCCATCTTCGGAATTCAATCCTACCACCAGGTGGCCATCTTGGAAGCAGGAGTGTCCAAAACAGGCGACATGGGTACCTTGGCAAAAATGATCCAACCTGGATTGGGAATTTTCACCAACATTGGTTCGGCACATGAGGAAGGATTTCCGGGAATAAAAGAGAAGATTGCCGAGAAGCTCCAACTCTTTGCGGGCGTCAGCTTCCTTTTGTATTGCAGGGATCATGAGCTGCTGGCTCAGGAAATTGAGCAACAAGTTCCTGCAGAAAACCGCATCTCTTGGTCCAAAAAAGCGGGGGCAGATTACAGTGTGTCCTGGAAAAGTCTAGATACCAATTCCCGAATTGTGGTCATGAAGAGTGACCTCCAAACGCTAACCTTTCAGGTGCCATTCACCGATCAGGCCTCCTTAGAAAACGTCACCCACGTAATCCTCGCTGCGCTGAGTTTGGGTCAGGAAGTACAGGGTATTCAAGAAGGACTGAGTCACCTCAAGCCCGTGGACATGCGCTTGACGCTCAAGCCCGGCCTCAATGAGTCCCTCCTAATTGACGACACCTACAACAACGACCTGGCTGGACTCCGAGTGGCCCTGGAGTTTTTGAGTCAGCAACGACCCAAGCGCTCCAAAATCCTCATTATTTCGGACCTTCTCCAGCAAGGACTTCCCGAGAAAGTGTACAAAGAGGCCGCCGAATTGATTCGCTCCTATAACATCGATCAAGTGATCGGGGTGGGCACACAGATTCAACACCTGGAAACCTTCCTTGGAAAAGGAATGCGTACCTTCTCGGGTACAGAGCAGCTCTTGCAAGAACTACAGCCGGAGCAGTTTCATAATGACCTTATTCTCATTACGGGGGCACGAGAATATGCCTTTGAACGGGTAGTCAACCGACTTCAGCAGCGCATCCACGGCACTACCTTGGAGATCAATTTGAATGCCTTGACCCATAATTTTAATTTTTACAAACGACAGCTTGCACCAAGCACGCGGGTGATGGTCATGGTCAAGGCTTTTGCCTACGGAGGTGGAGCTGCAGAAATCGCAAATCACCTGCAGACCTTGGGTGCCGATTACTTGGCCGTAGCCTACACCGATGAGGGGGTAAGCCTTCGCAAACAAGGAATTCAACTACCGATCATGGTGTTGAATCCAGTAGAAGAATCCTTCGACTTGCTGTACCAGTACCAGTTGGAACCCGTCGTATTCAGTCCTGAATTTTTTAGGAAGTTGGGCAAATTTGCTAGAAATCAAGGAATTCCCCTCTCCATTCATTTGGATCTGGACACCGGGATGAATCGCTTGGGCTTTGAGCAGGCACAGTTGGAGGAACTCAAGGATCTTCTCCTTGCCTTCCCAGAACTGAAGGTTGCCAGCCTCTACACCCACCTCGTAGGTGCAGATGAAGAAGCACATCATGACTTTTCGGTACAGCAGCTCCAGTTGTTTATGGAAATGAGCAAATCAATTGGCTCCAAGCTGGGATACCAGCCCCTTCGTCATGCACTCAACTCAGCAGGGATTGTTCGCTATCCAGACTATCAGCTGGACATGGTACGCCTCGGTATCGGCCTGTATGGGGTAGAAGTCACCGGCAAGCACGACAGCTCTTTGAAGGCAGTGAGCAACTTGAAAACAACCATTTCCCAGATCAAAACCCTAGCTCCAGGAACCACCGTAGGCTATTCTAGAAAAGGGAGTTTGCCTGAAGGGGGTCGAATCGCCACCTTGGCTATCGGCTATGCAGATGGCTACGATCGCCGGTTTTCCCAAGGAAAAGGCTATGTCCTCATCCATGGCAAGAAAGCCCCCGTCGTCGGCAATGTCTGCATGGATATGGTAATGGTAGATGTGAGCGCTATTCCCGAAGCCAAAGCAGGCGACGAAGCCATCGTGTATGGAGAGCAGATTTCATTGAAGGAGCTGGCCGACCAAATTGGAACCATCCCCTACGAGCTTCTTACCAATATCAGCACACGTGTCAAGCGGGTGTATTATTTGGATTGATGCAGCTCCTCTTAGGGCAGTGACTTTTTCCAGCCCAGGTCTTGGGAAGCGTATATGCTAGCCTTTCCACTAAAAATAAAGGCCACCAAACAGGCAGTCCCCAAGTAAATCCCTGCCTCCAGCCCAAACAATTCCATGCCCATCAGGGTGCTGGCCAAAGGGGTATTCGTAGCCCCGGCAAACACCCCCACAAACCCACATCCTGCCAGGAGGGCTAATGGAAGCGGAATGTAGGTAGCCAGCGCATTGCCCAAAGTGGCCCCCGTAAAGAAAAGTGGGGTGACCTCTCCTCCTTTAAACCCGGAGCCTAGTGTCAAGGCCGTCAAACCTGTTTTCGCCAAAAAATCATACCAGGGAACTGGTGTTTCGAAGGCCTCCACAATTCGTGGAATACCCAAACCTATGTAGGTGTATGCTCCTGTCAAGTATACGATTCCAGCTACCAAAACTCCGCCAATAAGTGGCCGAATCGGGGGATACGAAATGCGATTAAAAACAGTAGTCACCAAATGTCCTGTTTCAATAAAGAGGCGGGCGGCGAGGCCAAAGGCAATCCCCGCTGGAATCATCCATGCCAGGTTGATTAGTGAAGGTGGAGCGACCTCAGGAATAAGGTAGGCCGTATGTCCAATGCCCCAGACCCAATCGCAAACCCAATAGGCTGTAAACGCAGACCAGAAAGCCGGAAAAATAGAGTTGGGGTCTATTTTTCGGCGAAATAACCATTCCAGAGAAAATACTGCTCCTGCCAGCGGCGTACCAAACACCGAGGCAAATCCTCCCGCAACTCCACAAATCAAGAGTATCCGGACGGTGGCGGCATCCAAAGTAAAACGCTTGCCTAGTTGCGCCGCCAGAGAAGCACCCATCTGAACTGCTGTCCCTTCTCGACCTGCCGAGCCCCCAAAAAGATGGGTGATCAAGGTGCCGAATAAGACAAAAGGAGCCATCCGTAAGGAGAGGGTCGGTTGGGGGGTATAGATCCCCTCCAAGATCAGATTGTTGCCTTTTTCTACACCAGACCCGTAGCGGTGGTAGCAGTAACCAATGGTAAATCCTGCCAGGGGTAAACCTGCCAAAAGCCAAAGGTGGGCATCACGAATCCCGCTTACCCAATCCAAGGAAAGCAAAAAAATGGCGGAGGCAGAGCCCGACAAGGTTCCGACGCATGCGCCAATGGCTATCCAAAAAAGAAGCGTTTTCAACAAGGTAATCGTGGGTTGAGTGGCCTTTGGGTACAAAGAAAAGGGGATTTGAAGGATTTCTAGAAGCAAGAAACACATTTTTCAGCCTGCTTTTTACATTTTTTGGACATAAGTACCCCAAAGAGCAACCAATTGCACAGCAAATGAGTTATCCACAAAATACGCGTTCATGAAAAACATTCTCATCACTGGAGGCTCTGGACTAGTCGGCAAGCAACTTACTGTCTTGCTGGAGCAAAAAGGGTATGCAGTGGCTTGGCTTAGTCGTAAACCTCAGCAGCAAACCCATTTTATCTGGGATGTAGCGCGTCAGGAAATAGATCCCCAAGCCATGGAATGGGCAGATGCAGTGGTGCATTTGGCCGGTGAGGGGGTAGCAGAAAAACGCTGGACAGGGGAGCGGAAGCAGGCCATCCTTCGCTCACGAACTGAAAGTACCGCGCTATTGCATCGAGCGATACAGCAGGCAACTCATAAGCCAAGTACCTTTATTTCTGCCTCAGCAGTGGGCTTTTATGGATTTGATACCGGGGCTACACGTGTGGACGAGAGCAGTGCTGCTGGGAATGATTTTTTGGCAGAAGTAGTAGTAGCCTGGGAAAAAGAGGTGAAAAAGATTGAAGCCTTACCTCTCCGGTGCGTTATTCTCCGAATAGGAATCGTCTTGGATGCGCGGGGAGGAGCCTTAGCCGAAATGCTCAAGCCCCCTGTGGCTGCACCTTTGGGTTCGGGTGCGCAGTGGATGAGTTGGATCCATTTGGAAGACCTGGTACGAATGTTTGTTTTTGCACTTGAAAAAACCACGCTTCAGGGCATTTACAATGCGGTGGGGCCTAATCCAGCCACCAACCAGCAACTGACTAAGGAAGCGGCGGCGGCCAAGGGTAAAACCTATCTGGGAATCGGAGTGCCTGGATTTGTACTAAAGTTGGTCTTGGGAGAAATGGCCGCTATGGTCCTCGGCGGCAATCGCGTGTCTAGCCAAAAGATTCAAAAGGCAGGCTTTGAATTTGAATTTCCAGAGTTGAAGCAGGCATTAAAGGCTATTTTTTCGAGTTGAATATTTCATTTCGCCTTTTCATTGATTAGTGCTACTGGCGGTTTTTTTTAACCATCAGTCCTAAAATGTTTTTTTTAATCTCAGGAATAAGGACTTTAGGGAAAGTTTTACCCCTGAAGTATGAAAAATATCATTGTAGTACTCCTGCTAGCACTCATCAGTCAATTTGGCTTTGCCCAAGACTTAAGCTACTACCTTCCCAAAGGCTATACCTACAACCCGAAAGTTCCTACTCCCAAGCAGGTACTGGGCTATGAAGTAGGCGAATGGCATGTGACCCACGACCAGCTGGTCATGTACATGAAGGCCGTCGCTGCCACTTCAGATCGTGTAAAATTTGAGGAAACAGGTCGCTCCTACGAAAAGCGCCCACAAACCCTATTGACCATTAGTGCTCCTGCCAACCTGGCCAAACTGGACCAGATCAAAGCAGAACGCGCCAAACTTCGAGACCCAGCAGCTTCGGTCAACCTAACCAATATGCCTGTGGTCCTATTTATGGGTTACTCCGTCCATGGAAATGAACCCAGTGGTGCCAATGCTGCGCTACTTGCTGCCTATCACTTTGCTGCTGCCAATGAAATCGAAGCAGACCTAAAAGACATGGTGCTCCTTTTGGATCCGGCCATCAACCCGGATGGTCTCAACCGCTTTGCTTCCTGGGTCAACTCCCACAAGGCGTATAACATGAATGGAGATCCAGCACAGCGCGAACTCAACGAGGCCTGGCCTCGAGGCAGAACTAACCACTACTGGTTTGACCTCAACCGCGACTGGCTGCCAGTGCAGCATCCAGAATCTAGAAATCGGGTACGTGTCTTCCAAAGCTGGCTACCTAACGTACACTTGGACTTCCACGAGATGGGCTCCAACAGCACCTTCTTTTTTCAGCCTGGTGTCCCTTCCCGTGTTCACCCTTTGACCCCAAAGAAAAACTTTGAGCTGACCGAGAAGATCGGCACCTACCATGCCAAAGCCTTGGACCAAATCGGTTCGCTGTACTACAATCAGGAAAACTACGACGACTTCTACTACGGCAAGGGATCCACCTATCCGGATGTGCAAGGCTCCGTCGGCATCTTGTTTGAACAAGCAAGTTCCAGAGGGCATCTCCAAGAAACGGACAATGGAATGCTTAGCTTTCCGTTTACAATCCGCAACCAATTTACCGCCAACCTCTCCTCCTACCAAGCCACCAAAGAAATGCGCGTGGAACTCAACCAATGGATGAAGGATTTCTACACGGACATCAAAAAAGAAACCGATGCGGACATCAATAAGGCCTATATTTTTGGTGCTGCGGAGGAAGATGCACGGAGCTATCATTTGGCGGACTTGATTCTACAGCACGACATCAAGCTCTTTTCCCTCAAGGAAGACTTGGTCATCAACGGCAAGCAGTTCAAAAAAGGAAATTCCTACATTGTACCTACCGACCAGCCGCAATACCGATTGATCAAGGCGATGTTTGAAACGCGAACTACCTTCCAAGACAGCTTGTTTTACGACATCTCTGCTTGGACCTACCCGATGGCTTTTGGCGTAGACTTTATGGCGTTGAATAGCCGCATCGTGAATCTTGCCAATGTCAGCCCTGTGGATAAGTCCAATTTTGTACAAGCTCCCGGCAAGGTAATCGGCTCCGCAGGGGCTTACCAATACGCGATGGAGTGGACCGATTACTATGCTCCCAAAGCGGCCTATCAGTTGCTAAAGGCAGGGTTTTTGGTGAGAGTAGCCACCAAAGAATTCTCCACAGCAGAAGGGAAAACCTTTGGCAGAGGCACCTTGCTGATTGACAAAGGCGAAATTGGGCTTGATTCGCAGGCCTTCTTCAAGAAGCTAGAAGAAGTGGCCCGATTTGCTAACGTGGATATCCACGCATTGACGACAGGATACACGCAGGGCGCAAACCTAGGTTCCACCTTTATGTTGCCCTTGAATACGCCTACCATCGCTCTTTTAGTCGATGGCGGTGTGGATAGTGGAGAGGCTGGAGAGATCTGGCACCTACTCGATCAGCGCATGCAAATGCCGGTAACCCTACTGCCATTGGAATCTGTAAGCGGCACCAACTTGGATCGCTACTCGGTCATCTTGATGGCGGATGGAAGCTACGGGCAACTGGGTCAGTCGGGCGCTGCGGCCCTGAAAACTTGGGTGAGCAAAGGCAATACCTTGGTGGCCAAAGGAGGCGCACTTCGCTGGTTGGCCCAAAATGAAATCGGAAATTTCACCTTCAGAAAGGTGGATAACGCGGAGAAAGGCTTGCAGAAAAACTATGCGGATTTTGAAAATGCTACCGGAGCCAAGCAAACCTTCGGAGCTATCTTCAAATCGACCTTGGACACTAGCCATCCGATCGGCTATGGCTATGTGAGCAAAGACCTTTTCACCTTCAGAAATGATAATTTCTTCCTAGAGCCCTCCACCAATCCTTACGCCAACCCGCTAGTTTACACGAAAGATCCTTTGGCTTCGGGCTACTTGCACCCAAGCAATTTGCCTGGAGTACAGGAGAGCGCCGTGATCCGTGTAGCTAGTCAAGGCAGAGGTAGGATTGTAGGCTTTGCAGACAACCCTAACTTCCGTGCCTTCTGGTTTGGCACCAACAAGCTATTTATGAATTCCATTTTCTTTGGTCAAGTGATTGACGGAGGAACTGCTCGCTAAACCCCAAATCCCAGCTCAATGCTGGGATTTTCTTTTCCTGTTGCTATTCTTAGAATCTATGAAAAAAATTAGTCTGTTTCTTTTCGCTTTACTACTGGGCGGAGGCGCACTTGTCGCACAAGAAATGAGTTTTGAGTCCTACAATCCTCCTTCCACACTCAAGGTGCCTCAGCATCCGGTGACGCGGGCCAAGTTTCCCTTTATCGATATCCACAGCCACCAAGGAGGGATCAACAAATCCAAGATTGACCAACTTCGCGGGGAAATGGATGAGTTGAACATGGGCATCATGATCAACCTGAGTGGTCGGGGTTTTGGACAAGGCAATAGCAATGCCCAGCAGGAATACATCAAGGGCATGATGCAGGAGTTTAAAACCCATGCCCCTGGCAGATTCATGGTGTTTACCAACTTAAATTTTAATGGTTTTGGCACTCCAGAATGGACCGCCTTAGCCATAAAGGAGCTACAGGAAGATGTAGCTGCAGGTGCAGTGGGCTTGAAGATTTACAAGAGTTTGGGCCTGACCTCCAAGGACAATACCGGCAAGCGAATTCCCGTAGATCATCCCGATTTGGATCCAGTGTGGGCCAAGGCAGGTGAACTCGGTATTCCAGTACTCATCCATGCTGCAGATCCTGCCCAGTTTTGGCAGCCGATGGATTCCACCAATGAACGCTGGCTGGAACTCAAACTTCATCCAAATCGCCGTCGTTCTGCTACCGACCCAGCGCCTTTTGAGCAAATTATCGCCGAGCAGCACCGCGTATTTGCGAAGCATCCCAAGACCACCTTTATCAATGCGCACATGGGTTGGATGGCCAACGACTTGGATGCTGCTGGGGCACATTTGGATCGCTATCCGAATGTCAACTACGAGATCGGTGCCATCATCGCAGAACTTGGCAGACAGCCCCGACGGGCCAAAGAGTTTTTCACCAAGTACCAGGATCGGATACTTTTCGGCAAAGATGCCTACAACAAGGAGGAATTTTACACCTACTTCCGGGTACTGGAAACGGAGGACGAGTATTTCCCCTACTACAAAAAATACCATGCCTTTTGGAGCATGTATGGCTTGGGCCTATCCGACGAAGTGTTGAAAAAAGTCTACTACAAAAATGCCCTTCGGATTGTTCCGGGATTGGATAAGACTTTGTTTCCGGAGTAAGGAAAAGTTTGTACGAAGTACCCTGCCTGCGGTAGTTAGGCCTGCTGACACTAGAGAAAAATCAACTCACTTCAACATTCAAAAATCAGCGTTTGGCATTCGAGATTTACAATTAATGTCGAACGCCAAACGCTGAATAATAAAGGAAGAATTCAGGTCCTAATGCAAACCCCTACTTTGCCTGCCCGCCGCGGCGGGTACATCGTACTTCGTACTTGATACACCCTAGAACTTCATCTTCACCCCCATCAAGAAGTTTGTACCGGCCTGAGGATAGAAGAAGTTTTCCGTCACTAACTCACG
>JACCDO010881215.1_pt1 | contig 10326 bp, 7 predicted proteins | sample 7446101 | NCBI WGS metagenome assembly JACCDO01 (sample SAMN15323440, study PRJNA562643) | freshwater metagenome | isolation source: river surface water | place: USA:Blue River Watershed | collected 2017-08-16
CGTACCCCCGTCAACCTCAACACCGCCCCGCCGGTCGTTCTCTTCGCGAGCGTCGCAGGTTTAAGCCTAGCTGACGCCAAACGCCTGAGCGACCAACGCGCGCAAAACCCATGGTCCGGCCTAGATGCCTTCCAAAAAGCCGCCAGTAAGCCAGTGAGTTTGGACGGAACGCACAGCGTCAATTCGCGGTTTTTTGAGGTAGTGGGGCGCTTGCGCATGCCCGCCACTAGTCTTGTGGAGCGCTCGGTGGTGCAACGCGACCAAGTCGATGTGAAGGTACTTTGGCGGGAGAGTGGCTCTCTACAATGACCAGCCCATGCTGATCATCTCGCTTCCACACAACCCCAAAGACGCCCAATCTGGCTTCGCCCATGTCCATTCAGACGGGCATCTGGTGCAGCGCAATGCTGTTGGGGCAGCTTCTTTGCTGTCTACCTATGCGGGCGAGGTGGTGGCGGTAGTTCCCCATACCCGTCTTTCGTGGCTAAGTGTTCAGTTTCCGCCAGGCAGCCAAGGCGCACGTTTGGGCGCTGTGCTCGAAGGTTTGCTAGAAGACCGCTTACTAGACGACGTGGCGGACTTGCACTGCGTTGTAGACCCCACATCCGCCGACGTCCCCCGAACTGGTGGCGTTGCCATAGTTGCCGCCTGCAGCAAATCTTGGCTGCGCGAGGTGCTAGCCCCTTTGCAAGCCAGTGGTTTGGTGGTGCAACGTTTGGTACCCGAGTTGTCTCCCCGCGCTCAGCCCTTGTTATGCGTGATGGGAACGCCAGAGTTGTCGCAATCGGTGCTTTGCCACACCCAAGGCGTCACCTTGTTGCCGCCAAATGTGGCGCAGTGGAAAGCATTTCCCGCCTTCACCGCTTACGCAACTCTCTCTGCGGCCCAAGGCCCGCTGGTTGCGGAACCTGCCATGGTTGAAAGAGTCGAACAGCTTCTGCAACGCAGACCCATCATGCAAAACGCCGCCCAACGCGCGGTGGTTGCTGCCCAATCCGACTGGGATTTGGCGCAAGGCGAATGGGCGCAAGGCACATCACAGCGATTTTTGCGTTTATCGCAACATGTTTGGCAAACCTTTTTCCATGCCCCCGCTTGGCGCAGTGTGCGCATCGGGTTGGCCACTCTCCTAACTTTGCAAGTTCTGGGGCTGAATGCCATGGCTTGGCGCGAGCAGCGCGCGCTCGACGTTCACAAAGCGCAACTCAACCAAATTTTGACCGCCACCTTCCCCTCTGTTCGTTTGGTCATCGACGCGCCACTGCAAATGCAACGCGAAGTCGACACCTTGCAACGTAACGCAGGCCGCGTCACCAGCACAGACTTCGAGCCCATGCTCGCTGCCACTGCTAGTGCTCTACCAGAGGGCCTTGTGCCAACGCAATGGCATTTCGCCAACCAAGTGTTACGCGCGCAAGGCTTGCCATTCAATGAGGCACAAGCCAACTCCGCACGCGCCACACTAAAAGTCAAACATTTGCAATTACGCCAAGAGGGTAATGACGTGTGGGTGATTCAACCTGAGGCGGCGCCATGAGCCGAGCTGCCCTCATTACCGATTGGAAAACCCAAGTACTGGCCCTAGCGAATCAACTTTGGGCTACATACGGACAGTCGCGCTGGCAAGGTTTGAACGCGCGTGAGCGTTTGTTGGTCAGCTTGTTGTTAGGGTTGTTTGGTGTTTGGTTGTTTGTATCGATTGCTATCTCGCCTGCCTTAAGAACACTCAACGCTAGCGAGAGCCAACGCGCAGAAGTTGCACAACAAGTTGTGCAAATGCGCGCCCTCCAACAACGCGCGCAAGAATTGCAAAAAACCAAACCGCTTTCGCGCGATGAATCCATCAGAAGCTTGCAAAGCATCACCCCCACTGGCAACCCTGCTCTGCAGATGACGATCCAAGGCGATCGCGTGATGGTGCAACTCAAAAACCTATCCGCCTCGCAACTGGCCAACTGGTTGGCACAAGCCAGAAGCAATGCGCAAGCTTTGCCAGATGAAGTGCATATTTCCCGCTCTGTCACGTCTAGCGTGAACTCTTCAACTAGTCTGAGCGCTTTATCAGGCGTTAATGCAAACGGAAACACAGCCAATGCAACAGCGGCTTGGGACGGACAAATTATTTTGCGCTTGCCGCAACGCACAGCAAACCAGGCCAATACAAGCTTGAACGCCAATGTCAGCGGAGCCAGGCCATGACGCAAAGCTTCAAATGGTCGATCACAGGCGCCCTCATCGGCGCCTGCTTTGCCTTGGTTACCCAAGCGCCTGCAAGTTGGTTAGCTAACGCCATCTCTAACGTTAGCCAACAACGCTTTGTTTTGCAAAATGCGCAAGGCACTGTGTGGCGAGGTTCTGCTATTGCATTGCTTGCAGATGGCAATCTGGCCCCTACAGCAACGCGTCCATCGCTTTCTCAACCCTTGTTGCAAGCAAATCCATCAGACCAAACTTCCAGCAATAAAACCCCTGTTGCACCCCATACATTTGGAACGCCTCTACCTACCCGCTTGCACTGGGACTTTTCATCAGGCTTTGATGTAGGTTTGATGCGTCTGGTAATGCGCGCGCAAATTAAAAGTGAATGTTGCACGCCCGAGCCATTGCAGTTAGCTGCCTCAATAGGCTGGCAAGGCCTACATATAGATATCGCCAACCAACAATCCCAATGGCCTGCACATTGGTTGGTGGGATTGGGCGCTCCTTGGAATACCGTGCAGCCTGAAGGCGCCATGCAATTACGCACAGAAAACCTAAAGTGGGTATCCAACGCAGGCGCACCCAAAATTCAGGGTCTGGCGGAGCTCACGCTCGCCCAAATAGCGACGCCTTTATCCACCTTGCGCCCCTTGGGCACTTATCGCCTGCGTATGCAAGGCGGTGACACAATGGCGGTAACGCTGGCCACCTTAGAAGGCGGCCTGCAATTAAGCGGCAATGGCCAATGGGCCAACGGACGCTTGCGATTCAAGGGCGAAGCCCGCGCGCAGCCTGCATTTGAGGCGGCGCTTTCGAACTTACTCAATATCTTGGGCCAAAGACAAGGCGCCATCTCCATCATGGAATTAGGTTAGACATATGCCATTGAAAAACAGACAACCCCAACACCCAAGCATGGCGTACCGTGCTTATCTTTGCTTACTCACAACGCCGCTACTGATAGCTGGTTTGTGCTTCACTGCCACACCCAACCATGCCGCAGGCCCCATCAAAAAAGATGTGTCCGTCGAGCCTCTCACCCTCAACTTTGTCAATGCAGAAATTGAATCGGTTGCCCGCACACTGGCCACCTTGCTACGCCGCAATTTAGTGGTCGATCCACGTGTCAAAGGCACGATCAACCTCAGCACCGAAACACCTGTCACGCCCGCCCAAGCATGGCAACAGTTTTTGGCAGTCATTCGCTTGCAAGGGTTCGCCGTGGTCGAGGCCCAAGGTCTTTTCAAAATCTTGCCGGAGGCTGACGCCAAATTGCAAGGCGGCAGCGTGCAACAGATGAACCGCGCAGGCTCGAGAGTGGGTGGCGCGAACTCAGACAACAGTGACGCCAATTTAGGTAATGGTGGCGGACAAGTGGTCACGCAAATTTTTAGGCTCAACCATGAACAGGCCAACAATTTATTGCCCGTGTTGCGACCGCTCATCAGCCCTAACAACACCATCAACGCCAACCCAGGCAATAACTCGCTGGTCATCACCGACTATGCCGACAACTTGCAGCGCATGGCGCGAATCATTGCCAGCTTAGATGTCTCCAACGCTGGCGATGTCGAAGTGATCGCGCTCAAAAATGCCATCGCCATCGATTTAGCGCCTTTGGTTTCGCGTTTGATTGAGCCCACCGGTAACGCTGGCACGGCTGCTGCAGGCACACCCGCCACACCAGGACAAACAGGCAATGACTACAAAACCACCTTGATTGCAGAGCCCCGCAGCAACACCTTGATCTTGCGCGCCGCCAACCCCGCACGCGCTGCCTTGGTGCGCTCTTTGATAGACAAACTGGATCAACCCGGCACGCAAAACCCCAGCGGCAATATCCATGTGGTGTATTTGAAAAATGCAGATGCCACCAAGTTGGCTGCCACCTTGCGCGCAGCGGTCACGGGAGAAGTGCGCGCACCCATTAACAACCCCACACTCAACAACGCAAGCAACCCCATGGGGGGCAATACAGGTGCTACTTCTTCAACCACAGGTAACGCCAATAACGCCAACACCACTGGCGGACAGATTCAAGCTGACCCAGCTACCAACGCGTTGATCATCACAGCGCCTGAACCCCAGTACCGCCAATTGCGCGCCGTCATCGACATGCTGGACCAACGCCGTGCGCAAGTGATGGTGGAGAGTTTGATTGCTGAGGTCAATGCAGACAAAGCATTGCAAATGGGCATTCAATGGCAAGCGCCGTTTGGTACGAACGCGCTTGGGGGCACTAACTTTGGTACCACTGGCAATATTGCTGGGCTTTCACAGGGGAGCACTGCTGCCGCCTCCGCCGGAGTCAGTGCTGGTCTCAATATTGGCACCTTACGAACTGTCAATGGCACGAACGTTCTCGGAGGTCTGGCTAACTTTTTAGAAACCAATGGTGACGCCAACATTTTGTCAACGCCTACTTTGCTCACGCTCGACAATGAAGAAGCCAAGATCGTCGTGGGTCAAAACGTGCCGTTCATCACGGGCCAGTACACCAGCAACAACACGGCTACAGGTTCTGTCAATCCGTTTCAAACGGTGGAACGCAAAGACGTGGGTTTGACTTTGCGCGTAAAACCACAAATCAGTGAAACCGGCACCGTCAAACTGACCATCTTCCAAGAGGTTTCGAGTGTGGATTACACCAAGGCTTCCACCATTGGTTTGATCACCAACAAGCGCAGCATTGAATCCAATGTCTTGGTCGAAGACGGTTCTGTGATTGTGTTGGGCGGTTTGTTGTCTGACACCTTTTCTGGCACCAAAAGCCAAGTGCCCGGCTTGGGCGACATCCCTGGTTTTGGCTGGTTGTTTCGCAACGAATCGCGTACGCGCTCTAAAGCCAACCTGATGGTGTTTTTGCGACCCATCGTTGTGCGTGATGCCAGTGCCACCGAAGCATTGAGCAACAACCGTTACCAACAAATGATGGGCGTTCAAAACAATTCACAACCAAGCCGCAATCTATTGCTAGATACCGGTGGCGCCGCTAAATTGCCACCGATCAACGAGTCACCCAAGCCCGCCGGCAAGTGATATGCGCCAATTGCTCCCCTATGCCTTCGCCAGAAGCCATCAACTCTTGCTGGAAGAAGAGGGCGATACCTATACCCTCTGGCATGGTGAAGCACCCGATGTTGGTGCTTGGAGCGAAGTCAACCGGCGTTACAGCGTTCACAATTTTGAATACCTAGACAACACCAGCTTAGCCAAACGCATCAGCGAGGCGTATGCGCAAGTTGATTCCAACGCGGCACTAGTGGTCAACGCCGTCGAGAGCGACATTGACATCACGCGCATGATGCAAGAGTTGCCAGCGGTAGAAGATTTACTTGAAGCCGCAGACGATGCGCCCATCATCCGCATGCTCAATGCCTTGCTGACCCAAGCTGCGCGCGATGGGGCGAGTGATATCCATATCGAACCTTATGAACGCCATTCCAGTGTCCGCTTTCGTGTCGACGGCACGTTGCGCGAAGTGGTGCAACCTAACCGTGCCTTGCATGCAGCTTTGATTTCGCGCTTAAAAATCATGGCTGAACTCGATATCGCAGAAAAACGTTTGCCGCAAGACGGTCGTATTTCTTTGCGCTTAGGCCAACGTGCTATCGATGTACGCGTTTCCACATTGCCTAGCGCGCACGGCGAGCGCGCAGTACTGCGTTTGCTGGACAAGTCACAAGGGCGTTTGAGTTTGGAGTCGGTGGGCATGTCAGGCGACACACTGCAACGCTTTGCGTCGTTGGTGCAACAACCCCACGGCATTATTTTGGTGACGGGCCCAACAGGTTCTGGCAAAACTACCACCTTGTACGCAGCACTTCAAACCTTAGACGCGACGCGCAGCAACATCATGACGGTAGAAGACCCAATTGAATACGAGTTGGCTGGCGTGGGGCAAACGCAAGTGAATCCCAAAATCGATTTGGATTTCGCCAAAGCCTTGCGCGCCATCTTGCGGCAAGACCCCGACGTCATCATGATTGGTGAGATTCGTGATTTTGAAACTGCGCAAATTGCGATTCAAGCTTCGCTCACAGGCCATTTGGTACTCGCCACATTGCATACGAATGATGCAGCCAGTGCTGTTACACGTTTGCATGACATGGGTGTGGAGCCGTTTTTATTGAGTTCTTCTTTACTAGGTGTGTTGGCGCAGCGTCTCTTGCGTAAACGCTGTACAGCCTGTGCAGGCAAAGGGTGCGATGCGTGCGGTCAAAGCGGCTACCTTGGCCGCACAGGTATTTTTGAGCTCCTGACCACCAATGACGAAATGCGCGCGCTCATCCATTCGCAAGCCAGCGAGGCGAAGTTGCGCGAAGCGGCATTGCGCAATGGCATGACACTGATGCGTGAAGATGGAGAGCGTTTGGTGCGTCTGGGCATCTCCACAGAGGAAGAGCTCATTCGCGTGACGCGCGATTGATATTGGCCATTTGCTTCTATGCCCGCCTATTCGTTTGAAGCACTAGACCCACAAGGCCAAACACGCCGCGGCGTATTGGAAGCAGACACTGCACGCCATGCCCGCAGCCAATTGCGTGCGCAGGACTGGGTGCCACTCAAGATAGATTTGCAACAAGCGGCTAAAACAGGACTGCAAACTGTGATTTGGGAATCCAAAGTATTTGGCAACGATGCTTTGGCCGTTTGGACGCGGCAATTAGCAGGCGTAGTTGGTGCGGGCTTACCGCTAGAGCGCGCATTGAGCACTTTGTCGCAAGAAGCAGAAACGCCTCGCCAACGCGACTTGGTCTCTGCTTTGCGCGAAGAAGTCAATGCAGGCGCCACATTTGCCAAAGCCTTGGCGCAATATCCACGCGAGTTCTCTGCGATTTACTTAGCGGTCATTGCTGCAGGAGAACAAAGTGGGCACTTAGATATGGTGCTTGAGAGCTTGGCTGAAGATCTGCAAACACAACAAGCTCTTCGAAACAAGCTCTTAGCGGCCACCTTGTACCCAGCGATAGTCAGCGTGGTGGCTTTGTTGATTGTTTTTTTCTTGCTCACCTATGTGGTGCCGCAAGTGGCACAGGTGTTTAGCAGCAACCAACAGGCATTGCCATGGCTCACCACTTTTATGTTGGGTTTGAGTGCCTTGGTGCAAGCGTTGTGGTTATGGGTGTTATTACTTGTTGTGGTTGTTACTTGGGTCTTGCGCCTTGCGCTTCGCCAAAGCGATTTTCGACAACGCTTTGATGCTGTATGGTTACAACTTCCACTCATTGGTCGCTTATCGCGTGGCTATAACGCCGCAAGATTTGCCAGCACATTGGCTATGTTGGCCGCTGCGGGCGTGCCTATTTTGAAGGCGCTGCAAGCGGCGTCTGACACCCTATCGAATGCTGCGATGCGCCGAGATGCGCAAGAGTCTTATGCGATGGTGCGCGAAGGTGCGCCTCTTGCATCTGCATTGGCCCAACATGCACGCTTTCCGCGTTTGTTGGTGATGTTTGCGCGACTGGGTGAGCAAACGGGTACGTTGCCCACCATGCTGCAACGCACCGCGCAGCAACTCGGCGAAGAGGTACAACGCCGTGCCCTGCAAATAGCTACTATTTTGGAGCCCTTACTCATTGTTGTGATGGGTGCTGTGGTGGTGTTGATCGTGCTGGCTGTGATGCTGCCGATCATCCAACTCAACCAATGGGTACGATAGGCAATATGGGTGTTTCACTACAAGGTAAATTGGTCGTGGCGATTTCATCGCGCGCATTGTTCGACTTCGAAGAAGAAAATCGTGTCTTCGAGCAAACCGACGACCGCGCCTATATGAATTTGCAACTCGAGCGCTTGGACGCTCCCGCCAAACCAGGGGTGGCTTTTTCATTGGTTCAAAAATTATTGGCATTCAATAGCCCAGACACACAGCGGGTAGAAGTGGTGATCTTGTCGCGCAACGACCCTGTGAGTGGGATGCGGGTGTTTCGTTCAGCGCAGCACTATGGCTTGCCCATACAGCGAGGTAGTTTTACCCGCGGACAAGCACCATGGCGCTATTTAAAGCCTTTGCATGCGAATTTGTTTTTATCGACCCATTTGGCTGACGTGCGTGCTGCATTAGATGCTGGTGTGCCGGCTGCGCAGGTGTATCCGCACTCTGCACATGCGTCGCTTGCTAACCCGCATGAAGTTCGTATTGCGTTTGACGGTGATGCGGTTTTATTCAGCGATGAAGCGGAGCGTGTTTTTCAGTCTGAAGGATTGAATGCGTTTCAGCAGCATGAGAAAGACCATGCTGCACGACCACTGTCAGCTGGCCCGTTCAAACCTTTGCTTGATGCTCTGCAAGCCTTACAACTTGCTGGCACGCCAAGCATGCGATTGCGCACCGCCTTGGTCACGGCTCGAAGTGCCCCTGCGCATGAGCGCGCGATTCGCACCTTAATGAACTGGAACATCGAAGTCGATGAAGCCATGTTTTTAGGTGGCTTAGAAAAAGGCGAGTTTCTGCGCGAGTTTGAGCCAGACTTTTTCTTTGATGACCAAACCGGCCATATCGAATCTGCTGCGCGCCATGTGCCTGCTGGACATGTCGTGAGCGGCGTTAGAAATTTATGAGCGAGAAAGATTTACCCACCCAAAAAAGCAATTGGCAAAAAACCCGTCTGCAGTTGGGCAGAGTGTGGGCTTTGTCTCTGCCCTACTTTCAATCTGAAGATAAATGGCGCGCAAGGAGTTTGTTGGCCGCCTGCGTAGGCTTGAATTTGGGCATGGTCTACATGATGGTGCTGTTCAACGACTGGAACCGCGTTTTTTATGACGCCTTACAAAACCGCGATGCCGAAGTGTTTTGGCAACAACTGGGGGTATTCGGAATTTTGGCGACTTGCTACATCGTTGTCGCCGTTTATAAGTTCTACCTCACGCAATTACTCGAACTTGGTTGGCGCGCATGGATGACGCGTGATTATTTGCAACGCTGGTTTTCGCACCATGTGTTTTACCGTTTAGAACTGCAAGCGCAAAACGGCACAGACAATCCTGACCAACGGATTCAAGAAGATGTGCAGCAGTTCACTGCAGATACCGTGAGCCTCTCATTAGGCCTGCTCGATGCCTCCGTCACCTTGCTGAGTTTCATTGGGATTTTGTGGATGCTTTCAGGTGGTTTTAGTTTTGAATTGGGTGGTGCGTCTTACAACATTCCAGGCTTTATGGTGTGGATGGCTTTGTTGTATGCACTCAGTGGCAGCTTGCTAGGCCACTGGATTGGCCGCTCGATGGCGTCGCTCAATTTCCAACAACAACGATTAGAAGCCGACTTCCGTCACCATTTGATGCGTGTGCGTGAATACAGCGAAGCGATTGCGCTAGACCGTGGTGCTGGGGTTGAGCGCGCTTCTTTGCAAAAACGTTTTGCACAAGTGATCGATAACTTTATGCGTTTGTTGCGTGTACAAAAACGCTACACCTGGTTTAGTTCTGGTTATGGACAGGCGGCTGTGGTGTTTCCTATGCTGGTAGCGTCACCGCGTTATTTCAGTGGCGCCATTCAACTCGGTGAGTTGATGCAGATCTCGTCAGCCTTTGGACAAGTGCAAGAGTCGCTAAGTTGGTTTATTACCAATTACAGTCGATTGGCTTCCTGGCAAGCGACCACATTGCGTTTGACGAGCTTTCAAGACCAGATGCAAGCGATTGAAGCTACGCGCACAACGCAAAAAATTGATGCTGCGCAAGAGAATTTGCCTGCTATTGACGCCAACATCCCTGATTTAGGTATACCGGGGTTGAATCAACTCACAACACCATCACTCACCATCAGTCTTCCTAACGGTGTCGTCTTACTCGATCACGTGAGTTTTCAAGTGAATGCGGGCGATCGCGTTTTGATTCGCGGTCCGTCTGGTTGTGGCAAGTCCACGCTGTTGCGCGTGTTTGCAGGCATTTGGCCTTATGTGCAGTCGTCTGGCACAAGCCATGGCATTGACACATTACCAGCGTCAGCGCTCAACAGTACGCCATCTTCAAACATGCACATTGCATTGCCTGAAGGCGCCGTGTTTATGCCACAACGTCCTTACTTTCCCCAGGGCAAGTTGCGCGATGCGCTCACCTATCCGCAAACACATGCGCAACATAGCGACGCAGCACTGCAACAAGCTTTGACGGATGTGCACC
>JACCDO011606828.1_pt1 | contig 10326 bp, 1 predicted proteins | sample 7446101 | NCBI WGS metagenome assembly JACCDO01 (sample SAMN15323440, study PRJNA562643) | freshwater metagenome | isolation source: river surface water | place: USA:Blue River Watershed | collected 2017-08-16
ACTGGCGCAAGAAGCACCACCGCCTGTGGTCAAGGGAATTTGCACACTCCCTCGAAAACATCCGAAAGGTAAGAGAAGACCACCCTAGGGTAAGCCCAATCTCCCCGGCCCAGTGGGCCTCCTCACCCAATTCAACGGCGGTCCGCACACACGGGTCCATCTGCTCCAAGAGAACCCTCGCCATGCGCGCCACAATCACCAGTCCGATTCACTTGCTCGGGGTCAGCGCCCTGCCGTCGCCGGCTACGCCTGAGTCCAGTCAGCAGCTCCACTGCTGCATGAGCATCGCCTAGCGCAGGGGGTGCCCGCACGCGCGCGCGCCGTGAAGGAGCAAGTACCGCTTCGACGTCGACAGCAGGCACCACCGTGAGTCCAGAGGCATGGTCACGGGGACCGGTCGCCGCGTCCGACATCTGATGCACACCAAGGCCGGACTCAACCGGCAGCACCACTTCTCCACTCGCTCGACCGCGCGCAACGGGCGATTGCACAGGTCGGCAAGCTGGGTCGTCACGCGCCGGCGCCCCGAGGCAGGGGGCAGGATCGCGGTCGCGTCTGTGGAAATCGGCACGCCGCCGGAGAAGGCGCCGACGCATTCCACACACAATTTGCGCGTGCCCGGCTACCCAGCACGCTAACAGGTATCCTGGAGCCCTGGAGACGTCCTGCCGGGGGTCGCGGGCGCACGCCATCCAGTCGTCCATGAGTGCACGCACCCAACGCGTCGCACACCTCGCATTGTCACTGTCAAACTGCGGCGGCCCGTCACGCTGCTGCCTGGCCTGGGTGACCTTGTCCGACGCGTCGCCGACCGCGATCGCACGATGCATGAGCGGACTGTAGGTTGCCGTTGCGAGCCTCAACACCATTAGCAGGGCTGAATCATTGTCAAAGTCGGGGATGGCCACCGATGCAGACTGTGCCACTTTCAGGGAGGGCGGACTGTAGGCCAAGTCCTTGAGCCACACCCGGGCGACCTCACGGGGCCTAGACAACCCCGCACAAGCAGTCAGCATGTGCTCCTGAGTCTCCGCCCAGTACACACCCGGCACCTCAGGGTCCACCAGGCCGCACAGATAGCAAGAGCGCCGGGGCTCCTCCAGGCGCGGCAACCGACGTTGCTCCACCCGGCCTTCGCGCTCCGGCTGATCACGCCGACGCACATGCCCTTCGTATGGGCCAAGGTCAAAACGAAGTTGAGTCATTCTCTTTGCTACATCTACCTCTGGCAGGTGCCAGTACGCTTGGCCGAAAGCGTCCGTCGTGATCGAAGCGTACCGACGCAACATGGTAAAACCCGGCCTATTATCCCTGCACTTCTGTAAGAATTCGTCAACCGCTTGGTGCCGATGTCGGTTGCCACGCCGTTGAAGCGAAGCAAATGTGGCGAGTTGCAGCGGGCCATCCTTGCACCACCGATGAAAAAACCCAGCACGCGCAGCATCCGACGGCACGGGCCACCATGTGAACCCTTTCTGATGGCGATCTTCTGGAAGATTTGTCATGTCGGCACAGACTACCCGCCACTCCACCGCCAGACCAGAGCCCGCGGCACCACCCATCGGCCGGTCGTCTGGATGATCACTCGTCACCCAAGGCTGCGCCGGCGAGTCGCGACGTTGCAGGACAACCAAGCCGGGTCGCAGCCGCCGCACGTCGTCCAGGGGGATCCCGAAGCGCTGCGCCGCGGCAAACAACGACTGCGCCCAAGGCTGACGATGCACACGACCCGCGCTCGCATCGGCCGTATCAAGGTGCGCGACTTGCGAGACCGACACCGACTCCATGGAGAGGCACATGGCCCTGTAATGAGTTGAGTCGACCGGCGCGGTCACAAGTTTGGCCCAGAAGCGAAGCAACAACTTGTCAATACGCGACCGCTGGTCCCACACGCCAGCCTCGATCCGCAGCGCCTCGGCCTTGACAAACCTGCACCCCGTGATCATTCTCAGGGCTAACGTCACCACATCTTCATTGCCTGGCCACAGCGTCTTCTCACTCAAACATCCGCCCGCTCCCGCCACTGCCGAGATGTAGTCAAAGTGCGTGAACACCGTCCCTTTCAGAAAGGCCAGTTGGGCATGCATAGATCCCGCGCGCCGCTGAAAACCACAACCCAACGCCTGGCCCAACATGGCTTTTGCACGATCTTGAACGGCTCTCCACGACGCCGTCCAGTTCCAGCGCCAGTTGAGAATTGCGCCAAGGTAGCGGAACTCTTCCACCAGTTCCACCGTCTTGTCACCCACCATCAGTGGGCGTTCACGCTGCGCCGAGCACAACATCTCGTACGCCTCGCGAGGCATGTCTGCGGGGGCCACCACCATCCACTTTGTTTTGCCCGCATTCAAGAAAAGTCCCACCTCCGCGAGCGACGCTGCCAAAAAATCCGTCATCGCTTGCAACGTCTCTCGATCAAGCGCAATCAATACCCCGTCGTCTGCAAAAAACAGACATGGCAAATAATCGTCTTCTCGCAGCGACGCGCCCGGGTCAGCCATCGCAAGAGGGGCTGTCGGCCGTGGGTTGGCAACACCCGCCATACCGCGCCGCTGTACACGAGGCAGTGGCACTCCCCACATCGCACGGCCCTCGCGATACTGCTTCTTGGCCTCCTCTTCCATGGCCTTGAGGGTGGGGTTGATGTAAATGTTGAAGAGGGTCGGACTGAGCGGGGACCCTTGAAGCACCCCACAGTGAATTGGCACCGGCTCTAAAACGCTATCCCCAACATCCAATACACTCGTGGCGCGGTGGTACATTGCTTGCAAAGCTGAGAGAAATTTCCCGCCAATCCCATGCTCCACACACCTTTGCCACAAGATGACGTGCACCACCGTGTCATATGCGCGCTTGATGTCAACAAAATTCAAATGCACCGGTCTTGCGCCGACCGCCCGCGTGATCGTCGCGCGCACTGTCTCAGACAACGTGAAAATCTGCTCGGGACAACCTCGTCCAGGCAAAAATCCGCCTTGAGCTCCCGACAGAACGCCGGTGGCCGCGCAAAAAGCCTGTAGCCGGTGTGCCATGATGAGATCCAAAATCTTGCAGCCCAAATTACAGAGCCCCAAGCCTCTGTACGAGTCCATTGCATGATAATCGGCTCCTTTGCCCTTGTAGCACAGAACCCCGCGATGCTCCTGCCATTCATCGGGATTTCGATTGGTGTCCCATGCGCGCCGCAATAATTCGAGCAAATGTTGTGTCGGACCTTCGTGCAGAAACAGCTCCACCTTTGCACGGTGTTGAGCCGAGGTCTCATCCACACCATCATCAGGCTCAGGTCGGTCAGCCAAAAACCGTAGGACCGCCGGTGAGATACCGTCCGTGCCCGCGCCTACGTCTTGAATACCCCGAAATACCTCCACCAGTTCCTTGTACTCAGGTGGACGCTCCAACAGTTGCACCGCGTCTGGGTTGGCTTGGCGAACCTGCTCACCCCGCGCAATCGCAGCCGCCACGCTATCAGTCCATGCGCTCGTATCCAAGTGGCGTTCGAAACCGCGCGCGCGGTCTGCATCAGCCATGGGTGAGATCGCATCTCGCGCACTTCTGGCCACCGAAGCGTCTTGGTCGAATTCCTTGCACGCCGGGTCACGCATGGCACGCGCATTGACTTCAGACATCACTGCCAACGCTTCATCAATTCGCCGTTCACAATTTTCGGGCAAGCATGCCGGCATAGCATGCACCCCACGCCGGTATTGCGACAGGTGACCCATAATGACCGCTTTGTTGACGCTGATGAGATGGCCTTCGTCATCATTCAAGCGATCCAGCAACTGACAGTGCGGTGTGGCCGCGGCGCGTGCCACAGATGACGGGTCCCGCGCCGATGCATGCTGGGCCTTCCAAAAGTCCAAAGGGGCTGACCGCCGCGCGTCTGCCAGCCACTTGGCATGGCACGTGCTCGCCACTCGCCGTAGCCGGCGCACTGCTCGTTCGCACCCCTGAAAAGCCTTGCGCACCGCCCGCTTCAGCCGCGCGCGCGTGCCTGGAGGCGGCGCAACCAGTACTCGGGCACGTTGTTTCAGGCACATGCGAAGCTGCTTCCAAGCCTTCTTCACCATTTCTTCTGCCGCCACCACTCGAGCATCTTTGGCGCGCTTTGACGCTGCGCCTGTTGCTTGTGTTGCCACTGTCAGCGCCTCACGCAAAACTTGAGTGATTTGCCCATTCATGGAGTCGACGCTGCTTCTTCCCCTGTTGAACATCCGAATGACCCGCGGCTTGAGCCGCTCGCGGCACAACTTGAAGGCAAAGGTCGCTGCATCTTTGAGCACCGTCCTCTTCCGCGCCGTCTCCGTCGGCAGGCGCTGTCGTTTCATCGGCTTGGTCGCGCCAGGATGGATTTCACCGTCTGGGGCGCGATGCGCCGCCAGCCGAAAATGCCCCACGGTCACCGCATGGTCCGGGCGCGACGGCCCTATGACCCAGGGAATTCGCTCCGTGTGATGCGACAACAAAGCTTTGCCTCCGTTCTCGGCCAGCAGCGCCTGTACCACCAGATCAGACGGCACCCACACATTCTCCAGCACATTGCGCATGGGTTCTTTGCCTGCCTCCACCGTTCGCTTCCGCTTGCATTGACACAGACCGGCCGGGCAGGAGTGCAACGCCCAACTGGTCGATTGTCGACCCGCCAACACCCCTACCAGAGGTATCAATCCGGTCGCAGCCAGCGCTGTCGTGAGCTCCTCGCCGGCCTTTGTCGTCTTCATTGCATTTCTGCTACGCCGTGGGTGCAACCAAAGTTCACCCGTGGAATGTTCGAAAACCAACTTGGCTCGACACGCGCGCACCCGGTCCAGCCTGGATGGATGGTTGGACCTGGCCGATGATTGGGCCTCCAGCTGCCGCAGCCTCACTTGGATGGCCTGATAATCCGCCACCCCGTTTCGCAGCACCACCGGCACCTTGCAGCCGCCATCTGGAGCATTGTGATGTGTCATCATCACCGAGAACGCATCCTGCGACTGGCGCAAACGCTGCATGGCTTCCGCCGCTGCGATCATGCCCCGCATGATGGAGCTCCGGATCAACTGACGGCCCCAGTTGTCCCTCTTGTTCTGGCCGGCGGGCGGCATGTAACTCACCGCGCAAGACACTGGGCGCCGCAACGCAGCGCTTGGCCATGTCTGACCATCAGCAGGCTTGATTGGCTCTAGATGCCAGAGGCGCACGTGCCCGTGCAACCAGTGGTCGTGGCCCGAGGGCACACGCAACTCAACCATCCGCGTTGCCACATGAAGCGACCGCTTGACCAACAAGGCGATACCCCCGCCATTTCCTTTCACTTCGCTTACACCATCTGCGGCCACTGATCGAAAAGACCAGTGCACGTCGTATCGATACCACAGGTCCGGAGCCGTCAATCTAACGATGTCTGCCAGCCCCAAGGAGCGCGGCGACCCGCCCACTTCCGTAATACCCACCAAATCTGGCCATCGCTTTGCCTGGAGCAACCTAGAAAGTTCAACCAGCTTATCCGAGCTGCTCCTGTTCGACGCAACATCACTGATACCGACGTGTATCAGCTTGCGCGCATTCACCGAGAGATACGACATCGCCGGATCGCCGTCGCGAGTGCCCGTCATCCACTGCAAATCGCCCACCGACATCCGCGACATTGGCGCCGGTAACGATTGCAAATCTGGGTCGAGATGATCAGGGGGCTGATACTCCGCCGCGCCGCCACCCCGCACCGGAATCGGCATATCCGGCCGCGGAAGCGTCGAGCAGTCCGTTACCAGAGATGATGACATCGATGGGCGGACACTGCCCTGGTCGTCGCTCCTCTCCAGCACAGCGCCCAAACTCTCCCGCACCACAGCCTGGGTCTGCCCCATCTCTTGCCCGTCGCGCCCCAGCGGGACAACAACCCCCATCGCCTCGGACTCCCAGTATTCATTTAAGTCATGTCTGGTCACTCTCGCGGCGGTGAACTGCCCCCTCACCGTCGTCCGCCCCGACACTGACCGCGCTTTACGCTCGCTTTCGCTCCGCGCATACGTCCCACGCGGCATGCCACTGGGCAGCCACGCCTCCTTCAACAGTCGGTCGCGCAGCCGCTTCCGCTCCTTGCGCGCACGTTTGGCCGGCACCGCACGCGACTCCGCGCCTGGTGCCGGTTCGGGCTCCTCCACCATGATGTCTAAGCAGAGGTGATAGCGGGAATGGGCGCCCGGATGGCCGCATCGCGCACAGTGATGGTTCAGGCCGTCACTGCCGCGGCCATCCCGAGCGCCCGCGGCGCCCTATTGCGAGTTGACACCACCCGCCGCCTTTTGCGGTGCGGGGTGAGTCTGCTCTGCCTTGCGGCCTTTGTTGCGACGTTTGGGTTGCTGCCACACGCTGTCATCCAGCGGCGGCGCTGAACCGGCATTTGCCACGTCCGCTGTCATGCTGAGTGGAATGTCGAGAAGCACCCACGGGTTGCTGAGGAGGTATTGCTTGGTTGCTGCGGTCACGTACATTGGCACGACCACCCTCTCATACATAACACCCTCCACGAGACCCTCGCCAGCCGCAGACAGACCACACGTTGCCTTGACATTCGACACCAGGCGTTGAGCTCTCTGGTCGAGCTGGGGCGGTCGAGTCAACCGCTGGCGTTCGTCATGGAGTTTGCAGGTGCGAACAGGCGTGGCCAGCGCATCACGTGGAGTGTCAGGCACATCCGCTAGCGTCACTGTCTTGCTCGTCGGGGTGCTGGGCTCAGGTAGCGCCGACTGTCCTCGAATAGGAACGGTGGAGCGGTCCGTTGTGCTTGGGTGCCTGCGCTTGCATTTGCCATCCCGTTGGTGGCGACACTTGCTGCCATATATGCAGCCCTTCGTGCCAATCGCATGTACCACCTCTTCCGGTGGTGTGCCCCGCGCCAGGGCGCGGCGTGCCATGGCTGTCAGCGCTGATGCTGCTGCACTAGGAACCGTCTCCAGACGTTCTTGTACCAGACGCATGGCCTCCTTCTTGCCCAACTTCTGCGCGCGTTGTGTCCCACGGTCAGGATCAGAAGTAAAACAGCTGCGACAAAGTTTATGGGTCGACTTGCGAGGCCGGTGTTGCACTTGGCATTCTTGACATTTGACCGACGTGCGTCCTGCTTCACCATGCAGGGGTTGCTTCACGGCTTGAGGTGGCGCAGTCGTAGAGGCCGCGCTTGGTGGCGCCGATATCGATGCTGCTGACAAGGCGCTCCCGTCAGTGTGCGGCGCAATTACCATACCAGCTTTCCCTTTCTTAGCCTGCGATGACGTGGACGTGCGCGAGGGCGCGGCAGGCGCTGAATTTTCGGATGCCCCCGCATTTGAGGCGGCAGCGATGACTTTCGCACGCCGCTGCTCCTTGTTCGAGTTGAAGCAGTCTCCACACCAACGGTGCCCGTTCCGGCATGGCACAAAATTCTTCTGGCATGTCATGCACACTCTCGGTTGCGCGTCAGATCCCGCGCGCGCTTGACCTGTCTGTTGCTTTCCAGAATCTGTTTGCTGTAGGTCAGCAGAGTTCGCCTGCGCCGCAGTGCCAGTGGCCAAACCTTGGGCTGGCGGAGGGGTTGTAGGGGGCATTTCACGCGCAGTCGACGCTGTACCTCCTGAAGACGCTGGCGGAACGGTTTTGGGTGCGCTCCAGTGTCGTTTCACTGCAAACATTTCCGTCGCGGTAAATTGAAAGGACTGCGCAGGCAGATTGGATGGATGGGCTGTACGTAATTGTCTTTCATCACTGGGAGCTAAATGGAGCTGCTCGGTCCGCTGCAGATGCAGCAGAGCCTCCCAATGGTCGTGAATGAACACAACACATGCAATATCTTTGGGCCGTGGCTCGCTGTCCGGACAAAACATCGATCGGGTTGGTGCATGCACTTGAAAAGAAGCCGGACTATTACTCAGAAAAATTTGCTGCAAAGCCAGGCGCAAGTCGCACACCCCAATGACCGGCGCAGCCGAGAAAAGCCTCATCGCATGATGAAACGTCAGAGGTCCCATCGATGTGCCCAGTCGTAATTCCCAAATTGAAGCTTGATGCAACTTCGAGACCGATGTTAGATTGTTCGGGTAGGAGGGGCGTTCCATGCCGTAATAATACAGCTCCCAACTTGTCGACGTCACAAAATACTGAATCGCGATGTTTGTGATTCGCTTTTCACGCTCAGTCGGGTAAGGTCGCGGCACACCTGCTTGAGATGGCATCAAATCCGGGAATACCCCGTGCAAACATTCGCGCAATCGATCGCTGACATGCGAAAGAGTGTGCGCATCAATATCGCAACCTGGGGCCAACGACGCCAATGTCAACGTCAAAGCTGCGTTTCGCACATCCTTGTCAGAGGTAACGAGGCAACTTCCCACACTATCGAATACCAGAGGGATTTCCTCCGGCCGGTTTGGTAGATGCGAATACCTGCCGGGTTGGCTTGCTTGTTCATTCAAATGTAACGAGCACAATCCGGCCTCCCTGTTTGCAAGCACTTTTGTGTCCACATAAGCTTGGCAGGCGTTTACCTTGCACGGCACACCCGGCCGCTCTCCCTCTGAGAATTGCTGAGTTGCCCACATCACCATTTCCAAAAAACGCAAAGATGTGAGAACGGGATCCAATAGTGACTCATGAATGGTATTCAACACCGTGAGAGCAAGTTTGTCGCGTTGATTCTTCGTCACACCCAGCAACCCGTGGCGCGGAACGCCTTCTGCACCATTCCCCATGAACGCAACGCCAACCCCAAAAATTTTTTTCAACAGCAGGTCGCCAATTGCCATGAAGCCACATGCATTTGCCGCACGGCCATTGATTGATCCATCGTTGTATGAAGTTGAGAGGCCCATTGCGGCCACAGAATGGCGATCGGTTTGATAGGTTTGACTCGACGACACGGAGAGTTTCTTGAGTTTAGCCAGACGGTCAGGGTCATTGACCTCTTTAATCTTCATCAGATCAATACGATCTTGTCCAATAACATGGAACTCGATGCAACCGCTTGCATCTGGCGCAATATTTTTGGCTTTAGACCAACTTTCCGGAGCGAAACCTTTCAAAAACAGGCCTCTTTCCTCGCCGGTGCGAAGCTTCGCCTCCGACACACAGAATTCGACCGTCGTGAGATTCGTCTCCGTAGGGCCCTCACGCAACTCAAGAACGCAGCGCTCCAACAATGTCACTCTTTCCGCAGTCAGCAGATGTGAGACCGAGACAAAATCACCCACTCCATCGCGCGTAACGCGTCGCCCACCCCCAAGAAAGGCCAAGGCTTCTCGCGGATAAAGCGACCGGTCTTCTCCCTCCACCGAAGGCTTGAAAAAGGCAGGAAACTCACTTATCAGAACCTCAGCCACTCGCCCTCGTTTAAAGACGAGGAATGTCGCCCAAGACATAAGATCCCGCAACCTAAAGAACTCGGCCAGACATGGGTCGTTCTGGTGACCGGATGACGAGGGCGGGCGCAATTCAGTGCCAGTCAAACCACTCTGTGGTCTCGAATCGGATTCCGACTCGTGTGATACAGGTCGCCCTTTTCCCTCATCATCGCTATCAATCACAATCACATCCAATTTACCCCCTACCTGCTGAGCCACAACAGAGTCTGCAGCTGACAATGCAATTGTGGGTGCAGAAGATGCTTCAAGTGTTGACGTGTCTCCACACACCGAACTCACCGGGGTGCCAGTAACCGATTGTTCCTGTGTAAGAGAACTATGTGTGGCTTCCTGCGTGGCACAATCGGCATTGCCATCTGCCGTCGCATCCACACCAGCCGCAACATACAGTCCTGTATTTAACGCATCACATGAGCCCTGACTGTCAGCCGCCACCTGACTGTCCGGGATCGATGCGCTTGCTCCTTGTCGGTCAGACACAGCCTCCACAACTGCATCGACTTGTGTCACACTGCTTTGCCCATCGGCAGTGTGTACTCGACAGGGAATACATGGACTTTTTATGGACAGAACACAATTGACCATCGATTGACGATCGCACTGAGGTTGGTGTTCACCCGTGCCATCCCACCGTTTGGTCGCCTCGTCCAAGACTGCCACGTGCGCCAGAGAAGGGGACAAGTACCCCTGCTGCAGTTCGAGAGTGCTGAAAGCGTGAGACTCCAAGGGCTTGCCTAAGGCACTTGGAGACATGGACCCCGCTGTGTTTGGGGGAACAGTCGACGACGGCTCCCTCCCGTGGGTCGATGAGTCCACGGGTTCGGGAATTGATTGAACCGTCCCGTCCACACTTGCTTGCACTTTGTGCTGCTCTCTGGCCACACTTGATGTCCCAGACGATGTGTTCTTTCCATCTTGACCGGTCAAATTCAAATTTGGACCGACT
>JACCDO011713828.1_pt1 | contig 10324 bp, 5 predicted proteins | sample 7446101 | NCBI WGS metagenome assembly JACCDO01 (sample SAMN15323440, study PRJNA562643) | freshwater metagenome | isolation source: river surface water | place: USA:Blue River Watershed | collected 2017-08-16
GATTGCGTCAAGTGAAGCTGTTTGGCGGCGAGGGTCATGCTACGCGTGCGGTAGACCACAAGGAATATACGGAGGTAGTTGAGATTCAATCGCGCCAGGAGTGACATAATCGCCCGAAACTTAAAAATGGAACGTATGGAAATCCAGGAATAAGAGCAAATTTAGGGCTTAAAATCAAATAAAAAACGCCGATTCCTAGAGGAACCGACGCTTCATAACAGGGTTAGTATCTTTAGTTCGATACGAATTACTTTGCGAACATCTGCTCTTTACTTAGGTGGCAGTAGTAGAAATGGGCGGCGTCGAGTGCATCCATCCAGATGGTGTCATTGAAATAGTCGTAGTGCGCCGGTATCTCTCTAAGGTCGATCGCATTCAAGACGAAATCAGGATCGAGTTCGTATAGCTCGCACATTCCATTGAATGTGATGCGCTTGCCCTCGTAATGATCCGGATCATGGCCGAGCTCGGTCAGAGCTTGCTTGAACACGGCTTTGTCGACTTGTGGTCCCATTCCTCTCACTCCATCAAGGAAGTTTCTCTTCTTACTCTTATTCTGTCTTCCGGCGCTTTCGCTTACAACGGGTAACACTTGCTTGGTAAGGCTTTCAGGGTAAGAAGGGCCAGAGTCTTGACGGCAATGATCGGAATCGAGTGCTGAAAATTTGACGATAGAATTCGATAAAAAAAGGAGAAGGTCACCCCTTCTCCTTTTGATTAAGCTTTCTTAACGCCGTCTAACAAAGTCTTGTGAGGATTGAAAAGGCGTCTTGGTATCTCCGGGAATATAACGTTTGCCGTATAGCTATTGCCTAGCACTTCGTAGAGCACGATCTCATGATAGACGACGGGTGTGCCGTAAATGTTTTTTTCCGCCAGGATCCAAAACGGACATTTTTCAAGGTCGTAGACAGCATTATCCTCGGGGATTTCCGCGGCTACGAAGACTGGATTGAAATGAGTTGCCACGGCTGGATTTTCTAAAAAGGTTTTCTTGTCCTCAGGGCTGGCGTGTGGCAACTCGAGGCAGATAGCGACTTCACCATCTTCATGTTCGGCGAGGACTGGGCTACCGCCGACATCTCGTCCGTTGTTAGGAACCTGGCCTAGCGAATTGAGCGGCCTGAAGTAAAGGGATTTAAGACTTGATAAGTCACCGTCTTTTGCTCGCAATTCATTGGCTAAGGCGATAGGGCAATGAAAGACTTCGAACAAAAGTTTCCAGAGTTTTTGTTCGTTATCACCAAGTGAAGAAAGCCAATGGATTTGCACCTTCTTTCGCTCTTTGAAACCTAGACGTATTTGCTCGGCAAGTTCTGCCGCCTTGCTGTAAGACTGAGTTTCGAGAAACTGTCTTAAGTCTTTCAGTTGTTCCAAGACAGCTTGATGTTGAGCTAAAAAAAGCTCGGTATCTTGCAAGCAATTCTCTTCATCTTGAATCACGTTGTCGATATTACGAATAAAGAGAGAGTGGGCTTCAGGGAAAGCAGTTTTTACTTCGGGAAAAAGTCTGACTAACATTCCGTGTCCGGCTGGTACGACGGAAATCTCACCATTTTGATCCCTATAGGGCAAGGTGTCCTTGCCGAAGCGAAGTGTCGACAGTTCTGGGCCTTGCTCCATAAAGGCAATGTGTTTAGCAGTAGGCTCGACGCCGAGGTGTTCTGCAAAGATTTTGGAGCCGTTTCGAGGTGCAACATAGACTTCAGCGAGGAGAGCTGGCATGGCCAAATGTTCCTCGCGTTTCTTTTTGAGAAAGCTGCCTTTGCCAGACTCAAAGGGCAGGAGTGCCTTTGGCCAGTCAATTTCCTCGAGGGCTCGCTTGCAGAATTCTAAACTCGGGAATGGCTCATGGGTCTCGAGGTGGATGAGCTGATCAAGCGCCGTCGGTAAAGGCCAATCCTTAGCTCCTTCGGCAACAAGTTCCTCAATTTCCGATCGCACCAGACTTTCGTCATGTTTTGATAGCGCGTGACGTAAGGCTTGGAGGGGTTGAAAGTAGCGAGACGCCGCTCCAGCAGCGGGAATGAATGCAACAAAGCCATGGGTTTTTACACGACTTTTTAAGCTAAAATATTCCTGAGGCAAGATGCCGCCATTGTCCAAACGGAAGCTGTCGATGATTTTGATAAAGCTGGTCTTGCTCTTCTCCAGACTACGTTTGATGCGTCTGTGATGAATTGCTATGTCACGAGGATTTAGGCTGTGTTCTAACAGTTCGGCCTCGTTGAGCTCTTGCGTCATTCCCTAGCTTCCTTCGTCAAACTCCCTCGCTTCGTCTTTCCGATACGGCGTTCAGTCGCCGAGTTCTCTGGACTGCTGCCCTGGCCGCACTGCGTACCATGGGGGAGGGGTCTTCGTTTAAGAGCGGATCCAGCCACTCTGAAGAGAGCGTGAGGCCTCCCGGCAAGGGCAGGGCCTGGCAGATCTCAACACGGATCCATGCATGCGCCTGATTATGCAAGAGATTCACAAAGATTGCCAGTAGTCCTTCCTCTTGCCCCTCTTGCTTCAAATGCTCGACTATGTAGCGGAGGGCGATTGGGCTCAGATATTGTCCCTCGGACTCTATGAGCTCTTGCAATTGCTCAAGCGATTGTCGCGCTAGGATTTGGAGCAATGTCGATTGGTAGGCCGAAGGCAGATGTCGCAGGTGTATCGCCTGCCCAAGAGACTGCCAATGATCGAATGCGAACTGCGTACAGGTGAGTTCATAGCCCCTGTGACTTAAGCGATAAAGGGAACTTCTCTTAGGGCCACGGGGTTCTTCGTAGATAAGACCGTTCCGCAAAAGCAGACGAAGATGAGAGGCGAAGAGTTCGGGTGCTTGACTGAGCTCATCAGTCAGTTGTTTCTCGCTTTTGCCCTCGGGCCAGCATGACGCTAAAATTGCGTTGAGCGATTTGAGATGCTCTTTTTGCCAACGATCCTTAGGAGTCGAGTCATCCCTTTGCAAGAGATTTTTTAGACGATAAAGATCCATAGTGGCGGGTTCTATTTCGATCTCATCGAAAATACGTTGCATGATGAAGGAAAGTTTTTGGGTTAATTCGGGAGCGAAGTGAAACGCCTCAGGACCGCTTTCGAGATCGAGTGCATTTTTTAATAAGTCGAGAAAATTTTTGCCAAGACCCAAGTCGATGGCCAGAGTATCTTCATCAGCAGAAATCAGGCTGGCAATGATAAGGTGCTCTAAAAATTCCTCTTCGAGATTGAAATTGTTTCCGTCACCGTCCTTGAGCGAGTAACGATGCAAGACATCGATCGCTGCTTCGACGATTTGTGTGGCAGCCGTTTGTGTCAGACGATATTCGCTGGCAAGAAAATCGATAGCTAGCTCGCTTAGAAGTTCTGTCGTTTGCCAAGTCCTATGGCGTATCAGAAGATAGCTCAACTCGAAGGTTAAGCTGAACTCGACGGCTCGCGGCAGTTGCTTGGCTTCCTGGTTGCCTAGTATCTTGATATGGATGGTGTTTTGTAGGCTTTTTATAATAGGTTTAAAAAAATCATTTTGTAGAAATTGAGCTTTGCGTGAATAGGCACTGACCGTATCCATCTCGACCTCACTTCTCCGCTTTGAGCGGTCACTTGATAGTTCTCTGTAAACTTATCAATGATTGTACCGAAGAGCACCGCGAGGATTGAACTCAATTCAGACAGGGTTATGCCCATGACAGCAAAAAATCTGCAAAATTTTCTGCAAAGTCTCTCGGAAACGGCGTTCGTTCGCGTCGAAGGCGAGCGTTATCGTTGGGATCCGTTGAAGGGCAAAGGGCCTCTGCGAGGCGAACTGCCTTGGCAGATCCAAACCTGGGAGATTGATGCAAGAAGCGGCGAGCTCGTACAGACGGCGTTCTCTATTCGTTTGAATGCAGAGCTTTTTCTTCATAATTTGGAAGATAACCTAAAAAGCCGGTTTCCTTCTTTCCGCAGTGCTAGCCTCGAGGCTGATAAAAAAGGTGGCTATTGGTTACTGGTAGAATTTTTGGATCAGGGCCTTGATGCTGACCAGAGTCGACTCATAGAAAACGATGAAGTCTCAGCGATCGAACTGCCTCACGGCCTGACGGCGATACATCTTTCTGTTATTCAAGCTCTTGGTCAGCTTTCTATCTTCATGACCAAGCACTGTCTCATCGGTAATACACCGGGAGCCTTCTTCATCGAATTACCTAAGATTCTAAATCAATCCCTCTTCGGAGCTGCTCTTCAGGATAAATCTCACTTTAACTCCTATCTTATCACCATGATGAGTGAAGAGATTCGATCGGCGTTGATCGACTACTGTCGCTTTTCGGCAGACACTCTTATGCAAGTTACCGAGGGTGTCGAGAAATCCTTCGGGCAGATCAAACTTAATTTTGAAGCAAAAAATTGGAAGCTAGCTTGGGTCAGTGGCGAAGAAACTCCAGAGCTGCTGGTGCCTCCTATGGAAATACTCGAGCAAAAAGAAGTGGCTCGTCGATTCCAAAGACTGGATGAGCTGATACTTCTTGAAGATTTTCAGGGTGCTTTGGATCAATGTCGGGATTATCTCGAGAAGAATCCACAGTCTTTATATTTAGTTCGCCGTTGGGCCTTCCTTACTTTGTGGGCAGATTTACCCTTCGAGAAAAAATATCTCGAACTTATGATCAAGTACGACCCACAAAATCTCATGACCCTTTCTATGTCTGTTAGGGAAGCCTTTGTCAGAGGTAATTTGGACTATCTTTTGGAAAGTCTTTCCAAACTCGGTACAACTCTAGGACAGTCTGTAACAGACTTTGATACCTTGGATATCACCAGTTTAACTTTGCCAGAGATGCTTGGTGACGCTTGGAATCATAAAGATCCCGAACGAGCCGTTAGCTGCTACGAACGTGTCCTTCATGCTCGGGGTGAAATTCCTCGCATCTTGGTAAAACTCATCCGTTTGATGCGAGATATCGAAGATTCGGCCTCCGAAGAGACCTATATGGATAGGCTGTTGGCCTGTGAAGTGCCCACTCGAACTCGAGCTGCGATTTACTTCCGACTCGCCGAAATTAAACAAAAAGTCGATCCGTCAGATGCCTGTCAATGGGCGCTTAAGAGCTGGCATACGCATAGAGTCCAAGTCCGTTATGCGACGCTCGCAGCGGACCTCCTAATTCAACTGGGCCGACCCCATGATGCCGTACACGTCTTGGTAGAAACTTCGGAGATACTCGAATCAAATCGAAGTGCAGCCCGCATCGGTTTAGAATTAAAGATTGCTTCGATTTGGCTTGAGTTGATGCAAAGGCTCGATTTAGCCTCGGAGCGGGTGAATCGTGCTTTGGATCTTGTTGCCGAAGATCTCGAGGCTTTCGATGAAATCATTGCCTTGATTCGCAAGTTTGAGGACAGTGCCTTATTGATCGATGTGACAGTTCGTGCTTTGAAACTCGCTCATGCTAAGGATGACGAGTTACGCGTAAGACGTTATGCCGAAGTACTCTTGCAACTTGTTGATGCTGGAAAAGACGAAGAAAGAGCGAAGGATGTCTATCGAGCAGTGATACCCTTCGTGCTTTTAGAGGTTCGCGATTATCAGGAAATCTTCCAGCATCGGGAATGGGATCTCAACTTCTCTGAAATCGTAGAGCTGGCCGAAAGGCATTTGAAATCTTTGCCTGCGAGTGATAGTGCACCTTTTTATCTGCTTTTTGGTGATGTCGCACAGGATCGTTTTGAGGAAAGCGAGAAAATTCAGTCCTACTACGAAAATGCCTTGAATTCTGGTTTGACCAACGCTCGTAGCTTTGATTTCTTAGATTCTCATTATTCGCGCCTTGGTATGAATTCGGAGCGATTCAACCTTTTAGAAAAGAAATTAGAACAGGCCCAAGGAAGTGAACGGGGTGTTCTGCTAAGGGAACTCTATTACTTCGATGAAGGTGTGAGTGATTCGGCAAAAGATAAGTATGCCATTGAAATACTGAGAGAGGATTCAGATGATGTCGGACCCATAGAGGAACGACTTCAACATTATGAAATGCTCCATGATGGAGCCTCTATAGTAGCTATTATGCAAGATATTAGAGCTTTGAAGTTCGAAGCGAGCATCACCAAATCGTTCTTGGTTGCTGGCTTGGAATCGTTACGGATAGCCAATGCAGCGAATCGGTTTGCGCATCTCCATGAGATCCTCACAGAACTTCGAGATCTCGGCGATGACGAAATATCATTGGCAAAGCTGACTGTGCGATATCTTTGGGATGCTGAAGACAGCAAAGATGCGCAAAAAGCTCTGACTTTCTTAATTGAGCGAGATGAAATTCCCGAAATGCCTTTGGGTGAAATGCTTGATCGCATCGATGATACTAAGCTCAAGGTCGAACTCTTATTAAAACTTGCGGATCGTGCTTCGGATTTTGAAGCAACCCTTTCACATGAGCGCACAGCATTGCGGCTAGTACGTGAGGATACGCTTTTAGTTGGCTTGCGGCTCGATATTCAGAAACGACTGTCAACCAAAGTGGAGTTCACTGTCGCGGAGCTTCAGGCTTATTTAGAAGATTGCGCAACCTTTGGCCGGTCCCAAGAACGCTTGGCCTGTATCTCAGCTCAGCTTAAACTCAACAAGCATGGCGATACTATAGTCTTCATCAAAAATGCTATCCAAGATATGATAGTGAGCCTGGATGCGACCGACGTCGATAGCAAAACTGAGCTTAAGAAACTTATTCAAGATTTAGACCTGAATTTGAGTATTGGCCTCAGATTGAGATGGCTCGAAACCTTTGGAGCCGACCTTGAGCTCCATGATCTTGACTATTTTCATTTACTCTTGACGGACAGTCGATATTGGTCAGAACGTGGCCTCATTCTTAATCTCTTAGAATTTCATATGAGCCAAGCCGAAGATTTCTCGGCAGGAAAAGATTGGGTCAACCACTTCTTAAAACGTTTGATGGCCGAGCATCATGACGAGACCTTCCGCTATTTTATTGATGAGCCGTCGATTGCTAGTCTTCTGAATCCTGATACGATTCGAGCTGCAATGGACTACAGCTCGCTGATGAAAGATCCCTTAGCTTTCGAACACTTCTGGAAATTACGTCTGAATACTCTCAGACAAGGTCCAGAAACAGTCGAATTTTTGAGAGAAACTCACAAGCAGTTCCACGATCTCGGGGCTGATCTCGTTTTCGTCGAGAGTATGGAGCGTCTCGTCGAGTTAGCTGGTGGACAGGCTATCGCTGATGTGAACTTTGAAATTCTATTATACTTTGCTGATATGCTTGCTGATGTGGGCGGACATCCTAAGCGACATCGTCAACTACTTGAGTCACTTCGTATGGAAAGACCGAGCGAAGGGCGAGTATCAGCAGCACTCATCGCTTGCTATCGCGAGCAAAAAGCTGAAGGCGAACTATTTGAACTCTTAGAGAAAGTCTTACCTTCGCTTATAGGTGATCCAAGACCACTAAAGGATTATCAGATTTCCTTGACTGGTCTTGAACTAGAATTCGATGAACTCAAGACCAAAGTCGAAAAGGTTCGTGAGGCAGAGCGTTTCAAAGAAGAGGCGCGCCTCCTTGAAGAAGTTCGACTACGAGAAGAGGAAAGGTTAAAGGCCGAAGAAAGAGAAAGAAAGCATACTATTCCTTCAACTCGTCTCGATCACGAGACTCTCTTCTCGCCACCGCGCGACGATGATAGGCCGACGGATTTTAGTCAAGACTTCGCTCCGGCATCGCTGCCGTTAGCCTCAGATATGTTCTCTATGCAAGTTTCTACAGAGATCAGTCGAGTGTCGCGCGCCCAAGGCATTGAATTGCCGGAATCAGCGCCACAAGCCCCAGAGTTTGGCTTTCAGATGGGTTTGGATGAAAGCGTTGCGCCGATTCGCAGCGCTCCTCTTCATACTTCCATTGCCGAATTGCCTGGTTCTGCGCCTTCGAGTTTCCGTTTAGATCAAACAGAGACTCTAGCGAATTTGGAATCGGAAGAAGCTGTGTCGCTTTATGAGACCACTAATGTCTATACGCCGGTGAGTGAGTTAAATCAGCCACCTCCTCCTCCTGCTGTTCCAACTTTTGCAGCCGAGTTTGCTTCAAGTGTTTCGACGATTCCTTCGATTTCGTTGGTCCATCCCGAATCAAGACCGCTTTTGGAGCTCGAGGCCGAGCCAGAGAGAAGTGATCTATCTCAAGCTTGGAAACTAGTGGCAAAGTCGGCTAAGCCAGACAATGGTCTTTTAAAAGAACTATTATCACGACCACTCTCAGAACCGACTGAGCAATTGGTGGCGGTACAAGTTGCAGCGCTGGTTGAAGATAAGATTTCGACCTTAGACCACTTTCCTCAGAGAGTCTGGCGTGACCCACAATCGATTCGTTATGAACTCAAGTGGACTGGTCGCATGACCAGAGATCAGTTTCATCCTGGCATAAAAATGCCACTAGCAAGGCTGCTTAAGGCACTTTATCCCGTGTTTGTTCAAGCCTTCTCTCGCGAGATGGGGCTCTCCGGAGTCGCGGATCGCTTGAAGCTGCGTCCTGATGAGATCATGAAAATTCGTAAGCCTATTGATTTTCAGGACGAAGTCTTGCAGAGGAGTAATCTTCGTTATTATATCTCTGCATTCCAGGATAGCGGCTACAATCTCTTCCACTTGCCTTCGATAGGGGATCGATTCCAATTCGACTTCGAAAAGCGGGATATCTATATTGATAGAAATCACTATATGGCGACGCCTTCGACGCATATTTTCCATCGCCTTGCATTTTTGCTCCGGGCAGTGAGCTTGGATTATATTCCATTCCTGCATCTTTCACCGAGCGGGGAAATTTACCCCTTCTTGATGAAGTGTAAGCGTTCCCTCGACCAAAATGAGGGAGTCAAGCGTGTCTTGGGTATGGAAAAAGACCCAGTGAGGCAGATCCTCAGCCAGGCCAAAGACAGAGATCATCTGATGACGCTTTTCAATGAGGTTGGTAATCTCAGTGCGGATCGTATTAGCCAAACGGTGTCCCACTTCATCGAGCAAATTTACCGATTGAATCTAGCCGAGACTCTGGATCTTGTAGGTTTAGTCGAGACAATAGCTGGTGTCGACCTATCGAATCCAAGGGCTTCGAGTTATCAGCGTATCAATCAGTCTAATGCAGCCAAGTCTATCCTCTCCTTTGCCGCTGAATTGAAGTTCACCAAAGATCCCTAAACGAAACCAGGCCGCATCCCCCAAAGGGAAGCGGCCTGTAAAATTTCAGAGTGCCAAGACTTGAATGGAAGCATTCAAGTTGTGACTGAATCTTCATTTCTGATCTTAGCTTGAGCTCGATCAGGGGCACAAAGAGTCACCGCATGCTTAGCGAGAATGGCAGCGACTGACAAGTTGGAAGTCGTGGACGGGCGAGGATAGTTTAATCAGGCTGATTCTTAGAAAAGTTCACGAGGAACATGATCTTTCAGTTCATCCGTTGAACCCATGTTTGCGAACCAAAAAAAGCCGGCATTTTAAGCCGGCTTAATTTATTGATTCTTTTGATTTTTCTTGAAATTTCCTGCTGCTGGTTCGAGGAACTTTAAGCGAGCCTCGATGTTGACTTTAACGTCCTCAGGAGGATTGAGTTCCAGGGCTTTTTTGAAGAATGCGTAGGCTTCTGTCTTCTTTTCCAGTCGCTCATAGGCGTTAGCCAGATTATAGGGAGAGGACCATACCTTAGGGTTCACATCCATCACTTTCTTGTAGGTCTCAGCAGCCTTGGCAAATCGCTGTAGCTCCATTTCGCAACTACCCCGCATTTGCAGCAAACTAGGGTTGAATTTCGGTAAATAGGCAGCTCCTTCATCACTGGCTTTCAAAAGCTCTGGACACATATTGGCTTTGGCATAGCTTCGTACCAAACGATACCAAAGGTTTGGTTCACCTGGCGAGAAAATGAGGCGCCTCTGATAGAACTGAGGGAGTAGTTCGGTGAGGTTAGCTTTCTCAATTGACTCAACGATCTTGTCTAAAGTTCCGCCAGCATGAAGTGATGCAACTTTAGTCATTAAACGAATGTAATCATCTTCTAAGAACTCTTTGCCGCGCGATGCATTCAACCAGGCAAGGGAAAGATAAGGTTCAAGGGCCAGTGGATATTGACTGATAATAGATGAAGTTTCGAAATAAAGGCTTTCATACTGCCCTTTAGGTAGTCGATCTTCAATAGCTAGAAAGTTCTTAAAAATAGGATCTTCGAAGTCATTTGTGCTGGATTTTGTCTGCTTGTCTTGAAGCTTTAAACTCATATTTAAGAGTTCATTTCATCGGGTGTCGTCTGGGTGAGCCTTGAGACAGTTGATAGCAATTTCAGAAGCTTTGATCGGA
>JACCDO010642795.1_pt1 | contig 10321 bp, 7 predicted proteins | sample 7446101 | NCBI WGS metagenome assembly JACCDO01 (sample SAMN15323440, study PRJNA562643) | freshwater metagenome | isolation source: river surface water | place: USA:Blue River Watershed | collected 2017-08-16
ATCCAACACTGATAATGCTGATATCCCAACAGTTCATATTCGTCTTGACATGACTAACTTTAATTCTGCAACTATAATTGATTTTATGGATATGTTGGTATATGAATTTAAACTTAAGGGTATGCCTGATATTGATGATATTCTTGGTGGAGGTAAAGCTCAAGAAGAACGTTATATTTCATTCGATAATCCTGATAGTGTTTTGGAAAAGAAGAGTGAATATATTGTTTATACTAAAGGAATTAATATGGACGAAATTCGTAACATTATTGGAGTTGATTTAACTAGAACTTATTGTAATGATATTATTACTGTGTATGAAATTTTTGGTATTGAAGCTGCTAGAAATTTAATTATTCGTGAAATTATTACAGTACTTACTTCTAACGGTTCTGGTACTAACTATCAACATATTAGTATGTTTGGTGACTTGATGACTAATGTTGGTTCTTTAACATCAATTGATAGACATGGTTTAAATAAATTAGACACAGATCCATTTTCAAGAGCTTCTTTTGAAAAGACTGTTGACCAATTAATTACTGCAGCTGTATTTAATGAAGTTGATTATATGAAATCAGTATCTTCAAGAATTATGGCTGGGTTATGTATCAAAGGTGGTACTGGTCTATGTAATTTAATTTTAGACAAGGATTTACTTGAAAATGCTGAATATACAATTGATATTGGTCAATTATACAATAAAACTTATGAAGATATCACTATTCAACAAAATCAAGAAGTTGATTCAGATGTATTTATTCCTGAATTATAATTTTGTCAGAATTTTGATTAATTTGATATAATTTTTTTATAAAAAATATTTTATTTAATAAATAAAATAAATTATTAACAAACAATTAATAAATAAATTTTTTCTAATATTTTAGATTTACTAATTTATCTACATTAAATCTATTAAATTTTTCCAAATGTTCTTTTTTATTTAATTTATAATTATTAGATTTAAACCAAGTTTTAGCACTAGAATTTATTGCTAACTCTGATTCAGAACAAATTGCATTGTCGTAATATTCTTTTAAAGTTTTTAAAGATGTAAAATTATTTTTATTTTTATGGTATTTACTTACTATCCCATCTATCAGTTCTATTTGTTCATTCGTTAATTTTGGACCCATTGTTATAGTTGAAAAATTATGTTCAGGTGGTAAATAACAATCTATTATCGGTAATCTATAAAGATATTTTTCAGGATTTGTTCCTCTTGATTTTATTTCTAAATTTGAACCTGTACCTAAATGTTCACCATAATATCCTTGAAATTGATTTTGAGGAGGATTCCAAATACCTTTGTATCGATTTGAAAAATAATAATCATACAGAGCTAATGCATTAAAACATAAAGGTCCTGTAATATCTTCTTCTAATAAATTTCCTGTATAAGGATTCCATACATACTTGAATTCTATTGCCAAATGATTTGGAATTTCTTGGTCTGTTAACGGATCTATCTTATATAATCGTTTAATTCTATACGTTTCTGTTGTAGTTTTATCGTATTGTCTGATTGTGTTATTATTAACATTATTTTCATTGTTTTCATTATTATTAGTATTGGTATTAATATCCTTAGATTCATTACTAATATCAAGTTCATCAAAATTTAATAAATCAAAATCAATACTCATTTTTATTTATAATATTTATTATTACTATTGATTAATATTTTATATAAAATATTAATATAAAATATTAATCAATTTTTATTATATTAATTGGTAGGTTGTTATTATTACATTAATATTAGTAATAAAAAGGGTATTTATTATATAAGAAAAAGTTGATTTTAAAAAAAGTTGAAAAAAAATTAAAATATATTTAATTTAAAATTAAAACAATTATAATAATTAATACTATCAAGATGAGTCGTAATATTGTATTTGAGCCTATTCAGTTTGATGATGATAAGCAAAAGAAAGCTACCCAATTCACTACCACTGTTGGTTTGATGAAGGATGGAAAGAAAATGTATGCTGATGAAGTAACTGGTTTTATGCATCAGGAATTTTCTACTTTTGCCCCTGCTAAGTTTAATCCTGATCCTGAAAAACGTGATTGGCTTCGTATTCCTATTAATGAAGAGGAAAAGGTGTGTGTTGATTTTGAGAATATTGTGAATGAGTATGATGATGCTTTTGAGGCCCAAAAGGATAAGATTTTCGGAAAGTTTTCTAAGCTTTACAGTCAATCAAGATCTGTGAAGGTTCCTAAGGAAGCAGATGAGCTTGAAATGGAAGCTAATGCTGATAAACCCCAAAAACCCAAGCTTAAGAGTATTAAGCTTAAGCTCAAGATGGGTTGGAATTATTATTATGAAAACCAGCTTTTGGATTCTGCCAATACTGGAGCAATTCGTAAGGCTGTTTCTGATGCACTTGCTAAGAACAATGACAAGAACATTATCAATGATGTTATTGTAACTCTCAAGTTTACTGATGAAGAAGGTAAGAAGGTTGAGAAGAAACTCAAGATGGCTGAGATTGAATCTCGCAAGGAAATTGCTACTCGTGTCTTTTATAGAAAAGCTGAGAATATTCCAGCTGATGCCAAGAAGCCTTCTGAATGTGGTGATAACAATAAAGAACTTGAAGAAATTTATGGAAAGCCTGAAGAAATGGTTGTTAGATCTCCTGAAGATTTAGACAAGTACCATAGAGCTAACTGTTATGTTCGTTATCTTTTTGGTCCTTCCAAGGTTTGGGCTGCCAAGGCTAAGGGAGAAGACGGAAAGAGAAAAACTAGTCTTCAATTTGTTTGTCATCAAATTGATATTATTCATTTGAGAAACAATACTAACTCTACTTCTAGTTCTGTTAGATCCATTTATTCTGGATATGGATTTGGTTCTCGTCCTGAATCAGTTTTTAATGTTGGAACTACAACTCCTGCTCCTGCTTCTACTCCAGTTTCTGCTCCTGTTTCTGCTAAGAAGGAAAAAGAAGCTGAATCTGAATCTGAAGAAGAGGAGGAAAAGGTATCTAAACCTGCTCCCAAGGCTACTCCTGCTAAAGCTGGAAAGCAAGCTCTCAAGGTAGAATCTGAATCTGAAGAAGAATCTGAAGAAGAAGAATCTGAGTCTGAGTCTGAATCTGAAGAAGAACCTGAACCTCCTAAGAAGAGTAGTAAGGCTAAAACTGTTGTTGAGGAAAAGCCTAAAGCAAAGGCTGCTCCCAAGAAGAAGTAAATTTACTAATTAATTTTTATTAAAACCAAATACTTTTTTAATTAAAATTTTTTTATAAAAAATAATAATTATTTATTATTTTATTTATTTTTATTTATAATTTTTATATATTAAAATAAGTTAAAAATTTGATTTTTATATATAAAATATATATAAGTATACATAATGAATAAGAAAGAAACTAAAAAAATTAACAAAAATTCTAACAATACTAAGGCTACAAAGCCTACCAAGGCTGAAAAAGCTACCAAGGTTGTAAAAGCTACCAAGGCTGCCAAAACTACCAAGGATACTAAAGATGAGCAAGTTTCAGTATTTGATAATTTATATTATCCTGACAACAATATCTATTCGATTATTGATGAATTAGAGATTGTTAAAAATGACAGATATAGTTATATGGGTACTTTATTTTATTTGAGTAAAGTTAGATACAATACTAATCCTTTGGAATTAGAAATAAATGATGTAACAGTAGTAGACATTGATTATGAAAATAGTCAATTTATTGTTGAACTTGATACAAAAAACATTAGTATATTAAATTATATTGATCACAAGTGTCGAGATCTTTTGGATGATTTATTATTTAATTGTAAAATTGCTGGTGTTATTGGAAATGAATGGAATTTTGATACAGTAGTCTTTCAAGAAACTATTGATGAAAATGATAATAAATTAGAATTAAATTATGATAATCAAACATTCTTTAATTCTAATGGTAATTTATTTGATCCAGATACGATTGTTCCTGGTGATAAAATTAATATTTTAATTGAGCTTGAATTTATTATTTGTTTTATTACTCACAGACTAGCTGGAAACAAATATAAAACTTCACGTGTTGATATGGTTAGCAAAAATTTATCAAGAGTTCCTGTACATACTAAAAAATTTAGATTAAATTTTAGTACTAAACCTGAATCTGATGAAGATGAAGAACCGAATAATTTTGAGCCTATTCAACAAGTTAAAAAAACTAGAGGAAGAAAAGCTAAAGTTGTTGAACCTGAACCTGTACCAGAACCTGAACCTGAACTTGTATCAGAGCCTGTTAAAAAGGGTAGAGGAAGAAAACCTAAAATTGTAGAACCTGAACCTGAACCTGAACCAGTTCAAATTCAAGAAGTTAAAAAAGGAAGAGGAAGAAAACCTAAAATTGTAGACCCTGAACCAGAACCTGAACCAGTACCAGTACCAGTACCTGTAACAGAACCTGTTAAAAAGGGTAGAGGAAGAAAACCCAAACTTGTTGAACCTGAACCGAATGACAAAGTCATGCCACAAAGTGGCGCCACTATAAGTGGCAATCCGAAGGATTTCGAGCCAGAACCTGAGACAGTTCAAATTCAAGAAGTTAAAAAAGGAAGAGGAAGAAAACCTAAAGTTTAAATCAAATTAAAATTAAAATTATTATTTTAAACTTTTATATTGGTAATAGTACTTTTGTCAATATTAAGAGTTTTAGGTTCTTCTCCATAAGCCCAATTATATACTATTACTAAAATCAATAGAATACAAGAATAAAATATTAATTCGTATATTGGATCCATATTTTTTTATATAATTATATTAGAATATTATTTTAATATAATAATTTTACATTAAAAATAAAAGTAAAAAATTTATAATTCTAAAAATATATTTCTTGACACAATAGGATTTTTAAATTTAGTTATTTTTTTATCATTTTTTATATCTCCAATAGATTTTTTATCTAAATCACTACTTAAATTAGATTTTGAATCATTTGAATCAGATACCGATACTGACATTGATGTTGATTTAGTATTTTCATCAGTTGTTGTACTAAATGATGTGTTTTCAATAACATGTTTTTTAAAATATGTATTTACGTGATTTAATTTTGTAATAATTGTTCTATAATTTTCTTCAGTATATTTAATTATGTCATATGATATAGCCCATCTAAAAAAATTTAATTGTCCTAATGTAGTTAATATTACTAAATCATTTTTCTCACATTGATAAAAAAACTTCTTCTTTCTTCTAAATGGATCAAAATATTTCTTTTTAAAAGATTTCAATTGTGCTTTGTAACTTATATTTATATTAAAATCCTTTTGTTTTATATATTTGTTCTCTACATTAATTGATAATTTATATAAATAACAATATCGAGTAACAAACCAATCTAAAAATCTTAACGATATTAAATGATTACCATTAATTATGTCAACCATCATTTGACACTCTTCTTTTGATGATTCATTAAAAAAATTATCTAATTTTTTATAATGCATTAACTCTTTGGCTTTAAAATCTTTTATTGTTATCACATTTGACATCGATAAATTCTCATCTGGTAAAACTGATTTTTCTTCATGGACTTCTTCTTTACTTTCCTTTATTTCTTTTATTTCTTTTACTTTTTCTTTATTTTCTTTAATATCTTTGTCTTCTTTATTAGTTTTAGAATTTTTATTTAATTTTTTATCAGATTTATCAGATTTATTATTTTTTTCATCTAAAATTTTAGCTTCCAAAGTATTATTTTGTATTTGATGATGTAAATTATTTAAATCGTCAATTTGATTTAATATTTTATTGTCAATCTTTTTTTTAACACCTCTAGACATTATATTTTCTAATAGTAAAATTAAATTTATATTAATTTAATTTTTAATAAATAAAAAAAATATTATTTTAAAACTAATTAAAAAAATTATCTAAATTAAATTTAATTTTTTTGATTAGTTTTATAAATTTCTTCTTCAACGGAATCTTTAATTAGTAATCTTAATACTTTAATTTTACTATGTTTATTACCTAATCTTCTTACTCTCCCAATAGCTTGATTTTCAGTATTTAATCTATATTGTTTATCTCCATAAATTGGGTCTAAAAATATAACTTCTTCAGCATTATTTAAATTAGATCCAGATACTGTACTTTCTGATGATAACATAATAATTTTAAATTCATTAGTATCAGGATTTGGAGAATTAAATAATCTTAATACTTTATCTTTTTGATAAACATTTCCTTGACAATACAATTGTTTAATTCCATTAGCTTCTAATACTTTTCCAACTTCTTTTAATAAATAATCCCACTGGGAAAAAATTATTCTGTATTTGTTTGGAGTCGATTTTATATAATTAATTATATAAGCTAATTTGGTTCCTAATGTATTTGCCTCCTTAGATACTACTGGTGTCATTAAAAATATTTTATCAATCTGTAAATCTTTTTTACATGCAGGACAACAACTTTGTAAACCTGAACTTTTAGCCTCCTTAACAATTGTACTAATACAACTGTAGCAATAAATATGTCCACAAAATGTAATTCCCAAGTCTTCTTCTTTAATTGGATCCATACAAATTGTACAATTCTCTTTTTTAATATTTTCTATGTCTGAAATTAAATCAATAAATGTTTTATAATAAACAACTGTTTTTTCTTTTCCATCACGGATTTTTTTTAAATCAATTGACTTGTATTTTGCTACTTCTAAATCTTCCTTTAAATCCTGATATCCTTTTTGACCTGTTTTACATTCTTTTTCCATATCTTTCATTTCGGCTTGAATTCTTTCAATTCTATCAGTACAAATTTTATAATTTTCCTCTGCTTTTTCGTATTCTCCCATATACATCTTTTTAATTTGAGTTTTAATATCTTCTAAAGATTCAACTTTATTTGATATATTTTCTCTAATTTTATCAGAAATCATTGGATGACAACATACTTGTCTTAAAAACACATCATTAACAGTATTGTTTGGGTCTGCTAAATATGCATTATAAATCATTCTCTCTGTTTGAGTAAAATTTAACCATACTGTTTCTTCTACAATTTCAGGTAATTTTAATATCTGCATATTCTTTTTATGAGTATTTCTACTAAAATGATTTTTTACATAATTATAGTTATTTAATTTATATATATCTATTTTATTAATATTATTAGTTCCATATGTTAAATAGTCAACAACTGAAGATAATGATGTTGAATCTAATTCTACATATTGTTCAATAGATTTTTCTTTGAATGGTGTTCCAGAAATAATCCATCTGTAATCAGATTCTAAAAATTTTAATTTAATAAATAATTGGGAATCCTCAATTTCATGATATTCATCTATGACCACTCTGTGCCAGTAAATTGAAAAGATATTTACATCCTTATCAAATATATTTAATATATTAAACAATGGATCAATTTGTTCATGCTGATTTAACTTACAATTAACAAAAAAATTTGCTGATACTATTACTATGTCTGCATTCACAAAATCAAAATATGTGTATTTCTTATAATGTGCTTTTGTTAATAAATTAATCGTTTTAAGCGGATTTACTAAATGAATTCCAAATTCTCTAGCCCATTGACCACACAAGTGATTTGGTACTATAATTAATGTTGCTTTTGTGTAAATTTTATTATTGTAAACTAATGATTCTTTTTTGGATAAATTTGTATTAATTAATGTAATAATTTGTAATGTTTTACCCATTCCTACTTCATCAAATAATCCACCTCCTTTAAATAATAATTTTTCAGTTTGTTCTTTAAATTGTTCAGGATAATTATATTTTTCAATATTTAACATCCAATTTAAATTATTTATTTGATATGGATATAATTGTGTTTTGATATTTGGAAATTTAATTACTGTGACATCCGCTTCTGGTGAATTATCTAAAACTTGTGCTATCAAAAAATTAGCTATCTTTCCTTTTATACATTTTATATAATCTAATCCATCTGGATATTGTGTGTCTAATATGGAATTTGAAATTGAATTTATTAATTCTGTTTTTTCTAAATCACATTTCTTCTTCTCTGAATTAAAATATTTTTCATCTATTTTATTATCAGATGGTTTGGTTGAATCAAAATTATCTGTTGTTAACTTATTATTAGAATTATCCTTTAATTTATATATTGGAGGTCCATCATCATCATCAAAATCTAACTCATAATCATCATCGTATGTTCTTCTTTTTGGTTTGGATTTGGATTTATTTTTAATTTCTGGTTTGGTTGTATTTGATAAATTTAGAGTTAAATATGAATTTATTCCTTCTTTATATACCTCATTGTATGTATCAACTATTTTTAATAGTTCGTTAAATATTATTGAATCAGACTTTATTTCCATTTTAGATTTTTATTATAATAATTATTCTACTTATTTTTTTATATTCAATTTTTTTAATGTTATTTTTATTTTATAATTAACAATATTTAAAAATTTTCGTATTAGATATAATTAATACAAACCTTAAAATGGACAAATATAAAATATTAAATCAAGACGAAAAGACATCTGAAAAAATATCTACAACTAATAATGAAAATTCTGAACAACAAGTTAATATTGAACAAACTAATCCTATTATTAAATTGTTAGAAGAAGCATATTTACATTTTGAAAAAGCTAATGAGGAAAATAAAAATGGTATGGGATGTCTAAAAAAAATTCATAAGATACTTGGTAAATATACAAATAAAAAAAATAAAATTAAAACAAAAAAACCAACAGGATTTAGTGAATCTGCTGTGGTCCCACCTGAATTAAAAATATTATTAAAACTCCAAGAAGATATTCTTCCTAGAACTAAATTAACTAAAAAAGTTTATGAATATATTGAAGAAAATAATCTAAAATGCCCTGTTAATAAAAGAATTTTAAGAGTTAATGATAAATTAGCTGGAGCACTTAGATTAACTAAAGAACAAGTTGATGCAATTAATAAATCTGATAACCAAAAAGATAAAGATGGACTAAATTTTTATAATATTCAAACATGGATATCTAAATTATATACTAACAATCCAACTAATCCAACTAATCCAACTAATCCAACTAATCCTACCAATTCTACTAACCAAAACAATAATATTGAAAATAAAAAAGATATTAAGATTGAAAATAAAAAAGATATTAAGATTGAAAATAAAATAAATAATCAAGATTATAAAAATATTTCTAACATTCCAAATATCTCTAATATTTCAAATATTCCTAATATTCTTTATGTTCCAAATTTTTTTAATATTCCAACTTATACAAATTTAAATTCAAATTCAAATACAAATACAGATACAGATACAAAAACTAAAAAAACTAATATAAAATCAAATACAAAAACAAATCCAAATCCAAATCCAAATCCAGATATAAATATTATAAAAAAAGAAAAAAGAAAGCCAATATTATTATGTGATGAATCTCCCAAAAATTCTGATAAAGACGATGATGATGAAATATTGATAGTACAGAGAAAGAAAAAGTAGTTTAAAATCCGAAAGTATTTAAATAATCAAAAGTTGTTTGTGTATTTAAAATTTCACTAGTGTTCATATCACTAATATAATTTTTAAGAAATTTAATAATATTTTTAATATTAAATTTTTTGTTTCTAATAAATTTATTAATTTTAATTTTTAGTTTTAAATTTTCATAATTATCTGGTTGATTAATTTTAAAAATATTAATTAAATCATCCCAATATTCTAAAATAATATTTGAGTAATTATTATAATCATTCATATCAATAAATTGAAATAAATTATCATTTTTATATTTTTTAGAATCAATAAACATATTTCTTTCATTTTCAGAAGATTCCAAATATATTTTTCTTATTTTACCTACCAATTCTAATTTTTCATTTGATATATTTTCTATTTGATTTTGATTTATTATATTTTCAATTGAAGAATACTTTTTAACTAATTTATACAATTCATTTGGTTTAATTCCATGATTCAAACTTATATAATCATTTCCCATTAATATACAAAAATCTATAAATTCTTCTTTTGTTAAATCTAAATCTAAAAATAAATCTGTTAGATTCAAATAATAAACATTATTGTTATAAAATTTAATTATATGTTTTGCACCCGAAGGTATTGGATCTGTATCATCTGTTAATATCAAATCTATAATTCCAAGTTTATTTAATAATACTGCTAAATATTCTCCTTCTCCATGAGCAAAAATATATGGGATATTTAATAAATCAAATAATTCTAATAATTTATTTGTATCTTCTTTTGTAATTTTTAATAAATTTTTTTCTAATTTATTTTTTAATACATTATATTCATCATTTGGTATTTCAGTATTGGATTCTA
>JACCDO011638378.1_pt1 | contig 10321 bp, 8 predicted proteins | sample 7446101 | NCBI WGS metagenome assembly JACCDO01 (sample SAMN15323440, study PRJNA562643) | freshwater metagenome | isolation source: river surface water | place: USA:Blue River Watershed | collected 2017-08-16
ACGGCATTAAGCGGCGCGCATCTCTATTTAATACTGACCGAGTTGATCATTTGTATCAGGATCCGCACATCGATCATCGCAACTTTATTTTGCACTATGGTGATTTATCGGATTCATCTAATTTAACTCGCATCATTCAACAAACGCAGCCAGATGAAATTTATAACTTGGGTGCACAAAGCCACGTGGCAGTTTCTTTTGAATCACCTGAGTACACCGCAGATGTTGATGCTGTGGGTACTTTACGTATCTTAGAAGCTATTCGTATTCTAGGTTTAGAAAATAAGACACGTTTTTACCAGGCCTCTACATCTGAACTTTATGGTTTGGTTCAAGAAATTCCTCAAAAAGAAACAACACCGTTCTATCCACGCTCCCCTTATGCAGTTGCAAAACTATATGCATATTGGATTGCAGTTAACTATCGTGAGGCTTATGGCATGTATGCCTGTAATGGCATCTTGTTTAACCATGAGAGTCCTCGTCGTGGTGAAACTTTTGTGACCCGCAAGATTACTCGTGGTCTAGCAAATATTGCCCAAGGTCTAGAGCAATGTTTGTATATGGGGAATATGGATGCGCTACGTGATTGGGGCCACGCTAAAGACTATGTCCGTATGCAATGGATGATGTTGCAACAAGATCATCCAGAGGATTTCGTGATCGCTACTGGCATTCAACACTCTGTTCGAGAATTTATCACAAGGAGCGCCTCTCAATTAGGGATTGCTCTTAAATTTGAGGGTAGGGGGGTTGATGAGCAAGGTGTGGTTGTAAGTATTTCTGGCATGGACGCGCCAAGTCTAAGAGTTGGAGATGTGATTGTGAAAGTGGATCCTCATTATTTTCGTCCAACAGAAGTTGAAACGCTTCTTGGTGATCCAACAAAAGCCAAAATGAAATTAGGTTGGGTACCAGAGATTAGTCTGGATCAAATGATTAAAGAAATGGTGGTATGTGATTTAGAGCAAGCTAAGCAGCATGCGCTATTAGAAAATCATGGGTATAAAGTTCATGTGGGTAAGGAAAATTAATTCCTTATACAGATAGCTTGATTAATTTATTCAATATGAGTATTAATAAGAATGTAAAAATTTACGTAGCTGGGCATCGTGGAATGGTGGGTTCAGCTATTGTTCGACAATTGCAGGCTAATGGATTTAGAGATATTGTGACTCGTACGCATTCAGAGTTGGATTTATGTAACCAGCAAGCTGTATCTAATTTTTTTCAACAAGAAAAGCCTGATCAAGTATATCTGGCGGCTGCTAAAGTTGGGGGTATTCATGCAAATAATACTTATCCAGCCGATTTCATTTATGATAATCTAATGATTGAGGCGAATGTTATACATCAGGCTTTTAAAGTTGGTGTTAAAAAGATTTTATTTTTAGGTTCTAGTTGCATTTATCCAAAATTGGCAAAACAGCCTATGTCTGAAGAAGATCTTTTGACTGGTCAATTAGAGGCCACTAACGAACCTTATGCCATTGCTAAGATTGCGGGTATTAAATTGTGTGAGAGCTATAACCGACAATATGGTGAGTCCCACAATATTGATTACAGATCTGTCATGCCTACTAATTTATATGGACCTGAAGATAATTATCATCCTGAAAATAGCCATGTGATACCTGCATTAATTAGACGTTTTCACGAAGCGAAAATAAATAATTCTTCTGAAGTTTTAATTTGGGGTTCTGGTACGCCCATGCGAGAATTTCTTTATGTCGATGATATGGCAGCCGCTTCGATTTTTGTAATGAACCTAGATAAGAGAGTCTATGATCAACATACTGAGTCGATGCAGAGTCATATTAACGTTGGTTTTGGTTCGGACTTATCAATCAAAGAACTAGCAGAAAATATTGGACATGTTATTGGCTACCAAGGAAAAATAACTTTTGATTTAACAAAGCCTGATGGTGCACCCAAGAAATTAATGAGTAGTCATCGAATAGAAAGAATGGGATGGAAGCCAAAAGTGAATTTGATTGATGGCCTAAGGATTACATATCAAGATTTTTTGAAATAATTAAAAATCATTTTTAACCTTGTCTTTAATATACTTCTGCTGGTACATTTTTTTGTTTTTTTATCGCTCGGCCTCAATAATTAACGTCTAATAGTTGAGATACTAAAAGACTATCTCTCGAAGCGTTTTATCACACTGTGCCTCACCAACCATCTTGGCATCATCTGCAAAGATGGTTGAACATCTTTTATTTTTTAGAATATTCTTTGAGCAGGATTGGCAAGATTTTGTCGTTTCGATAAATCGTGTACAGCATCCAATTATCTTTAGGGTACTGAAGAAAGCTAGATACCTGAATTCTATTTATAAACAATGGCTTAGCCGACTTAATTGGTGGTGTTTTTCGCGTTAAAAAACTTTTTTAATAATTTATTTAAAAATAGTTGCTCTGCCTATCGGCAGCGGGCGGTGATATTTTTTAAACTTAAAATAGCCAAAGAGCAGAACTTGGTGTGAGAGAATAATCTTAATAAATTTAAGTAAATGAATCATGATTTTAGTTACTGGTGGTGCAGGCTTTATAGGTGGTAATTTCGTTTTGGAGTGGTTGGCCAATCCGGATGCCGAAGCTATTGTTAATTTAGATAAGCTGACTTACGCTGGCAACTTAGCAACTTTAAAGTCTTTAGAAGAAGATTCACGCCATTTATTCGTACAGGGTGACATTGGTGATTATGATTTAGTGCTTTCACTGCTCAAAAAGTATCAAATACGTGCGGTTGTGAATTTTGCTGCTGAATCTCATGTGGATCGATCGATTCATGGCCCTAGCGACTTTATTCAAACGAATATCGTCGGCACTTTTAATTTATTGGAGGCCGTTCTTGCCTATTGGATAGAGTTGCCTGCGAGTGAAAAGCAACTGTTTCGTTTCTTGCATGTGTCCACTGATGAAGTTTATGGATCGTTATCGCTTATAGACCCTGCTTTCTCAGAGGCAAATCCTTATCAACCTAACAGTCCTTATTCAGCATCTAAGGCGGCATCTGACCATTTGGTTCGGGCGTGGCGCCATACCTATGATTTCCCGGCTTTAACAACCAATTGTTCAAACAATTATGGACCATATCATTTTCCTGAGAAGTTGATTCCACTAGTGATTCTAAATGCCCTAGCTGGTAAGACTTTGCCGATTTATGGTGATGGGCAACAAATTCGTGATTGGCTATATGTTAAAGATCATTGTGCTGCGATTCGTCGTGTGTTAGAAGATGGTCGATTGGGTGAGGCCTATAACATAGGTGGTTGGAACGAAAAAACAAATTTAGATGTTGTGCATACTATTTGCAGTATTTTGGATAAATTGAGGCCTAAAGCTGATGGTTCAAAATATGCATCTCAAATTAGATATGTTAAAGACCGTCCAGGTCATGATCGCCGCTACGCGATTGATGCCACCAAGCTTCAGCGAGAATTGGGCTGGAAACCGGCAGAGACGTTTGAAACTGGCATACAAAAAACGGTGGACTGGTACTTAAAAAATCAAGAATGGACAGATGGTGTACTGAGTGGTTCATACCGAGACTGGATAAAAAAGCAATACAACTAATTTATCAAGCCAAGATATGTCATTTCCATCCTTTCATTTATCAGATCACAAGCATCCCATTTTAGTATTTGGGCGTGATGGTCAAGTCGGTAAGTCATTGCAAGTTTGTCTTGGCGAATTAAATGCGCCCGCTGTTTATTTGGGGCGCTCTGATTGTGACTTATCCAACGAATTTGAAATTAGAGATGTGCTTAAAAGGTATCAACCTCAAATCATTATCAATGCTGCTGCCTATACCGCCGTGGATAGAGCTGAAGACGCCCGTGAGCTCGAGCTTGCTTTCGCGATTAATGCCAAAGCCCCAGCTCTAATGGCTCACCACATCGCAAATGTGTCTCATGGTATTTTGGTGCATTACTCAACAGACTATGTCTTTGCTGATACTCAAAAAACACCTTATTCAGAAATGGACATTACTGGACCAGTTGATCAACTGTGCGTGTATGGTCAAACTAAATTGGCTGGTGAGGATGCAATCAAACAAGCTTTTGGTTTGGCTCATCATTCTGGTCACGCACCCCCCCATGATGAATTTTCAAGATATTTTATTTTGCGCACCTCCTGGGTCTACGGTGATGGCGATAACTTCATTAGGACCATGCTACGTTTAGCTAATGAGAGAGATCAAGTCAAAGTCGTAGCTGATCAAGTGGGAACTCCAACATCGGCTCAATGGTTAGCAGAAATTGGTGTTCAAATGATTGGATCTGATGTCGAATCCGGTGTTTACCACTCAGTGCCTGATGGCTATGTTTCTTGGCATGGTTTGGCTGTCTTCGTGATCGAAAGTGCTGCAAGTTATGGTGAGAGTATAAAGGTTAAGCCCGAGAATATTTTGCCGATCACTACTCAAGAATATCCGGTTGTTGCTAAGCGACCATTGAACTCCCGCTTATTCAACCAAAAGTTAAAAAAAGCACTTTCCGGAACGGCTTTCACGTCAGCCTACCCACACTGGCAGGTGCAGGTTGAGCAATATATCAAAGATTATGTTGCTACATCGCTAAAAAATTAGATAAATTCAAGTATGCTCTTATGATATTTAAAGCAAATCACGAACATGACTCATCAAATCAATCATTTAAAGCGTAAGGGCATCATATTGGCAGGGGGCTCGGGCACTCGCTTGTATCCAGTGACTCAGACCGTATCAAAGCAACTCATGCCGGTATACGATAAACCGATGGTTTACTACCCACTAAGTACTTTGATGTTGGCTGGGATTAAAGATATTTTATTGATTTCAACCCCGCAAGATACACCGCGCTTTACAGAGCTTTTGGGTGATGGATCTCAGTGGGGTATTCATATTGAGTATGCTGTTCAACCTTCACCTGATGGTTTGGCGCAGGCTTTCATCATAGGTAAAAAATTTATTGGGAATCATCCTTCGGCGTTGGTTTTAGGGGACAATATTTTTTATGGCCATGAATTGGTTCTTCAATTGCATGCCGCCAATGGTCTTTCTTCTGGAGCAACTGTATTTGCTTATCACGTGAATGATCCTGAGAGATATGGCGTGGTTGAGTTTGATGCTTCCATGAAGGCGTTATCCATTGAAGAAAAACCGCTTAAGCCAAAGAGTAATTATGCCGTCACAGGTTTGTATTTTTATGATCAACAAGTGTGTGACATCGCGGCCAATATTCGGCCGAGCGCTCGTGGAGAATTAGAAATTACGGATCTCAACCGCCATTATCTAGAGCAAGGCCAGTTACAAGTTGAAATCATGGGGCGTGGTTTTGCTTGGTTGGATACTGGAACACATGATTCTTTGCTTGATGCAGCAGGGTTTATTTCAACACTTCAAAAACGTCAGGGATTGATGGTTTCTTGCCCAGAGGAGATTGCCTATCGTCAAGGTTGGATTTCTGAGCAAGATGTAATGAAGCTAGCAGCACCGTTGAAGAAAAATTCTTACGGCCAGTATTTGGAAAAAATGTTGAAGGAAAGAATGTAATGCCAATCAATGTTACGCCTACACCGCTTGATGGTGTTTTGGTTATAGAGCCCTGTTTGTTCAGTGATGAACGTGGCTATTTTTTTGAGTCTTTTAATCAAAAAGAATTTTCCGCCCTAGTTGGAAGACCCGTCACATTTGTTCAAGATAATCATTCGGTATCAAAATTAGGTGTCATACGAGGCCTTCATTATCAAACACAACAAACGCAAGGTAAGTTGGTTCGGGTTTGCCATGGTGTTGTATTTGATGTGGCAGTCGATTTGAGGCAATCATCTACTACTTTTGGTCAGTGGTTTGGTGTTGAGCTTTCAGATATCAATAGAAAGCAAATGTGGATTCCAGCAGGTTTTGCCCATGGATTTTTAACCTTGTCTGAGCAGGCTGAGTTTTTATATAAAACAACGGACTATTGGCATGCAGCTAGTGAGCAGTGCATAGTCTGGAATGATGCTGATTTGAGTATTCAATGGCCTAGAATAGCGGGCAATGTGATCATTAATCAAAAAGATGAGGCAGGTTGCACTTGGCAGGCGGCACCAAAGTTTAAATAGAAAGATAGTAAATGAAAGTAACGGTGGCTAGCTCTTGTTATGTCGGTTTAGTCACGGGCGCTTGCTTGGATCTCTATCAAAAAAAGATTGATCTATAAAATAGTGGCGGGGTTCTTCTCTATGAAGTGATCTAGAAGAAACGATTGCTCATGGAAATATTCAATAAATTGCTGTTAGTTCGGTAGCAGATGAAAGTGAATCTGCAAATTTACAATTGGTCGATTTATGACTAATTTTTAATCATTAATACATAAATCAACCGTGCGAGATTTAATAGTAGATAAGGTCCAGGTGGTGAGCGCGGATGAATTAAAAAAATCAATCTTCATCCTGATTATTTGGTGGCTTTTCTAATTCTGAATTTTAAGAGAAGATACAGCAGTTGAATATTTCATTAGGCCTGAGCAGATTGTTATTAAAGCCTGTGACGAAAAGATAGGTAAGTCCTAAGATGAGCCTATCAACGACCACCTGATATTAATCTAGTCAAGGTGAGATTAACATGGTAGCCCAAAACTTCTTTGCAGTTTGGTCTTTTAAGTACGATAGGAATTTTAAGAATTTAATCTAATTTATAAGGTATTGCTAATCAATTTTGATGGGCATTATTGATATAGGATATTTTTGAGCAACAAAGTCAAAGCTTATTTGACAATTAATGCCACACATTAATATGTCTTCATACCACTGCTCGTTCAATTTTTTGATTTGAATATGTTGGTGGTCTCTGAATATTGCGCTTGTCCAGAATATATTTTCTGGTTTAAGCGTAAAGCCTGAATTTTCTTTATGTAGAATGTAATTAATTGTTCGATCTCTTAATGCTAAGTAACGTTTATGACGCATAGCTTCACTAAATTCATGTAATACAGTGGGCTTTAAGAAATTATGTTGTCTGATTGCGATTGGCGAATTATTTTTAATTACTAATTGTTGAAAATCATTTAAAAGAGATGTGTTGAAATTAAGTTTGTCATCTAGATACATGGAAAAATGGTATTTTTCCATAAATGGAAAAATATGCGGAACTGTTTTTGCAATTTTTGCTTGAAATGCAGAATAAATTAGATTTTCGTAGACTGGTATTTCTATATAGCATGGTTTCCAACCCATTTTTTCTGCATTGCGAAGTATTGTCTCATTGTTAGATATAAAAATATGGTCTACGTCAGATGCTACAGGCTTTGCATTGAATGTTTTATTTTTAATACTTCCGCAATAAGTGCTGTAAATGACAGTTGGGCCTTGTTGAGAGAATGCGGAGCAAGATATTTTTTTCGTAATATTGATGATATTCATTTCAGACTTAAGGAAATTATCTAGATCTGATACATCATATTTTGTATTTTTTTTTTGGCGAAAAAACAACTCTATTTTTTTAAAAAATTTCATCATTAGTATTTTTTTAACCTATATAGTTGATTGGCGAAAACTATAATTTAATTGAATGTGAGTTATAACCATTTAATTTTTTGTTTTTCTCTGATGCCATGAAGGGTCATTCCATGTTGTCCCAACTCTGATTGGCGCCAATATTTTTCCTGCAGTTTCTTTTTAGATTTTTTGAGTTTTCTAGCGAGCCAAGATTCATTGAGAAGCTTGTAGTTGTATCTGTAGCCCAAACCATCTTTTTCTTTGAGACCTCGCTCTAATTTCATGGCTGTTTGAGTGATTGATCCATAGTGATGCAACCAACTAGCTCCGGTGATAGCTGTTTTAATATTGGCTTTTTTGGCTTCATGAAAAAATAAGGTGTCCTCATAGCCTAATAGTTTTGGTACAGGCTGAAAATAGCCAATATCTAGCCACACTGATTCATGAACAGCCAAACATACTGCATGTTGAGCGCCTATGCGATGAACATGTTTCATTCTCTTAGAGGCATCTTTTTCAAAAAGATCAAAGTCATAATCCAATTGACCTTCAATCAAGGCAGGAGAGATGATTTTTGCACCTATTTGCTCAGCAGTATGAATTAGATTTTCAATCCACATTGGGGACACTAGTACATCATTGTTCATCACAATTGTCCATTCAGCTTGTAATGCCAAGGCGCCTTGATTCCATGCCACGCCACAACCTAAATTCTGATGGTTGTAGATTTTCCCGCCCAGAGTCAAGGTATTCAAGTAATCTCTTGTTTCATCCTTCGATCCATTGTCAACGACGATTAGACGATCTAGGGGTGTACCTGTTTTGATCATGCTCTCAATACAGAGTTTTGTGTATGCTACTGAGTTGTAACAAGCAAATGTGAGTGCATAGCGGTTAGGATTCATGTGGCAACCAATTTTTTTAAGAGTAAGATGTTTTTTTATGTGAACGTAAGATATCAGCCAAAAGGCAGGCTATGATTAAGCCATAAAATGAACAAGTATATTTGTGTGTTAGCATACCATTAGCCAATCCGCAAAAAAAGATACCCGTCATGAAATATAGGCCTGTGTGTGCGGCAACACGTTTATCAAAATCTTTATTTAAACGATTTTTCCAAAAAATGATGGAAGGTGTTGCAATGGTGATGATGTAAGCAGCGACACCAATATATCCCATGCGCAGAAGATTATCCAAAAAATCACTGTGAGTGCCAGCAAATGATAAGTTAGAGATAGCTTCACTATATTTTAATGGGTCTAACTGAAGTTGGACTACATTTGCAGCAATAGATGACATGTTTCCAATGCCTGAAAACCCTCCAAGCGGGGCTAACTCGAATAAGGAAATTTCCCACATGGCTAAGCGTGTACCTACTGAACTATTGTAATCAACTCCACTAAGCCATCTAATGATGTCATTTTGTGCTTCCATTATTCTGGTTTTGACTGCAGGAACGTACTGATACATGATGATCAATAGAAGGCTCGCAATTACAATGGTTACTATAGGCTTCAAAAATAGTTGCTTTATGGAAATTTCTTTGTCATGTAAATCTTGTTTAAACGTCAGTATTATCCAGAGGATTAAAAGAAATGGTAGTGATAGCCATCCTCCTCGAGATCCCGCGTAAATAGAAATGTATAAACCAGCAGATCCACCAACCACTTGTAAGATGGTAACGAGGCAATTTTGGTTGACTTTTCTTATAAGAAAAAAGCACAACATTCCCAATATCAATGTTTGACTCCCCAAAGTATTGGGATCAACAAAAGATGTGGAGTATCGACCGCCCCAATTTACAACTGTGTCAAATTTTCGAACAAAAAAAAGCAGTATGATAAGTCCGGCTGGTAAGGCAATCTCTAATAACTTGATTGCTGAAATGGGGCGTGTGAGAAGGTATAAAAAAACTGCGCCAGCTAAAAATATTCTCGAGGGACCATCAAATGACTGAATGTGAAAATCTCCTCGAATAAGTTGGGTGATGCCTGTAGATATAAAGAGAGACGAAAAGCCCAACAAGGCTGCCCATATGAATGATTTATTGACATCAACACCAAAAGATCTACTGTTGATTAACCAGTAAAGTATGGATAAAAAAGCAAGTAAAAAAAGTGATAAGTTGGTTGCATGTCTTACTGATAAATACACCAGCGGGAAAGCCATCAACAATATAACGGTCAGTATATTAAGTCTCTTTAGATTAGCGCTCTCGAGCTGATATTGAGTTGGGCTTGATAGAAAGAGATTAATCATCTAACCATTTTAATCTCTTTGAAGTAGGACTTGATAAAAAATCCATGTAAGTGATACTTTGAGCGAAAATGAAGACCATGAAGATTTTGATCGTTAAGTTGTCCTCTTTGGGTGATGTTTTGCACAATTTACCCGTGGTTTGGGATCTGCGTGCCAAGTGCCCAGATGCTCAGATTGATTGGGTGGTGGAAGATGGTTATGTGGGGCTTTTGGAGCCACTGAAGACCATTACCTTTGCATCTGGTGGGGCTATCGCTGGTATTAACAACATCATTCCTTTGGCGTTTAGACGTTGGAAAAAAGCCCTAAAACGAGGCGAGTTCATCCGCAGTATTCAGGAATACATCGCTTTTAAACAACAATTTAAGTCAGGGGTGTTTGCTGACTATGACTTGATCATAGAAACCCAGGGTTTATTGAAATCAGCGTTGGTGACCCATATAGCCAATCCAAACAAGACTGCTTCAGTCTTTGGTTTGGCCAATCAAACAGAGTTTTCTGGTTACGAGCCGTGGGCTCGTAAGTTCTATACAGATTGTGTGCAAGTGCCGTTTCATTGTCACGCAGTCGATCGCTCGCGTTGGGTTGCT
>JACCDO010382932.1_pt1 | contig 10320 bp, 12 predicted proteins | sample 7446101 | NCBI WGS metagenome assembly JACCDO01 (sample SAMN15323440, study PRJNA562643) | freshwater metagenome | isolation source: river surface water | place: USA:Blue River Watershed | collected 2017-08-16
AAGGTATTTTAGAATATCTTAATATTGAACTTCGCAGACTTCGTAGTCAGCATTTTCGTAAATATCTTGAAAACTATCAACGCAGCTTGTCCTCTAGGGACTGTGAAAAGTTTGTAGAGGGCGAAGCTGACGTTGTAGACTTTGAAAAGATCATTAATGATTTTGCCTTACTACGTAACAAGTGGTTAGGCATTATCAAAGCGTTAGATATTAAACAATGGCAAATGAGTAATATTGTCAAACTCAGAACTGCTGGGTTAGAGGATGCAACGATTTGAAAATAGTAGTAACAGGCGGGCTAGGTCTTATCGGCCATAATGTAGTTTGTAAATTAGAAGCACTAGGTCATCAAGTAGCAATTACTGATACCAGAACTAATTATGGAATTATTCCACAATCAGAAATTGATTATTTAATTTCTGAAAGATTATCGAAAATAAACACCACAAGAATACATAGAATAGATATTTCGGATCCTTTAGGAATCGATTGGTTGTTCAATACCTATCAACCAGAAGCAATTATTCATTTAGCCAGCTTCCCTCGTCAGAAAGTAGTGAACGCAAATCCATTGTTAGGCAGTCGAGCAATGAGCGAGGGGCTGTTAAATCTTTTAGAAGCTGCAAAAAAATATAAAGTGTCGAGATTTTTATATACAAGTAGCAGCATGGTTTACGGTGATTTTAATGACTTTGTAACTGAAGATGCTGTATGTCGACCACAAGGTCAATATGGTATTATGAAACTAGCCGGTGAGTGGTTGATTAAAGATTATCAAAAATACGGAATTGATTACACAATATTTCGTCCTAGCGCAGTATATGGACCGTTAGATGTAGAGGATCGTGTAATTAGTAAATTTTTAATTACGGCCATGCGTGGCGGAGTACTCAAAGTTAACGGAATTAATGAAACTCTCGATTTTACCTACGTTGATGATGCTGCCAATGGCATAGTTCAGGCGTTAATTTCAGAAAATACAAAAAATAAAACATATAATATAACTAAAAGTCACAGTAAAACTTTATTAGCTGCTGCAGAAATGGCTGTTAAATTAGTAGGTCGCGGCAGTATAGAAGTTAGAGAAAAAGATGCAGACTTTCCTAGTCGCGGAGCCCTGGACATTACTGCTGCTCGTCGAGATTTCAATTTCGATCCTAAAATAGATATTGACGAAGGATTTGAAATCTATTATCATTGGATTAAAAATTCAGAATACTGGAAAAATAATCTGTAATTATATGAGCAGATAAATATCTGCATGAAAACACTGGTTCTAATTACCGGAGGATTTGATCCTCTACACTCAGGGCATATTGCCTATATTCAATCAGCAAAAAAACTAGGCGATGTTCTAGCAGTCGGTATAAATTCCGATGCATGGCTAACTCGTAAAAAGGGATCAGCATTTATGCCCTTTAACGAGCGTATGAACATTGTTAAAAATATCAAAGATGTTGATTTTGTTTTAGAATTTAATGACGATGATGGCAGTGCAAAATCTGCAATTAAGTTAGCTAGACAAACTTGGCCCGATCATAAAATTATTTTTGCCAACGGCGGAGATCGAACAAATTCTAATATTCCAGAAATGGACTGCGGAATTGACAATGTAGAATTTGTATTTGGAGTAGGCGGTTCGAATAAAATGAATTCTAGCTCTTGGATTTTACAAGAATGGAAAGCCCCTAAAACTGAACGTCCTTGGGGATATTATCGAGTTTTACATGAAGTTCCTGGAATGAAAGTTAAAGAACTTACAGTAGAACCTGGAAAAAGCCTTTCTATGCAAAGACATAAATTAAGATCTGAATACTGGATAGTCAGTGAAGGTCAAGCCGTAGTCAACAGAGCCACCCCATTAGATTACCAACTACCATCTGCAGAATTAGATAAACATGACCAATTACACGTTATCAAACAAGAGTGGCATCAACTTACAAATCCGTACGATCATCCTTTAAAAATTGTAGAGATACAGTATGGGGAACAGTGTATTGAAGAGGATATTGAAAGACGATGATTCCAATTTTTATAGGATATGATCCTAGAGAAGCAATTGCTTTTCATGTTTGTTCTAATAGTATTATTAGACATAGTAGTCAACCGGTTAGTATAAATCCTCTGGCCTTAAATATTCTTAAAGGATATGAAGAAAAACACACCGACGGTAGCAATCATTTCATCTATAGTAGATTCCTAGTTCCTCATCTAATGGGGTATAAAGGATGGGCAATCTTTATGGACGGTGATATGATTCTTCGAGATGATATTGTAAAACTATGGGAATTAAGAGATGAATCAAAAGCCGTACAAGTCGTCAAGCACGATTATAAAACCAGAATGGTTGAAAAGTATTTGGGATCGAAGAACGAGAATTATCCGTGTAAAAATTGGAGTTCTGTTATTCTTTGGAATTGCAGCCACCCTGCAAATGCTACAGTAACCCCCGAGTTTGTACAAAATGCTACGGGTGCTCAGGTACATAGATTTACGTGGTTAACTGACGATCTAGTGGGCGAATTACCTCGAGATTGGAATTGGTTAGATATTGAATACGATCATAATCCCAATGCTAAATTAATACATTACACTTTAGGAACTCCTTGTTTTCATGAGTTTTCAGATCAAGGATCGTTTGCCAACGAATGGCATAGAGAGCGAATCTATACAGAATACTGTCAACAACATGATCTTCCTAAGTAAAGACGGACAAGACGAATACATCAATATGTTGGCCGCCGGTTGCCGAGGTAAAATTACTAATACCGAAAATTTTATCTACGATTCCAGTACAGATCCAATTGTAATGAGAGGAATTCTTAAAAAGAAAATTATCCATAAGTGCTGGGAAGATCAAAGAGATTTTTATTACATGGACACCGGGTATTTCGGCAATGAAAGAACTGCAACAAATCCCAACGGTTGGAAATATTGGCATCGAATCGTAAAAAATGATCTGCAGCACGGTGAAATAATTCCTAGAAAAGATGACCGATTTAAAAATTTTAAAAAGAAATTTCATCCCTGGAAGAAAAATGGCAGAAAAATTCTTATAGCCAAGCCAGACGAAAAACCTATGAGATTCTACGATTATGATCTTGATATCTGGTTGGCTCATACAGTTAATGAAATAAAAAAATACACAGATCGTCCTATAGAAATTCGAGATCGTGCTGCTAAACGAATTGACAGAATCGTACATGATACATTACAACAAGCACTTGATGACGATGTGTTTGCATTGGTGACATTTAACAGTGTGGCGGCCACAGAGTCAATATTTTATGGAATACCTGCATTCACACTGGCACCATCGAATGCTGCTAGCCCAGTATCTCTGCAAGATTTATCAAAAATTAACGAACCATATTATCCAGACTCGGATAAATTATACGCATGGGGCTGCCATTTAGCATACGGACAGTTTCATAACAGTGAACTACGAAATGGCAAAGCCATGGAGATCTTATTAAATGGATGAAGAATTATTTAGAAAATCGATACCAGGAGTAGTCCCTCCAGTTTTTAGAGGGGTGGTGAAAAGAAAACATATACAACAGCACTGGCGAGATAAAAAAGATTTCTATTATATGGATACTGGATACTTTGGAAATTTTATAAGTCCCGGTAATCCTAGCGGAAAAAAATTATTTCATAGAATAGTTAAAAATGATCTGCAAAAACACTGGCTAGAAAAATATCCCCACGATCGATGGCAGGAAATTTGTAAAATTGATCCCCGATATCAATGGAAAGGCTGGAAGAAAAAAGGTAAAAAAATTTTAGTAATTGTACCAAACAGAAAATCATGTGTATTTTATGGTTACGATACTGACCCATATATCAACGGTGAAAAGCCTTGGTTAACAAATACTATAGATACTATTAAAAAATACACAGATATGGAAATTGTTATTAGAGAAAAAGGCAGCAGATCAGCAAGACAGCATTATTCGATATTCGATGCCTTAGATGAAGGAGTGTTTGCCACAGTAGCATTCAATAGTATTGCAGCACTAGAATCTGTAATATACGGTATACCGGCATTTGTTACGGTGCCTTGTGCAGCATCGCCTCTAGCATTGACCGATCTCAGTCAAATAGCAACGCCTTTTTATCCAGACGAAACACTGGTACAACAACATTGTGCTTCGTTAGCCTACGGACAGTTTACACCTGAAGAAATAGCTAACGGCACGGCATGGAGATTATTAAATCAATGAATTTAATTATAAACGATAAAGAAATTATCTTTTATCTAGCATCATTAATTGACTATACAAAATATTATAAAGATGTTCCGTTAGAGACACCAAATACAAATGAAGCTATAGAATGGTCTTTAGAAAGAAAAGAAAAATTACATAAATTCAGAGATAAAATCAAAGAAAGAATTTATTCAGGAGTAAAGGCCGATTCTGAAATTTATGTAAAAAATATAATGGCATGCATTGATGAAAAGAGAATTAGTAATTTCAATGCCATAAAATATAAGTTAGATTATATTTTAGAAAAAATAGGAGAAGAAAAAATAATCGCTGAATATCATAAAAGCGATTTTTCTGGTTTTTGTAAAAATCCTGGACTTATAATAGATCCTAATGCCACAATGATTAGGAGACAACAATATAAAAACGATGCAGAAGACTGTATTATTAGAAATACTGTAGGAAATGAAAATTCTCTTACTGTAAAAATCGATAACAACCATCCTTTTTGGTTTATCGATAGCGGCTATACAAATTTTTTAGGCTCAACTAAAAAATGGCATAGATTAGTAAGAAATCATTTACACTTTAACAAAAATTTCGAAGCCCCAGTTGATAGATTAGGAATGTTTGAAAGTTTTCCTGCACAATGGAGAGAAGGCGGAGATAGAATTTTAGTTATAGAGCCAGGGCCATTTGCTGCTGCTATCTTCCACGTCGATGTAAAACAATGGAGACTCTCTGTTGAAGAAGAATTAAGAAAATACACTGATAAAAAAATTATTTTTAGAGAAAAAGCACCTAAGAAAAAAAGAGCACCTTTATATAAACATTTATGTTATGAGGATTATTTTTGTGTTATAAGTATTAATTCAAATGCAGCTACAGAATCTATTTGGGCCGGTATACCTGTTATTACTTTAGATAAACACATAACTAATCCTGTATCTCGAAACAAATTATCTGACATTAATAATTTGTATCGAGGATCGCTATCTAACTGGTTATCTATTTTAAGTTATAGTCAGTTCACCTATGACGAGATTGTCAACGGAAAAGCATTAGAAATTGTAAAACAATATCATGTCTAAATTAACTGCCGTAGCTTATTACAAAGGTATACCACCTGGAAATAAAAATCCAGAAAAACCTTTAATCTTGAATAACTTTTGTCAAGGAGTTCGAAATTCGGGAGACACAGCTATAGCACATCAAGGTATGAATGCTATTACCTGTGATGTAGCATTAATACAAGGATTTGTTCATGAACATGGAAAACAGGCGCCTCACTTACAGTTACGTAAAGACGCAGTAGATTTACAAAAAAGAAATGGTAAGCGATCCTTAATCTGTGACAGTAATTTATTTTTATATGCCGATCCTACTAATACTAAAACTTATTTGAGATATAGTTTTGACGGAGTATTTCCTACTACAGGTTTTTATTTTGATAAAGAAATAGATCCAACACGCTGGCAAAAGATTAGTAGAAATCTAGGAATTAGTTTGAAAGAATATAGAACTACTGGAAATCATATTTTAATTTGCCTTCAGAGAAACGGAGGTTGGAGTATGAGAGGACTTGATGTAATGGACTGGTTAAATGATACCATTAATGAAATCAAACAATACACCAAAAGACCTATCATAGTTAGGAGTCATCCAGGTGATAAAAAAGTCAGCACCTATCTAAAGATAAAACATAAGAATGTTTTTCTAAGCGATAAAAAACTTTTAACCGATGATTTACAGAATGCATGGGCTACAGTGGTATACAACAGTTCACCTAGTGTCGCTAGTGTTATAGAAGGAGTACCTGTATTCATAACTGATCCTAGTCCCGAATATAGTCAAAGTTTTGAAGTAGCGAATCTAGATCTAAAAGACATCGAAAATCCTAAACTATTAGAAAGACAATCATGGATAGAAAAACTATCTATGTGTCATTGGAACTTTGATGAACTCAAATCCGGAGAGGCTTGGCAATTTTTTAAGAAATATATATGAAAGATTATAAATGGGACAAGGTTTTTAAACCTTTGATAACAAAATATAGACCAAGGACATTCTGCGAAATCGGATGTCATGAAGGACTAACATTAAAATCTCTAACCCCGCTTACTAAAGAGCTCGGATATAAAATTAATTACGTCGGGTATGATGCATTCGAGATGGCCGAGCGACCGACATTTGAATATCCAAAAAATCCCATTACCGGAGAAATGGAGCACAACGGAAAAGAATCTGCTTCTTACAAAGTCATTAAAGAAAGATGTGATAAGTATGTAAAGAATGAATTACTAGAATCTTATGATTTAATCAAAGGTTGGACACACGATTCATTAAATGGTCCTTTGATTTTTGATATGGTATATATAGATGGCGGTCATTCATATTCTACAGTTAAGTGGGATTATGAACAGGTTAAAGATAGTAAGATTATAATATTTGATGATACATATCCAGTAAAGTTTCCAGGAGTGGCTAAATTTATAGAAGAATTAAAAACTTCCGGAATAGAAATAACAGAACTAATTGAAAAAAACGAAAATGGTAAAACAGTAATGCAGTGTGCTATTATAATTAATGAACAGGAAATAAAATGAAAAATTTAAAAAATGGCTGGATGGTGCCCGATGACGATCAGCGTGTATCATTTTTACTAGAAAATGACACAGATATGATGACTCCTGCCTATGAGGACAAGTATAGAAAATTAGTTATTGAGCATTTACCTAACAAAAGAACATTTGTAGACGTAGGAGCTAACGTTGGAATTTGGAGTCTTCCGATGACACGGCATTTTGAAAAAGTAATATCCTACGAGCCATCAAAACAAAATATTGAATGTATAAAAGTAAACATCCCCAAGGGTATAGAATTAAGAGAAAAAGCAGTGGCAGATTTTAATGGTGAGGCAAAATTTCATCAAGCCGGAAAAAATTGTGGGGATGGAAAACTATGTCGAGAAGGAGTAAAATCTTCCTATACTGTTCCTGTGGTAAAATTAGATGACGAAAATTTAAAAAATGTTGACATGGTTAAAATTGATACACAAGGATGGGAATTAGATGTTCTTAAAGGAATGGGAGAAATTATCAGAACTCAACAGCCTTGGATAATGATTGAGATCAACGAAGACGTGGACAAGTGCTGCGATCTAATGGAAAGTTTAAACTATGAAACAGTTTATGTTAAAAGTAAAAGAAACTTTGTTTGGGCTCCAAAAACAGGCCCCAATAGTCCTAAAGATAAAAGTATTTTAAAAAGATATTTAGGACCAGGCCCATATGCTAAGAGGTACGGCGGAAAATAACTAGGATATTATTTCCCAGGCTAATCCAGATAACAATTCTTCTCTTGTAAATTGAGAATATGCTAAATGGTTTAGCCAGTATTGTTTTTTATCAAGATCGGCAGGTTGTAATTTTTCAATATTATCTATAGAGTCATCATAAAGACTTTTTGTAGCCGAATGTCCTAGAGAAATTATAGGTATATCGCACATAGCCGCTTCTACTAATGCGTTTGATGAATATCCAACAACACAAAAAGTATCATTTCTTATAAAATCTTTGAATGTGTTCGAAATAAGTCTATCGGCACGAGGTTCTGGGCGATGTCTTACTCGTATAGGTCTATCTGAATTTTTCTTGATTTTATTTACGGTATCTTCTAGCCAAAGATCAACCGATCCAAGATTAAGTGTGTGTACAATTTTTCGATCCGGCGGAACGATTACTATGTCTTTACCTTGTTTGAATGACTCAACTTCTATTTTTAATTTTTCCCATCTATCTCGAGGTCTTTGAATAATTGGATCGATGTTTTGAAAATTATTCACACTTAGTCTAAAAATTGTTTTCTTTTTGCCATTACCGAAATAACCACTATCTAAATTATAAAAATCTAGATTATATTTTTGACAAATTTCTAACCACTGAGGTTTGAAAAATCCAGCCCAACACATTGGCATGGTAGTATTTTCATACATTTCTTCATAGCTAACGAATTTACCACCGCTTCCTTTGGTAAATTCGTTAGCACCGTAATCTGTTCCTTCAACACAGATAAAATTTGTAGTCACCGCCAATATGCCTCAGTTCGGGGAACTTTTAAATCTTCTCGAGCACTGCGACCTAGTTTTTTTCTGCCTCCTTTGAGATGATCTAACCAGGCGCCCCAGTCGCTGTTAATCAACGGATGCCCCTCTCCGGTACTCATCCCATTCCTGGGTCTAAGATCATGAAGATGTGCAGCCCAATCGAGTTGCTTCATCTTTGGAAATTTTTTCCTTACCGCATCAAAAACAAAACTATCATGCCATTCTTCTAGCTGAAAAATGCCTGTTTCTGCTTCATCGTACATGCGCTGAAATTCTTTTAAAAATAATTGTATGCTAGGAGATCTTAAATTCATAGAATATAAACCACATTCTGAATATTTGCCTTTTCGTCCTAGATAACAAAGCTCGCTGTCTGAAGGAATCATTCTATATAGATCTTTTATGGTAATAGGACTATGACATATAGTATCAGCATCCATCCATATTAGAATATCGGCATCTGTTTCTTTAGCACAGTCAAATATTGCATAAACCTTATGAGCGAATCGTATAGCATGCCATTTAAATCCTTTGCCTGCGTCTTTTCTTTTCGATCTTACAGGATCTGCACTAACATCACCATTAGCCTTAGGAACATTTTTCCAACGATTTTTAAACTCCATTAGCTCTGATATTTCTTCAAGGCGTTTTAGTGTCACATGATTGTGATCTTTAATCGCAGGATTACACATTTCTGGATAAATGTGTAATTTTACTTCTGTAGGCCAATTTTCACAGAATGTATTAATCATTCGCTGACCATATTCTTGAAGACCTTTTTCGTGAAACGTTGTAACTACGGCAATTTTCATTTTAATTTTTCCCATACATGGAATAAACCCTGTTTACTAGTGCAACCCCAACCTGTATCGTACAAAGGCTTGGAAAATTCTCGACCGATTGGTTCGTCTCCTTCAATAATTACCTTCGAAGTGTTCCTCTGCCAGAAATCTTTGACCATTTCAAACTGATTAAGTCTATTCAAATCAAAAAATATTGCACTAACCTCTGTGATTGCGTTTAGATTATCAAAATTTTCTTTATATACTAAATTTTTTGCCTTTATACTCGGAAATTTGTCGTCAATCACAAATACCGTGGAATAAATTTGTAAAATATTTTCAAGATTGCCAAAAGCAGTGCCAATAACTATGGCGTTAATCTGATTTTTATCTAGTTTAGATAATCTTTTTTGAAATTTGTTCATAATCATTAAATACTCTGTTATTTATAGGATTATATGCGCTTCAGATTATATCGCGAACACGGTGCGTTAAACAGTGTGCCAGTATTTGATGCTTTTGAACAAGGACTACGTGCTCTCGGCCACGAAATTGTCACTGCTGATGAGGATGTGTCGGTAATTTGGTCAGTTTTGTGGTCGGGTCGTATGAAACCTAACCGTCAGATATATTATCAATGCCAGTCTCTTAAAAAACCAGTGATCATTCTTGAAGTAGGTAATCTCAAAAGAGGAACTACCTGGCGAATTTCTTTAAATCATATCAACAATCTAGGTATATTCGGTAACGACCATGATCTTAATCCGGATCGACCTAAACTTTTAGAAGTAAATTTGCGCCCGGTCCAACAAACAAGAAGGGGCGAGATACTAATTGCCTGTCAACATCAAGACAGTTTGCAATGGGAAGGGCAACCGCTGTTAAAAATTTGGTGCGAAGATATAATATCTAAAATAAAACAACACACTCATCGAAGAATTATAGTAAGACCTCATCCGCGGTCGTCATTTCCTTTTAAAATGTCAAATGTAATATTCGAACGTCCACAACGTATTCCAAATACCTATGATGATTTTGATATTTTTTACAACTATCATTGTGTGATTAATCACAGCAGTGGTCCTGCAGTACAGGCTGCTATTCAAGGAATACCTGTTTTATGCGATTCATCAAGTCTGGCAGCTCCTTTGTCGATAAATTGGGAAAATTTAGACAATCCACAACTTCCTGACAGAACCGATTGGTTTCTAAAACTCTGTCA
>JACCDO011814212.1_pt1 | contig 10320 bp, 10 predicted proteins | sample 7446101 | NCBI WGS metagenome assembly JACCDO01 (sample SAMN15323440, study PRJNA562643) | freshwater metagenome | isolation source: river surface water | place: USA:Blue River Watershed | collected 2017-08-16
ATCGTGGATTTTAACTCCTTGGCGATCATCAATTCGTACATCAAAGGAGGTGCACAGTCTCTTTCGTTTGAGGAAGCCATGCGCGGAATGCCAACGGAAGAGTATGATACGTATTTAACCAACTCTTCGCAGCAACATGGTGGTAATCAAATGACCGAGCTTACGGGGGTAAACAGTACCTCGTCTATTGGAAATCAGGTTCAATTTTGCTTAATGACTCATTTGCTTGCCTACTTACTTACTTACTTACTTACGTAGTCAATATTATTCAATTCGAAAGAAGAATTACTATCATCATTGGAATCCCAAATAAGTTTATGGAATCTCCAAACACTTACCTCGTCGTCTCATCACTCGTTACTATCCCGATCACTCGACAAGAAAATCAAGTCAGTTCTTCCTGCATTGCGCACAAAAATATCGAAACAGTTAAACATAAGTCGTTCTAATCTTGATAATAGCAGTAGCAAGTCGAGTATATTAAGCACGAAAAAAGTGGAGCCAATAGAGTGTGACGTTCGTTATACATCCTTATCACAGTGGTCGAGTGACACAGTTGATGCACGTGTAAAAGCCGCGCATGTTCATGTTATTGAACAAATTATGCAACGAGAGGGGTCGATATTGAAGTTACAAAAGGTATTAATCTATTCAATTACTTCCGCATTCACTCACTCACTCATTCATTGTTACCAGGTATGTGCTACATTAGACAGTAGTTACTGGAAATATAGTTATGAGCGACTGAAGGTATTTATCAAGAATAAGAACTTGAAAAATGGTTTGCTGGTGTCATACTTGGAGCTAATACAGAAGCATCAGGAAGAAGTGTCAGTTGCAATAGCTCATTATCGTAGTTCTTGTATAGGAGTGATCGATGCTTTAGTTGAGTGGCGTAGTGCATGTCAACGGGATAAAAAGCGTAACGACACAGTATCTATCTATTGGGAAGGAGAAAACTATTTGTTCCGCATGCTTAACGACACCAACGTATTCAATGACTACTACTGTCTAAGACTATGGCTTGGCTTCCAGCCAAATACATTTTTTATTCCTCCTCAATCACACACCAGTGACAGCAGCGATCGTGACTGCTGGAGCCAACGGTTTGCTAAGTACCAGCAATGGTTAAAGCAAAATACCCAGTATGTCATGCAAGAAAAACGAAAAGCGAGGAATATGGCAGCCAGTGATACCGAAGGAACGCCACCAGTGTCATCAGTAGTTGACGTGGTCAGTGAAATGGGTTCTGCGATGCTGTCGCAAAGCATATCAAGCACTAGTATGCGCACACCAACGGCAGGTGATACCAACGTACAATGGAAGAAGTTGAGTGATTACTGCTGGCAATCGTATGGTCGCGCTACTAGTATTGATGGTCAATACTACTACGATGAAAACATAATGAATGATTTTTGGGATAATATGACTCACAATCCACTAGTTGTGGAGGTCGCTGCGGGGTATCCCGACACCTTCCCCGTAGTCCCGCTAGTTCCTCATTTGAAATCCTCCACAAACAGCGTGTTAATAAGCAAATTACAATATAGCCAGTACATAATTGACAAAGAGATCAAGCTATACGACCGCTTGCTGCAACTGGCGGAAGAGACAAGAAATCTTCGTTCTGAACTGGATCAAACCGTTACAACCGAAGCATTAGAAAATATTATTGCCGGGTCCAAATACTATGAAAGCTGGGAAACATATAGCAAACTAGTGCAACGTCAGCAGTCGTACGACGGCAAAGTGGATGGGAGTGTCCTTCACTATTTAAGTGAGAAGAAACAACAAGAAATTACCCATAATAAAATATTTAGCATGACGGATATCCATGCCGACTCCAGCTCAGCTCACTATCCAGCTCACTCCCAATCCCTCGCCGTTGATGCATCCAAATTACTAAATAGAATTAGTGAAAAACTAGTCAAAGAGTCTCAATTAGTAGAGAATCGTAACGGCTACTTGCGTATCAATAGCAACGTGGTGGTGCAACGGCTAGAATTACGTCCAATCAATGAAACGTCATTATTATTTAAAACAAAATGTGCTATAAGAATACAAAAACGGGTTCGGGGAATGCTCGTACGTACGCGACATCGAGCTATTACCCAAGCACGAGTACGTCTTCGATCGATAATAATAATTCAAACTTGGTTACGATCGTTAGTAGCCAAGAAAAGAGTGAAATGTCAGAGGAGACAGTTCCGCGTGGAATCGATGATACTAAGGAAGTACTTCATCAACAAGAACCAAGGATCCTTCATCATCACCAAGTTCATGGCGGTCGGTAGAGAAGAAACGGGCGAAGAAAGAGGAATTAAGATTGTTAAGACAACGAAAAATGAAACATATTGCTCACAAGTATGATTTAGAGCAGCAGCAAATGGTAGTTCTCATGCTTACTCACTCACTCATGCTCACTCACTCACTCATGCTTACTCACTCACTCATGCTTACTCACTCACTCATGCTTACTCACTCCATTATTATTGTAGCTACGAGACACAAAAGCATTTGTTAGCAAGAAAGATGCCATCAGTATCGAGGAGTACCGCAAACGTATGTCATTGCATCACGATGAAAAGCGCGAGGAGAATATCGTTGATGAGCTAGAAGGATTGGCGCAATCGAAGCCGTCGATACTGGCCGGTGACGACGAAGGGGATTACACCGTAATATCGTCGACTTCTCACTCATTGAACCATACCAATATAGCCGTTGAAGAGAATATTTTAGAAAATGGTAATGACATAGTGAATGAGCTGACTAACGAAGAGATCGCACTCAAAGAGGAAGAGATTAATGAAGGTAACGCACTTACTACATACTTCTTACTACTAACACACTCACGTTCACTCCTGCAATAGCTATCGACATGGAGGCGAGCGACGACATTGAAAATATCATTAATGATGTAGAAACCGAGACTCCCGTCGAGAATAAAACGACAAATAAAATATCTGTAAAGAAAAATTTAAGTGATAATCCACACTTTGTACTGGCATGTCACATTATTCCTCGCGATGACCGAATCAATCCAACCAGGTATGATGAGCTACTTACTCACCCACTCACTCACCCACTCACTCACTCACTTGATGATTGATCCAGTAAAAAAACGTATAAGCAGTTCGCGGTGTTGAAAGAGCGCACATTCCTGTCGCAATCCTCGTGTCTTGTAGGTTGCAGCAAGCCGCAGTCAACCTTGAGCTCGCCGCATCAAGTGTACGTCCCACCACCGCATGAAACAAAGAAGCACAACAAGAAACCGGGTCATAAGAGTGACGAGAAATCGATGGCAGTGTCCAAGTCTCTCAGTGACTTGCATGCTACTAGCAGTAGCAATGATAGCAACATAAATAAATTGTTAAAAACTGTACTTAATATATAGATCAGCACGCTTTAACTCGCTTCAGAAGGCCGATTAGCGGGACTACGTGGCACGCCTTCGGTATGGTTCAAACGGTTTATTGATGTCGCTCTTAATCCCTTCTCGTAGCCGGTACTCCTAATCCCTACGAGAAAATAGAAAAAAGAAATTTTAATTCTTTAGAATTTCGTAATCTGTACTAAATATAAGAGAGTTTAAATGAGTGGAGGTGGATCAATGCAGAATGAGATATCTCAGACGAAGCAACCGCTCGAATTACTGCGTCAATTTTCAGAAGAAAGTAAAGAAATTGCAAATTCATCACCGCCAGGTTTATCGCCAAATCAATGACTTACTTGCTCTTTTACTCATGTATTCATTTACTTGCTGAATTAAAGGCCAATTGATAGTGTTTGCATTATGTGCAATCAAAGCAGCGTTTGAATCGCATCGTATTAGTGCAGAAGAAAAGATTATTTTAAAGAATTATTTAAAGACAAGGGAGCGTGTTTCTGGTATTTGGCATTTACTCACAATCTTACGCATTTACTCACTTGCTTACTTACATGTTTTGACGTAGATATTGATATTATAATCCATAAAATGTCTGAAGCCGAACAAGGATGGTTTGGTTGTGTCATGAATGAAGATATCGCTCCATTGAAGTTGAATGAAAGAATCGAATTAAATAGACTCAGGCGACAATTTCGCAGAGTAGACAGTGGCGATCGAACTCGTGAATCTAGGTACTTGCTCACAAATCCACGCCTTTTCACTTACTAACTAAGTCGATCATAGGGGAATAAGTGAATGCTGTATCTGTGGTGATGCATCGAATGACTCAATCGTGTGTGCCATGAAGCACGAAGTGTGTAATGAGTGTCTGACGGCGTATATACACACATATAATGAATCCCGTAAGGAAGACACTACCGATTTTTTACGAAAGAAAGGAATGGTTCGTTGTCCAATGCCAATAACTATCAGTGCAGGCGGCTGTGAAACGTGTTCAGAATATTATAGCAACGTAGATATCTGTAGACACGTCGTTGATAACAAGGTACTGACTTGCTTAGGCCTGCATACACTTCTTCTCATTTACCTACTTACTCAGGTACTAGACACCTACATAGAAGGCATCAAAGACATACAACGGCTAGATGCTTTCGCGGATTATCAGTATCAGTTGAACGAAGTGCTAGCGAATTTACACGCCTCCAGTAGCGACGGCAATGCGAACACTGCAGAGAGAACAAGGAAAATAGAAATGTTTAAGAAACACTATCAACTGCAGAACCTTGCGAAGTCGCTTAAACAAAATTTCCCTGACGCAAGACAATGTGGTAAGTGTGGCTATGGACCGTTGGATAAAGTTAAATGTGACAATCTTCGGACGCACCACAATCAAGTGATTACGGGGGAAATTCGCTATGACAATTCGTGTCCAGGCTGCAAAGCTCCTCCACCACATGATTGGAATGAGCTTCCACTATGGAATGGGAAACTTCCCAATGCAATGCTTGACCCACAGTTTGGTGCGATAGCTGCCACTACTGGGTCATTGGGTACCAAGGGAGCTTACAGTTGGGCAGAATATTTGATTGAATTTTGTGGTGTCAATGGGGAGGTGGCGTGTAGCATAGGGGAGAAGATTACAGCGGAGGAAATCGGGGATCTCGATGACTATTATCGCCAGGTTAGCTATTTATTCCTTTTTCTTCCAACTCACTCACTCACTCACTCACTCATCTAGGTGAAAATTGAAAAGACCGCCGACGATGTGCAACTATTAGCAAAGCTAGTGACTGTGGACTCGCGACTCGACTTGATATCAAACACTCTGTCCAACAGCCTCGACAGTTTCGTTGGTTGCATGGAGAGTTACAGCGTAACCACCTCCTCCTTTATCAAGTCTCTCGTGAAGTATAAAGAAATCGTATATAAACTATTCCCTAATGCAGCCAACGAGCCGTTACTGGAGTACCTGACACGCAGTAGTGAGCATGTGAAGATGTTTCTGAGGTATTCCAATGTCACCGAATGGGAGCAATACCAGTTAATTGATATGGACTCTCTCAATCACGACAGTCATAAGCACCTATCAAACAGACAAGAATTCCTGGTTATTCGTCATGATAACGACGAAGCAAGAGGGAAAGCATATTTTAGGATAGACGATGTAACGGTCGAGGATGATGTGAGGAATATCTGCGTTGAAGACATTGCATACATGGTGCACAAGATGGAAAATGCATTACCTATAGCTCCCAATAACGTGATACCTGATAGCTCCCCTAACACTTGTCTATTAATGACGTCATTGGATGACCTCAATTTTTTGGTATTGGATTCGTTGCCAGGTAAAGTACGCACTTCTTCTATCACTTCTCGTCACCTTATTCGTTTGCACAATAACTAGGTGACCACAAATGCACAATCGATACAGATTCCATGGAAATTTCGGGGTTCGATGTAGACAGTCAAAATAAATTGGCCACGACAGGTAGTGCGTACGACCTGCGAGAGCGTTTGCATGCGGTATTTCCTTGTGACGTAGTGAGCGAGTCCCAGTCTCAAGAACTGATTTCATTAGCGATGGAGAGTTGCGTCACTAGCGATGACGACACTGATGACGATAAACTATATCGTCCGGACTCCTGTACATTCGACATCACCAAGTACGAACCGACCGATGCAGCGATTACTCGCATGGCCAAAAGGCGCGATACGTTTTACAAGCCATTCAATGAGTATGAATGTGATGTTGTGAAGGAGCAAAGCAGGCCAATCATTAACAATTATCGTAATTTTTCAATGGACGGTATCTTCGCCAATGACATCAAAGAGCTAGCCTTTAAGGCTCGGGTTATGTGTTTACATGATGCAGTGATTAACTTTATCCGTGAATTCATTGCAGACCAAATAGCTTATTTGATGTTGGATATAGGCACTCGCAAGGGACTAGTGGCCACAGATACGACCACGGTGCTTACCACTAGTGATGTTGCTGATGAGCTGCGACACTCTGCTTCGTTCGGACCTGTAACGGTCTATGGATATGGCATTCAAGGCGTGCGATACCTGTATAACTCCGCGATATTCTCGTTAGTGAATGGTGGTGGCTATCGTCTCTGCTTCACCGTCAAAGCATTGATGGTCATGAACGACATCTTGTTGAACTTCATGCTGTCGGTGATTGACATAGCGCGCAGTACCAGCACCGGGTTGATCACCTCTAAAGATATTGAAAACGCCATTTGCTACAAGTATTCCTGGGAGCGAATCGCGGGAATGGTAGTGGAGGAAGTTGAAAAGTTTCATTTGCATTATTTCCATGAGGATTTTGATGGCAATAAAGAAATTTCCGTGGAAGATTATTTCCAAGAAAATAATGAGATTGAGGTACCGGCAATACGTTTTAGTTGCAATAAGAATAATATTCTTTTGAGCAATCGATATCCTGGTTTGCAGCTGTCGATTCACGCCATCGTGGCTGTAACGGCTGCGCAACAAGAAATATTTTCTGATTTGATTGATATCATCTCGGAGAATACGGATCGTAACCGTTTGGGCGATTTTAATGAGTGTTCTATACAGGATACGTACGTGGTAGTGCCCAGAGACGTGCTGCAAGCACTGCAATCGGAGGAAATTGCTGATTATTTCCAGGATGCCGTTATTCGCGATGGCGGTTATCCCGATCCTAAAATTGAAAATATTGGAATAGAAATCAAACGGATATACGGGGAAGAGGATAGCACTTTTGCCGCGCTATTTAACGCCCAATTTGATGAATCAAATGCGTACCGAATCGTTAATCCCTGCGATGGTCACTTCTATTGGAATGACACGGTGGATAACCAGTCAGAGTTCATGCGATCGATGCTGTTGAACTTTTGTAGTAGGTACGCACTTGCTTACTAGGTCATTTATAATCTTACTCACTTACTCACTTATCACAGGTATTCCATGTACCGACGTATATACGAAGCAAGAAAAGTTATGACTCCCGATATCGCGTCACTACTGGACGACGATTCTTGTTATGAGAATTGTCATTTATTGCGTCAATGGAAAGACTTATACACGAAGCAAGACAGTGCCTCTACGCTCTTTGCGATCGATATTTCTATCTGGGAGAGATTGATCATCAACGCAACGTTCATAGCTAATACCAATTTTCTACTCACTGTCGATGCAATAGAAATGATTGCAACGTTTATGGAACACCATGTGTTGCAGCTGCTGAGCTGCGCCAATCAACACGCCGCTTGCCGCGGGAGTGTGATGCTTACCATGAAAGACATCGAAAACGCTCGAAAGACGTTGAAAATATAAGCAGGTAGTTGCGTAGTAAGACTAGGTGATTCAGGTATCCGTTAGTTTGTTAAATTATTTTATTTTCAGGAAATAGATTGTAATCATGTAAATAAGCCAAGTCAAAGCCTCTGTGCGTACGAGTGCGTACGTCTAACCACCCTAACTGCCTACTTTGTGCTGAAAAGGTACTCCTTGTTACTGTACCGGTGTTGAAGAAAGCGGCCCTTACAAAAAATTTCCAAAACTTTTTTTTAAATGGTACCATCATTTCAATTTTAAATTACGTGACTTGCGAATGATTTGAAGGAATCGCTTTAAAGCCGCTTCATTAGTATCTAGCTGTTTGAGTCTATCCATTTTTGTGCGATGGAAGGATGTATCGTCGTATTTGATGCGCAGGATGATATAGTCCACGTGAGCAATGCTGTGGTTGTTCTGCAGCAATTCGCAGGTATTGGATCAATTATTTGTTATAGCACGTGCTATTGCTCAATTTACCCGGTTACTCACTTATTCGTGTATATAGTTCGATCCGCAACTATTTTATTGTCAATTGCGTCAGCATGTGCTTGTCTTGCCTATTTTGATGATGTTTATGGTTCCAAAATCGACATTTTTGCACTTGGAATCGTCCATTCCGGACTGTTTCTTGTCGGATTAGGTATTATTAGTGCTATTCACCCCACGCATTCACTGCTTACTTCATTCATTCACTTAGGAAATATACTCCTGAACTACATTAACATCAATACAGTTGATTCAATTTATGCATTCAACGTGTTAACTATTGGCTGCATGTGTATCAGTGTCGCAGGGACAATGCTGATACTTGCACAGCTTTTCTTATCGCTGGTATACATTGCAAATTACTCTGAAAAATATCAGTCTGGTGATACAACATCCACTATCGTATTGAATATTCTTGAATTTTTGATTTATTTTTTACTATTTTATCGCATGAAACTACTCACAACGGAATCATATCAAAAGATTAAAAATGGGAATCAAATTCCCCAAATCAGAATAAATAACAACAGAAAACGCGGCAAAGAGGATTATCAATATGGGGCGGTAAGCACAAGCAATAATACCACCAAAGTGAAATTAAGGAGGTCTTCATTCGGTGGACAGACTAGCGGATATGTCCTTGGTACCTACTCACTCACTCACTCACTCACTCACTCACTCACTCACTCACTCACTCACTCACTCACTCGCTCACTCACGCAGTTACTAATATGTTGCATGTATAGGTGCTCGTGTATTATCGCAATACGGAACGTCAACGGCGAGCAATACCCTTTGGTATCATGGCAAAATATCCAGTCTCCATCGAGATGGCTCCTATGACATAGTCTACGACAACGGGGATATCGGTGCGTGCACAGTATAATCCATTTTCTTTCTTTTTCACTAACTCACTCATTAATAGAATTTAAGAAACCACGTTCTAGAATCGAGCTACTAGATAACGTTTACGACAAGAATAGTGTGGCCAACGGGACCGTCATTGTCGATTGGTATAATTACTCCGGCAACAATCTTGTATTCTACGGATGGAAATTAAGCCTCATTATACACATGGGACTCTTACTGGTATTTCACTCAGTCATTCACTCACTTACTCCTACGCGATTACTGACTCATTCATTCGATTAGATGCTGACGTTAATAACAATTGACACAACAATAATAACGTTTGTCCTAGCCGTTACAGTGTCATTATACACACTTGTGATGTTTCTTCTTGCATTCAAAGCGGTGCGAACCATGATCAGCTGCATTGGTGCACCAGTGTACACCACCTCTACTCACTCACCCACCGATGAGATGATACTTATCAATCCCTGCTTTGAAGAGTGTATTTGCTTTATGGAAGCGATTGTCCATTGCAGTACTAGCTGCGGTCGTGACCATGACGAGACGTCGCCGACAGGAACTGAACAGGAAGATTTGTTTACTTTGTAGTCTTTATTTACATGTAAAATACGCACTCATTATGTACCTAGATAAACTTATATCTTGGCAAATCGACAGTCCTCCTATTGATGATTGTTTGTTGTCCCCACCAAAGTCCGCCCGGTATAACCTCACTTCCACACCCACGATTCGAAAGAAAAGTGGAATGAGGTCATCATTCCTTTCGAAATTTCTGTGATATTCTATCAAGAAAAAAAGCACACATCTGGTCAAGTGAGTGAGTAAGTCATGACCATGAGCACATCATTAGCCACATAGTTGTGTGAGTAACCTTGAAGTACCATTATATAGTCATATTATGAGCATAGAATTAGTGGCATACGAGTCGGATGCCATTGCAACATCACTATTTCCCTTGCCGTCTCAAGAATCACTACGTATTTCTGATTACCGAGAGGAGACTTCAACCAAAGAGGTTATTGACCAGTTCATTGCATTAAGAGAAGAACGAAAGTTGAAACTGGTACTGAATGTCGGAGTATTAGGCATTGGGGTGGCTGTAGTATGCCTTGCGGGGGCTGTCGTTGACTATTGCATGCAAATTTACTCCAATTTTCATGTGAATTACATTGCTGCAAATACTATTTTTATGCTGCTTTTCCTCGGGTATGTCTGCGGTTTGGTCACCTTGTCCTTGTGCTTGAATG
>JACCDO010610314.1_pt1 | contig 10318 bp, 7 predicted proteins | sample 7446101 | NCBI WGS metagenome assembly JACCDO01 (sample SAMN15323440, study PRJNA562643) | freshwater metagenome | isolation source: river surface water | place: USA:Blue River Watershed | collected 2017-08-16
ACTGATTCTTTTAGCGAGGAAATAGGAAAGGTTCAACGGACTGGGTTAAATTTGTTTGCAACTCTCCGCAAATTAGCATGAAGCAAGCGAAAAATTTACCCTTGGCCTATATTTTGACCGGATGGCTGGTTCTAGTCTGCAGTACGGTTGGCTTCAGTCAGCAGATTCGCACCGCTGCAGAGCAAGCGGAGCTGTACCTACCCCTCCTTCAAGGTAAAAAAGTAGGGGTAGTCGGTAACCAAACCAGCATCCTCCCCCAATCCAATTCCAAACACTTGGTCGATTTTCTGTTGGAAAACCAGGTAAACGTAGTGAAGGTCTTCGTGCCCGAACATGGCTTTCGCGGGACTGCCGATGCCGGGGAAAAGGTAGACAACTCCGTAGATGCCAAAACAGGCTTACCCATCGTCTCCTTGTATGGCAACAACAAGAAACCTAGTGCAAATCAATTGAAAGACCTGGATATCCTAGTTTTTGACCTGCAAGATGTGGGCGTTCGCTTTTTCACTTACATCAGTACACTTCACTACGTGATGGAAGCTTGTGCGGAGCAGGGCAAACCACTGCTCCTTCTCGACCGACCCAATCCAAACGGCAACTATGTGGATGGTCCCATGCTGAAAAAAGGCTTCGAGTCTTTTGTGGGCATGCATCCCATCCCCATCGTCCATGGACTCAGCATAGGTGAACTTGCGCAGATGATCAATGGAGAAAAATGGCTAAAAGGTGGAGTACAGGCAGACCTAACCGTCATTCCTGTGGCCAATTGGAACCATGCCCTACCCTACGAACTCCCGGTAAAGCCCTCTCCTAACTTGCCCAATACACTTTCGATCCGATTGTACCCAAGCACCTGCCTCTTTGAAGGGACAGTAGTTTCCCTAGGTCGCGGTACCTACTTTCCTTTCCAAGTCTATGGCTACCCAGCAGCAACCTTTGGAGACTTCACCTTTACTCCAGTATCCATAGACGGCATGTCCAAAACCCCACCGCATCAGGACAAGTTATGCTATGGTAGAGATCTTCGCACCGAATCCCTAAACCAGCCTTTTACCTTGAGCTACCTCCTCGAAGCCTACGGACGCTCCGGGATGCAGGAGAAATTCTTCAATTCCTATTTCAATACCTTGGTGGGTACGGACGAACTCAAAAATCAAATCCTGGCAGGAAAGACCGAGGCCGAGATTCGAGAAACTTGGCAACAAGGGCTTAAAGACTACGCCATTCTTCGAAGCAAGTACTTGATTTACCCATAATTAGTTCTTTTGACCCATTTTTCTTTTGCTGACACATGACTCTAATGCCACAAGACCGCTCCCTTCGAATCATTTACATGGGTACACCCGAGTTTGCGGTACCCGCTCTTGAAAAATTGGTGGCTGAAGGTTGGAATGTCATCGCGGCCATTACCGCCCCAGACAAGCCCCAGGGCCGAGGACAAAAGCTAGTGGCCTCCCCAGTCAAGGAGGCTGCCGAAAAGTTGGGGATCCCCGTACTTCAGCCGACTAACCTCAAGGATCCGGGATTTCAACAGGAATTGAAAGCACTGGCTGCAGACCTACAGATCGTCGTGGCGTTCCGCATGCTGCCCGAAGCGGTGTGGGACATGCCACCACTCGGCACCTTCAACCTCCATGCTTCCCTCCTGCCAAACTACCGGGGTGCCGCTCCCATCAACTGGGCTCTAATCCAAGGGGAACAGGAAACTGGGGTGACTACCTTTTTCCTGCAACATGAAATTGATACCGGAAACATCCTTTTCCAAGAAAAAGTAGCCATCCTGCCCGAGGACAATCTAGGTAGCCTCTATGAAAAATTGATGGGGCTAGGCGCTGATTTGGTGCTCCGTACCGTAGCCGCGATTGCCTCCAAGGACATCCATCCCCTACCTCAAAACGAAGCACTGGCCATTCACAAGGCTCCAAAAATCTTCAAAGAAACCGGCAGGATTGATTGGACCGCGTCGGCTAACTCCATCCACAACCTCATCAGAGGACTATCCCCTTATCCAGGAGCTTGGACCGAACTACAGGGCAAAACCTGCAAAATCTTTGCCTCCTACACCCTGGAAGGGCAACTTTCTGGAAAAGCTGCCGGAGATTGGGCCTCAGACTTCAAAACCTACCTGCATTTCCAATGTGGGGAGGGAATCTTGGTGGTGCAAGAATTGCAACTCGAAGGAAAGAAACGCATGAAAGTGGATGAACTCCTTCGAGGATGGAAGGGATAACCTTTGATCCTATGCCCTTGATCTTTACTTATGAATTTATTCTCGTAAACCACCAGGCTGTTTTTCGAGTTTCACAAAGAAGAACTACTGTAAAGCAGGTAACTTACTCCACAAATCCATTCCCGTGAAAATCATCCTTCTAGTAGCAAAAGCAAAAAACCAGGTTATCGGGAAAGACAACCAGTTGGTTTGGAAACTATCCGCAGACCTCAAGCGCTTCAAAAACCTGACCACAGGACATTACCTCCTGATGGGAAGGAAGACCTTTGAATCCTTAGGTAGACCTCTTCCCAATCGAACCCATTTGATCATCACCCGCAACGCAGAATTTGAAGCCCCAGAAGGACATTATGCCTTTCATTCGGTCGAAGAAGCCCTTATTTTTTGCACCAAGCGTCAGTTGGATAAATTATTTGTGATTGGAGGAGGCGAAATCTACAAGGAAGCCCTTCCCCTTTGCGATGTACTTGAAATCACCGAGGTGGATGCTAGCCCGGAGGGAGATACCTTTTTCCCCGAACTTGATTTCTCAATTTGGAAAGAAAAGGAACGGGAAGACTTTTCAGCGGATGAAACCAATGAATATCCCTACGCTTTTGTGACCTACGAAAAACGATAAACCATGGCCAAACCTGTCATCTGGATTACTGGAGCTTCCTCTGGGATTGGGGAAGCCGCAGCCAAAAAATTTTCGAAAGCGGGCTATGCGCTCATTCTTTCTGCTCGAAACGAACAAGAACTCAATCGAGTAAAACAAGCCTGTGCCTTTCCAGCGGACTGCCAAATTCTTCCCCTAGACCTTGCCTCCTCGGCTGACTTTCCAGTTAAAGTAGCGACTGCCCTCTCCTTTTTTGGACAGGTGGACCTCCTCCTACACAATGGGGGCATCAGCCAACGATCACTAATCAAGGACACCTTGCTCGACGTAGATCGGCGCTTGATGGAAGTCAACTATTTTGGCACTGTTGCCTTGACCAAAGCCATTCTTCCTCATTTTCTGGCGCGTAAAAAAGGCCAGTTTGGTGTAGTCAGCTCCCTGGTTGGAAAATTTGGTTCGCCTTATCGCTCCTCCTATGCAGGTGCCAAACATGCCTTGCATGGATTCTTTGACACGCTACGGGCTGAGCACCACCAGGATGGAATTTCGGTCACCTTAATCTGCCCAGGCTTTATCCGCACGCAGGTTTCGATCAATGCCGTCACGGGCGATGGGAGCCCCTTAGGGGAAATGGACCAGGCCCAAGACCAAGGCATGTCTCCAGAAGCCTGCGCAGAAGCCATTTTTCGTGCCCTAGTCAAGAAAAAAGAAGAAGTATACATTGGCGGAAAGGAAACCCTCGCTGTGTACCTGAAGCGCTTCTTACCCGGACTATTTTCCCGCATCCTACAAACCGCAAAAGTTAGATAAATCCACCCATGTCAACCGTAACCGCAGAAATTATCGCCATTGGAGATGAACTCCTCTATGGGCAAATTATGGACACCAATTCCCATTGGATCAGTCAGGAATTGGATGCCGTAGGCGTACGCGTGGTGCGAAAAACCACAGTAGGAGACAATCGGACGGACATCCTAACCGCCTTTGAAGAGGCATCGAAGCGAGCCCACCTTATCCTCATCACTGGTGGTCTAGGCCCCACCCAAGACGACCTCACCAAGCCCCTGCTTGCCGAGTACTTTGGTTGCGACATCGTCGAAGTCCCCGAAGCGGTAGCAGCAGTATCCTCCTATTTCTTGCGTCGAGGTCGGGAGATGACTCCCCTCAATATCCTCCAAGGACACTTACCCAGCTGCTGTACCTATGTACCCAATGAGGTCGGTACGGCTCCAGGCATGTGGTTTGAGCAGAAGGGATGCTACTGGATGTCCATGCCCGGCGTACCGCATGAGATGAAAAAATTGGTCAAGGACTTTGTGCTGCCCAAACTATCACAGGTCTTTGACCTGCCCGTCATCTACCACAAACTGATCAAAACAGCCGGCATTGGCGAATCCTGGTTGGCAGATTTGATTAAGGATTGGGAAAATGCATTGCCTCCACACATTCGTTTGGCTTATTTACCCTCACTAGGACATGTCAAACTGCGTCTAACTGCCTTTGGTTCCAATAAAGAACAACTTCAACAAGAAGTAGCTGCCCAGATTCAAGCGGTACTGCCACAGATCGATAAGTATGTCTATGGCTACGACGAAGAAACGTTGGAAACTGCCATTGGCAAACTTTTGAAGAACGCAGGGAAAACTTTAGCTTTAGCAGAAAGTTGCTCGGGAGGATACGTCTCCCACCTCATCACTACGGTGCCTGGCAGCTCTGCCTACTTCCAAGGGGCGGTAGTTCCTTACCACAATGATTTGAAGCAACAAGTCCTTGGCGTGAATTCGGCTACCCTGGCTCAGCATGGTGCAGTAAGTGAAGAAACCGTGCGCGAGATGGCCACAGGCGTCAAAAAATTGTTTGGAGCGGATTATGGATTAGCAAGTTCGGGCATTGCTGGTCCTGATGGAGGCAGCCTCGACAAGCCAGTGGGTACCGTTTGGATTGCATGTGCAGGTCCAGAAGGCGTCGAAGCCAGAAAATTGCAGTTGACACAGGACCGAATGCTCAACATTCAATTGACAGGAGTGGCGGTACTGAATTTATTTAGAACCTGCTTTCTCTCCATGCACAAATAAAATTTTACCAAAAGGACTTGGGTAGGAGTTCAATAAAATTTAATTTTAAAACTTGAAAATAAACCCAATTAAATTACAAAGATTAACATGGCAAGTGTAGAAATGCTCATGCCCAAGATGGGCGAAAGTATCATTGAAGGCACCATCCTTACTTGGCTCAAGAAGGAAGGAGATTCCATTGAGGCAGATGAATCTGTACTGGAAGTTGCTACCGACAAGGTAGATACCGAGGTTCCTGCTACCCATGGAGGCATTTTAACCAAGATTTTAGCCAAAGAAGGTGATGTGGTGGCGGTAGGCACAGCCATTGCCATTATCGAGACCAATGCCGCTGTAACTAAAGAAGCGCCTCCGAAATCTGTTTCTCCCAAAGAAGAAGTTGTACAAGCCGCACCGGCACTTACTGCAAGCCTAGTCACCACCCTGGAACCCGAGGCAGCATCCCATTCTGACGGAAGATTCTACTCTCCCCTTGTCAAAAGCATTGCTAAGGAAGAAGGGATTTCTGCAGACGAACTTTCGCACATCCCGGGATCGGGTGCGGAAGGACGCGTGACCAAACAAGACATGCTGGATTACCTTGCTTCCCGAAGTAAGGGCGGTTCCAAAAACACAGGAGTCGCAAAAACGCCTCCTTCCATTTCTCAGCCTAAGGTGGCACCAAGCATCACGGGTGGCGACGAACTCATTGAGATGGATCGCATGCGCAAAATGATCGCTACGCGCATGGTGGAATCCAAGCGTATTTCTGCCCATGTCACCTCCTTTGTAGAGGCTGACATGACCAACATTGTGCTTTGGAGAGAGAAAAATAAAGAGGCTTACAAGGCCAAATACGGGGAAAGCATCACCTTTACCCCATTCTTTATCGATGCCGTAGCCAAGGCCATCCGGGATTTTCCGATGATCAATATCTCCGTAGAAGGCGAACATATTCGAAAGAAGAAAGACATCAACATCGGCATGGCTGTCGCTTTGCCTTCAGGAAACTTGATTGTGCCCGTCATCAAAAATGCCGACCAACTCAATATTGTAGGGATTTCTAAAAAGGTAAACGACCTCGCCAATCGGGCACGCAACAACAAGTTGACTGCTGACGATGTCAGTGGCGGCACCTATACCGTATCCAATGTGGGTTCCTTCGGGAATATCATGGGTACCCCCATCATCCCGCAGCCCCAAGTTGCCATCCTGGCCATCGGTGCCATTGTCAAAAAACCTGCCGTAGTGGAAACACCTACAGGAGATGTGATCGCTATCCGACACAAAATGTTCCTATCCCACTCCTACGACCACCGCGTGGTGGACGGATCTTTGGGAGGTATGTTTGTGCGTAAAGTGGCAGATTACTTGGAAGAGTTCGACTTGGAAACGGCCTTATAAGCTGGTCAACAGACGGCAGTCCACGGTCCACTGCCGATTGAACTGAACCACAACCCTTAATTTTCTTTGGTTGCTGTTTTAAGAGTAGATCATTAAAAACGAAAAATCCCCCAGGAAGTGGAATCACTCCTTGGGGGATTTTTACTTTATCATTCCTAAAGTTTACCTATCAAAAACAATACATGAAGTTCAAGAAAGTTTGCTGTGGACCGTGGACTGTTAACTGTTAACCATTAATTTCTCTTCGCCTGAACCTTCAACTTCTGGTAATAGTACTCCAATTTGTCTGCAAGCACTGCCAAGCGAAGGGGCTTCGTCAGGTAATCGTTCATCCCTACCTCCAGGGCCTTATTCTGATCGTCCTCAAAGGCATTTGCGGATAGGCCAATGATGACCAAGGCTTCCTTGCCTGGTATTTTTCGAATCTCCTCCGTCGCCTCTATCCCATTCTTAACTGGCATTTGTACATCCATAAAGACCAAATCAAACTCCTGCTCCCGCACCTTGTCTACTGCCTCTTGCCCATTCTTGGCTGCCTCAAAAGCAAATCCCAACTGCTGGAACATGAGCCCCATCAATTGAAGATTCAATTCGTTGTCTTCTGCTACTAGAATTCGGAGTGGAAATGTTTCTCCCAAATCTCGTTTGAACTCCACCGCATGCACTTCCTTGAGTTCAGATTTGCCTTGCGCTTGCATGCGCTTGGCCAATACTGAAAAACGAAAAGTAGCACCCTTTCCAGGCTCGCTGCTTACCTCCAACTCACCTCCCAAAAGTTCCACCATCTTCTTGGCAATAGCCAAACCCAAGCCGGTACCTTGAAAGGATCGGGTAGCAGAACTCTCCACTTGGAAAAACGGCTTGGTCAACCGAAGTAAATTTTCTTTAGAAATGCCTATTCCCGTATCCGACACGCTGTAATGCAGCATGAGCAACTCTTCGGTAAGTTTCTCTTGACTTAGTGTTACTTTTACCTCCCCTCCATCTGGAGTAAATTTGAGCGCATTGCCCACCAAGTTCAATAAGATTTGGTTGATTTTATCGCGGTCCGCTTCCACCACAAGCTGGGGGCCTATTTTCTCCTGAAACTGCAACAAGATGCCTTTCTTTTGTGCCAAAGCACCCATAATCTCCAGTTGCGTCTGCACCTCAGGTACCGGAGCAAAGGTGCGCGCATGAATATCTACCTTGCCCGCTTCAATCTTGGAGTAATCCAAAATATCCCGAATGATACTCAGCAAGGAGCTGCCTGAATTTTTGATGATCTCCAAGTACTGCAACTGTACCTGATCCAATTGAGTACTTTCGAGCAGGTCAATGATGCCGAGCAGTCCGTTCAATGGGGTCCGGATTTCGTGGGACATGTTGGCCAAAAATTCCGATTTGGATCGATTGGCTTGGTCTGCTGCACGCATGGACTCAAGGAGACCTTTCTCCCAAATCTTCTGACTCGTGATGTCCTTGGAAATGGAAATCATCTGTTGGGCATCCAAAGGGAAAAAGCGGATCTCGAAGTAGCGCTTTTCACCCGATTCTGCATCCATCCTACTGACATTTGCAGTTTGAAGCGTTCCACTGCTTCTTGCTTCAGCAAATGCAGCCTTCAAGGCAGGTGCTTGATCGGAAGGAACACTTTCTTCCAGGGTTTTACCTACCAACTCTTGGGCAGCCCCGTAAGCATCCTCGCTTGCGGACACATGGAAATCTAGAATTCTACCGGCATTGTCGTAGATAAAAATTTTATCAGGAAGGTTATTGATCAGCGATCGAAGTCTGTTCTCACTTTGGACAAGTTCCATTTTAGCCTGGTAGGATTGGGAGATATCGGTGCAAATTCCAAGTCCTATATCAAAAAGCCCTTGCTTATCGCGGATGATTTTTTCAAAAATCCGGATCCGTATTTTTCTACCATCCTTTCGGAAAATATCGTACTCCAAATCCAGATATTCTTTTTTCTCCACATACGCCTTCTTAATCTCCCTCCGTACTTGCACTACCAAGGGAACGGTAGAACTATCGTTGAAGGCCTTCATGAATTCCTGCTTGGTATAGCCCAAGACTTCTTCCACTTCATCACTGGCTCGAATAATCTCCCCCTTGTAATTATGGAAAAATACAAAGCCCCGCAATTCCTTGAGGAGCATATTTTGCTGATCAAAAAGTTCCGTCACCTCCTTGTATTGCTCCTCTCTAGTTTTGGTGTATTCTAGGTAATTTTTAACAGAAATCACGAAGATGGACAAGAGAATGACCATGATCACAATCATGCCTACAAAAAGTAAAAAATAGGTTTGGTAGACTCCAGAGCGTAGGTCATCTACTGGCAATAGGATCACCAAACCCATGTGATGCACCAAATCTCCAAAAGAGAGTGGATATTGCGCCAGTAGGCCATTCACTTGGATTTGGTCTTGTTGCCAAGTAACAGGATACAATCCCTTGACTCCTTGGTACATCTCTTTTTTGATCCCTTCAAATTCGGCAATCTCCACCTCTTTGAGACGCGGAAGACTGGTAGACCCAATGTCTACCAGATTTCCTCCCAAATACAAAAAACTACCTCCATTTGGCACTTGGTAAAAATTTTCCAGATATTCTTGGGCAAACCGTGCAATGGTGGTCGAAAAAAGAATTCGATGGCCCATTTTTCCCTCCAAGAGCAATTGAGGCTTGAGCGAATCCAATGGAAAATGATTCACGGGGATTTGGATAAAATCATTCCGCTTGGTGTACACGTACTGGGTAATCGATTGCTGCGGGTCTACCACCCATAAGGTGTCCACTAGACTTGGAAATGAGGTCAATAGTTTTCGTGTCAATTTACCTACTTCATCCTGCCTACCCTTGAGTTCGTGCTCCTCTAATTCAGCTAAAAAAACCTTGGATTCCTCTTCAAACCGATCAAATTCATTTTCCAGACCCCGACCTGCCAAATCCGTCTGCTGCCCCAAAAAATCTTTTCGACGGTCTACCTGGCTGGTATAAATCGCCCAAAAAAAGTTGATCCCAACCACCATGACTAAAAGAATGAGCAAAACCCCAAGAATCAAGGAGATTTTAAAGCCACGATCAGAAAAATCTTTTTTCATCTTCAGTTAGGCAGCATGATTTCCAATAGGTACCAATCTACTTGAGAAAATGCATGTCCCAAGACCCGTGACATCCTTGCATCCTGAACAAAGTCAAAATGGGTGTTTTTGTCGACCAAGATCGCTTGAGCCATCTTCCTAACTTCCCCATTCTTGCTTCGTGAAAGGTTGAAATCTGCCCCTCTAAAGTTATCCATCTGTATCGTTTCCCGATACACATGATTTTTGAGCAAGGGCATCCCCAACAATTCAATGGCCTCGGATTTACCTCCAATGATATCCCCATTCCCATTGACCAACACAAAATACCCATCTACGGCGTCCAAATAGCTATCGATAGCATCTCCAATACTCAAATCGATGCCCACTACGGAGGAAAGTTTCTTTTCATCATAGACAGGTCGTACCAGCGAAAATATCCATCCCTTCCCTGCTGGATCTACATAGGGCTCTGGAATCCACACGGTGCCTTTGGAAGGATTATGTTCCAAATCTGCTTCGTAATAAAAGTTGAAATCTCTTGTATCCAAACTCGGATCCACAATATTTTTTGCATCAAAGGCAGGATAAATTCGGCTTGCCAATAGCTCCGAGTTAGAGTAGATCTGGATGGCTTTTGGGTTTTTTTGAATGAACCCCGCAAAAACGCTGTCCATGGAATGGGTTAGCTGAAGCAATTCTTCCGCCTTCTTTCGATCTGGACTGGAATTGAGAATCACCAAGGTGCTCAAGGCAGGGTCCTGTCCAGGAAGATTGGTGGAAAAAGCGCCTTCCATCGTGTATTTGGAAGGAATAGGAGAACCCAAAATGGAATCGCGCTTTTGCAAAAGTTGCTCGTTGTAGTCGGTTATTTGTTCCAACTCCAAGGTCAGGGTTTGCATCTGCGCTTCAATTTGGGTGACCAGACCTTCCAATTTGGAAAAATCTTCTTGCTCAGGAACAC
>JACCDO010777708.1_pt1 | contig 10318 bp, 13 predicted proteins | sample 7446101 | NCBI WGS metagenome assembly JACCDO01 (sample SAMN15323440, study PRJNA562643) | freshwater metagenome | isolation source: river surface water | place: USA:Blue River Watershed | collected 2017-08-16
AATAAAAGGTATTACGAGCAAATGAGTAAAAGGCCAAAGTTTTTGTTTCATTTTTTTTTAAGTAATGGTTGTTTGACAAATTTAGGTTATTTCTACAACTATTTTTTTTTTTTTTTTTTTGACTTATTGATGTGTTTATCCATTTACTTAGCTACACCTGATGCTATCGCTCCAACTGACGATTCAGAATCTAATATAGCGAAAGTAGAAGAGAAGTGCGAATCAATAGCGAGTGAATTTTTTGGATCTTGTATTGCAATTACATCAGTTGATAGCCACTTTGTATCTAGTTCTGACATTACGATTCTAGTCATTGGCGATATTTCATTTCAAACCAGTTCTGTTGTAAAGCCATTTGTCCAATCATTTTATTTAGAACAAAACAAGAATCAATCAAGAAGTTATTCTATTAGGTATAAACTCATTTACTTATTCTGATTTTTACGCATTTATTTATTTCATACCATCAGAACTTCAATTTTTCGTTTTATCCCAACTCCTGCACGAGTACCATCACCATTATCATCGTTATTAGTTGATACACTTGTTAATAAAACTCCAGTTGTTGATAATACCATTGAGAATACTACAGTGCAACCAGCAGTTTCTAAAGGCTCCCAAAAATCTAAAAATAACGATGCAAATACTGCTAGTAATAAAAAAATTGATGAAGTTACCATTAAAGTTGCCGAAATTGATATAAAATCAAACCCAAAAAGTAATCCTCCATCTGTAACTGCAGCAGCCGCTGTCACAACCAGTAAAAACGATACTGCAGCAGTAACAGCACAAGCTCAAACCGTATTTTCTTATGCTGATATGGTCTTAGCTGACAATCAACAATCAGCACCTAAAGAAAAAGTTAAAAATAAAGGTAAACCAAGTGGTAATACAACCGCACCAGCTGCAACAACTGCTGCTGTAGTAGGAGCACAATCTAATGCCTCTGCCACCCCAGTTGCTATGGTTGAAGGTGCTCATATATATAATGGAAAACAAAAATTTTCTGTTTATGTTCATCCTGTTGATGGTTTAACTATTGATGAAGTGAAAACAACGTTCACTAGATTTGGTACAGTACAACATGTAAGTAATTTTGTTATTGCTAAAGGTACTGGTGGCTATGCATTCGTTGAATTTACTTGTGCAGAACATATGAGAGCTGCATTAGATAATAAGGAACCAATTTTAATTGGCGATAAAATTATAAAAGTTGAAAAAAAACAAGTTAAAGATAAAAGTGCACAAGGAAAATCAGATGTAAGTAATGATGGTGGAAAAGAGAAAAGTAAAGTAACAATGAATGAAAATAATGATGATACAAAAGCAATTAATGATGCTAGTACTGGTAAATTGAAACAACAAAAAAATAAAAATATAAATGAAACTGGAGTAGTAAAATCACCTGATAATAGTTCTAATGGTCTTAAAGAACCATCAAAAAAAGGTAAAGGAGGAGGAGGAAGTAATGGTGGTAACGGAAAACAAACAGGAGGAGATAAACCAAAGCCAAATAATGAAAAACAAGGTATTTATTCGCGTTAATTACTTACTTGGTTGCTTTATACTGATTCTTTACTCCCTCATGAGTAGGTGATAAAAAACAAGGTACTACTGAAGGTGCTGTTGCCAAGAGTAATGGTAAACCAGCCAAGACCCCAACAAATAATGATAATGCACCAAGAAAAGCTTAAAAATAAATGCGAAGATCAGAAGTAGTTAAATATATATATGTTTGTAAGAAATACTAAATAGTCTTCAATATTTATAGGGTTTCGGGTTGTTGATTAACACTTTCTTCAAATAAATCTTGAAATAATACTGTTGATAAATATCGTTCACCAAAGGATGGGATGATAACAACAATATTTTTTCCAGCATTTTCTGGTCTTTCACCAACAATTAATGCTGCTTTCACAGCAGCACCAGATGATATACCGCATAATACACCCTCTTTAGTGGCGAGTGACTTGGCAACATCAATGGCAACAGCACTTGGTATTTGAATTATTTCATCAAGCAATGATTTATCACAATTAGCTGGAACAAAACCAGCACCAATACCTTGAATTTTATGTGGTCCTGGTTTACCACCTGATAATACTGGACTTTCTGCTGGTTCAACAGCGATAGTTTTCATTGTATTTTTCTTACTTTTTAAATATTGACTACATCCAGTTAATGTACCACCAGTACCAACACCACCAACTAAATAATCTATAGTACCATCAGTTTGGAACCAAATTTCAGGACCAGTTGTTTCAGAATGAACTTTTGGATTACTAGGATTGTTAAATTGTTGTAACATGTACCCATTCGCAACTGTTTTTACAATTGATTCAGCTTTAGCAACTGCACCATTCATACCTTTGTCAGCTGGTGTTAATACTACTTTAGCACCTAATGCTTTTAATAATACTCGTCGTTCTAATGACATTGATGCTGGCATAGTTAATATTAATTGATAACCTTTAGCAGCAGCTACCATTGCTAATCCAATACCAGTATTGCCAGATGTTGGTTCTACTAATACAGTTTTACCAGGTGCTATTAAACCTTTTTTTTCTGCTTCTTCAATCATACTTTTACCTTAATTAAAAATTTCGTTAGTAATGAGTTAGTAATAATAAAATGATGGAGTAAAAATACCAATTCTATCTTTAACACTGTTACATGGTTCCATTGATTCTAATTTTAATAAAATATTTGCTTTACTTGATGATGATAAACGGTTTAAACGGATCATGGGAGTTCCACCAATCACATCTACAATACTATTTGCAATTTTAGGTCTTGCCATAGGTGTACCTTACGGTTGTAGTAGTAAGTAAGTAAATAAGTAAATAAGTAAATAAGTAAATAAGTAAACAACAAAAAAGATAAAAAGATGATATTTACTGAATTGAAACAATAATGAGTACTAGTAAATGAGCAAGTGAAGTAATGCGTAGAACGAGAAGAATACCAGCAGCAATTATATCATTTGCAGCCATCATAACAAATTTACTTCGTTGAAATGATGGTTTAAAGCACTGAATAGCACTAATTAGTGCTAAGAAAACAAATAAAACAACAACTTTTGCGGTCATTTTAAACTTTTATCTTTCAAACACTTGAAAGTGTGATTTTAACACATACTGCGTGATTTATGTAAGCATCACCATTTTAGTTCCGGCGGAACTCCGCGAATTCCTGGGTCAAGAATAGAACCGAAATCAATACATATTTATAAATTAATGATAATCAATGATAGTAATTAATAACTTGTATGAAATTTATTTGTGATATAATGCTAACATGCTAAATTACTCAATGAAAGTTTATCTGTTTATAGAATAAAACATTTCATTAGACATCAGTAAAAATACCAAAAAGCTTAACTGCCAAGTCGTTATGTTTGTAGAAGAGATCACTATTGCGCACCCGAAGATTAAGATATTCATGAATATTGTAATACTCTCCCACTTTAATCCCCTGGAGAAAGTGAAAACATTTGCATAGTCCAATCAGTAAGCCGTAGCGAATCACTGGATATATTCATCCATGGGCTGCGTATCGTCCTCAGAGACGAATACGAGCAGACCAGTGTCTGGTGGCAACAGAAAGTTAACATCGCCAACTGAATCATATCGATACGGTTAGGATTATTATTTATTACTAATTATATTCGGTATCCTTCTTTAATCAGCTCATTATTTTATTAGGCAAATCGATATCAAGTAAAGAACTTTCAGTATTAAGATCTGAATTTTGGGATACAAGAGTTGATGGTAATAATATAGTTTGGCAAGGATTAAAATCAATATCGGAAACATATTTAAATAATGACATTGATTTATGTAATGCTTTATTAGAAGCAAGTGGTATAATATCACCTAATGGAACATTAGAAATGACTTATGATGAATTAGGTACATACTTATATATTTATCTACTGCTTTAATTAATGACTTCATTACTATAAAGGACATCAATATATTATACCAAAATATTGTTATCTTAACCCAATTGACATTAATAGTAATGGTAATACTACTAGTAACAACTTGACTTCAAATAATTTAAAACCATTGAGTACAATAACTGCTAGTAATAGTGAAGGTTCAATAATGAAATTAAAAATTCGAATTAATCCAGGTTAGATGTTTTTAGAATTGTTCAATTATTTTATTTACTCATTGCCATTTAATTATCCAAGGTGAAATAAATTTAAATATTGAAATAAAATCAACAAATACAATTCATGATTTAAAAATGGAAATAAGTAATCAATATAAGGAAATTACTAGTAAATCTCTGACAGTAGCGACTCAACGTGTAATTTATATGGGAAAAGAATTAAAAGATGATACACAATCACTACAACAGCTTCATATTGACGAAACCAAAGTAATTCAAGTATTTCTAAGAAGTAAATAATTGATCTCTTCAACGCGAATGCGTAAATCATGGTGTAAACGTATTTAATATTTTATGTATATTATTGTATAATATGATGACATAATGCTATGTGGATCTATTCCTTTTATTAAACTCATTCTATTGTACACGTTTTTTTCCAATTGCTAATAACATTTGCTACCTCATTATTTGTTGTTTGTGCTATTGCACTTGGTGTGCCATAAAATCCATGAACAGTATTATTATATGTTAAATCAATCGAATTTACATTTAATTCGAGTAATTTATTATGAAAATCAATCCCTTAAGAAGTTTGTAAGTATAAAAAATGAATAAATGAGTGATTACGTAGGGCTACCTTCACTATATAACACATCATGCTTCGCTAAAACGATTAACGTATTTGGAAATTGAGATAATATATTTTTAGGTGTGTGAATAGGGCATATTTTATAGTTTGATGAGCAATCTGTCGCATCACGACCTTGCAAATATAGTTTCCAAAACCATATCATTTGGTCTAGCGTTAACATTCCATTAACATTTCGATATTGGATAGCACTATAGCGGTACAGATGCTGATCTAATACGGGATATACTAGGAATAAACCAAGAATTGAATTGCGATTACCTAACAAACAAGTGGGTATATAAGTAATATTGTTAATGCGCATTTTTAACAAAAAGTAGGTACCTATTTTATCAATATATGATGCCATTAATGCTGTTGCAATATTGCCACCAGCACTTTCACCAGCAATAATAATGTTCTTATTATCACCACCTGAAAGTAAGCAGGGCGAGTAAAAATAAATGAAATATAAAAATAAAAGAGTAAATTACCATAATTCTTAAGAGAATTTTCTGTTAATAACCATGTTAATGCTAACTCAGCATCTTCAATAGCTGCAGGGAAAGGATTTTCGGGTGCTAATCTATATTCAACACTGGCAACTACACTGTTTGTTGTATTTGCCAATATTCTACATTTTAATGAATCCTCTAATGTTCCACCAAGTATAAATCCACCACCATGAAACCATAAAATGGTAGAATTTAAATCATTTTTACCACTAGAATGTGGGATAAATAATCGTATATTTAATCTATTCTCAATAGTAATAACAACAACTCTTTTTACTTGATACATCGCCTTTTCATGTATTCCTGGTCCTTGAGCTGCTTTCGAAAACATATTACGATAATTATTCAAATCCGTTGCGCTATAGTTAACGCTGTCACTATGAATAATCAATTATCAATAATAGATATGACGAGGAAATTAATAAATATTTTTTTAACAAAAGCAACTATTAATGGCATACCTATATTCTTTTATTGTTGCTACTGGTAATGGATATAAATTGCGAATAAATATTTTTGACATATTTGCAATCATATAACACATTGGATCTAATTCAGAGAAACTATAATCATACAACCAGTAGACAATTACGCTTACTAATAAGCTAATTATCAGTTTCAGTACTATCATAATGGATTAATTGACAACGTACGTAACTGTCGAAAATTTATATATTTTTTAATTTTTAATCTTATTAATCCACAGTCATGACTCATTGTGAACAGACAAAGGGACCGGTCATAAATAAATGAAACATTAACTGGGTTAAATACATACACTCACATTAGCACTGAATTAGAACGCTTATATACTATGTAGTTATGATATACTATATATATATATATACATATATTTCGATTATCTTATATATAGTATAGGAACCGTAGAATAGAAACCCTAACATTAAGTATAGTACACCAATCAATCTCTATCAACGAGGTTGCAAACCTGTAGAAATATCTAAAGACTCTCTACGTAACGGATTTAGATATTTGCGACCCAATTCAACGCACTAGGCCGCTATCATTTCACACTCATTACGTAAGAAATGTTCCATAAATAAATTTACTGCTATTTCGTGAGAATTAAACCTTATACAACAGAATTAAGTACTTAAATAAATCAAATAATTTAAATAAATCTATTTAAATTTAAATAAATCCAAGTTAGCCACAGAACTAAACCGTTTTAAAATTCTCTACTTGCGATCCGATTAGTAAAAATAAACTTATAAGTTTTGGTCTCTATTTACTTTCCAGGGCTCAGTTTTCCTATAATGTATTAATTAAATTGTTGATTAAATGGATGATATTTGGGCCGGTTATTTTCATCCCGATTTTACCATCCCATCGAAAAAAGGAAATAGTGAAACAATTAGTGCAATGTTGACCATAAACAGTCGCAATTTTGTGCTTAAACACGTTCTTAATCGTGTTGGAGGGGGCCAAATACCAGCGTTGTCGTGTGTTTATAATCGTTTTAGTAGTACATCAAATGATAATAAAAGTACAATAAAATCTGTGTCTGCTGCTGCAACGGAAGGGAAAAAGGCGTCAGTTAAAGCAGAATTAAACAATAATAAACAATCCAATAGTAAAAAAGTAGTTTCTAACGATAAATTAAAGAAAAAAATGGGCAAATATGTCGAAGGAGAAAAAATTAATTATAAAGAAGTACACAAGGTAATATTTTAATTTTATTACGTATATCTTGCATTGAAACTTTATTGATTTATTTGTTTCTAATTATCTAATAAAAAATATTTTAAATATTATAGCAAGAGAAAATAGTTGAAGAACTAAGAATAGTTAATGATATTAAAGAAAGAGGAGTAAAATTATCTGATTTTCCACTTCCAAGTGATAATAATTTAATATTACCCGTGTCTTTATCAACTGGTAACTCTAAAGATATATTAAAATATAGAATGTCAATAGTCAAGAAAAAGTTTGAGTATTTTGAAGGTGATACTGGTTCACCAGCAGTACAAATTGCAATAATGACAGAAAAAATAAAAAATTTAGTTCGTCATTTTGCATTGCATCGTAAGGATCATTCTAGTGGAAGAAATTTCGAAATATTATTATCACGAAGAAAGCGTTTATTAAATTATTTACGAAAGTATAATTTTGAAAATTTTAAAGTTGTTATAAAAGAATTAGATCTACAGAAAGAAGGATTAGAACTTATTCGCAAGAATAAATAGTATTCGTGTAATTAAATCATTAATTGTTTATCAATCTTGGTATTAAAATATTTTTTTACTTAACAAAGAAAAGATAGCTACCTACGATAGAGTTAGACACATTATTGTGTCTCTTCTTATTCAAATTAACTTCGTTATACTTAATGAATATCCTTACTTTCTGTACGACGACGAAGTGAAACATCAGGATTAGATTCACATCTACGTAATGATGGTTGTTGTTCAACAACTACTTCAGTAGTTTGTGGTTTACGATTATGTTGCATATGTGATTGTACTAAATGATTAGCTGCTAATGCTGCCATTAAACTTAATTCACCAGCTAATACAGCCGATGCAACAATTTTGCTTAATTGACGTGAATTATCACCTGGCAAACTATGTTCACCTTTTGCAGCACCTCGAACACCACATATATCAAGACAACCAGCTTGTGCAGGTAAATGTGTACCACCACCAACTGTACCAACTTCAATTGATGGCATAGTGCAACTAACATATAATGAATGTCCATCATCTGCTAATTCCATAATAGTAATACAATTTGAACTTTCAACATTTTGAGCTGGATCTTGACCAGTAGCAAGATATAATGCTGTAACAATATTAGCAGCATGTGCATTAAAACCACCAATAGAGCCAGCCATTGCTGAACCAATATGATTTTTTTGATTATTAGTCTCAATCATTGCTTGTACAGAACTTTTTAATACAGATGAAACAATTTTTTCTGGTATAATTGCTTCAACAACAACACTTTTACCTCTACCAAGAATCCAATTAATTGCTGATGGCTTTTTATCAGTACACATATTACCACTTAATGATACTAATATTAAATCAGGAAAATATAATTCTAATGTTTCAATTGCTTTTAAACAACCTTTTGATACCATATTCATGCCCATGGCATCACCTGACATACAGCAAAATCTTAAATATATATTCCTTCCAGCAATAGTACTTTCAATTGATTCCAAACGTCCATAATTTGTTGTTGAATTAAACGCATCCTCAATAATAGCATAATTATCTGGCACTTGTAACCAATGTTTCATCGCTGCAGCACGCATAGCTGATGGCATACGTAAACATGGTGCTCTTGTAATTGCATCTTTTAATAATACTGCAGAACAACCACCAGACATTGTTATTGCTTTACAACCACGATTTGCTGATGCAACTAAACACCCTTCAGTTGTTGCCATTGGTATAAATACAGATTCACCATTAATTACTAATGGACCAACAATACCTAATGGTAATGGTATATATCCAATAACAATTTCACAATTGGCACCAAAAACTTTATTATAATCATAACCAGTATATGGTATTAGATCTAATTTTTTATCTAATAAATTTTCATATAACTTACGACGTAAATTAACAGCTCTTTCATAATCACCAAGTGTTTTTTCTAATTGGGTATCTTTTAATGTCCCATTTAACACATATACCATAACTTCATCATCTGTCATTGTATTATACGCAGGTGTATCAACATTAGTACTTGGTGTAACATGTTGATCAGCACACGATGTTGCACTTGTTACTTTAATCTCTTTTACAGCTGATGCAGATAATGTACGAGACTTAGTTTGATTTGTTTGTAATTGAGTATGACGTTGCAATTCACCTAATCCATATGATGATGGACTTGATGATATTGACTCTGTATCTAAAAAAGAGATACCAAAAAAACCAAAGAAATAACATAAACATAATGACCATAATACTGTTAATGGAAAGAAAATGTTTGTTAATGGACTTGACGATGTTGATGCAACTGCCATTAAACGACGATAGTTTGTTGCCGCATATGTTACACTACTAACAAATACACCCATAATAACATAATTCATTGCTTTTAATACAGCCCATTTTGGTTTTGGTTTCTTAGTAGTGAATAAAGTAAGTAAAAAAATATATAAGTGTTAAAATATATGTATTATAAGTTTACCTGTACTTTTTCAGTATCAGTATCAGTATTATCATTTTTTGTCATCATGGCAGTAATAAATGAGAACAATGAAAACACTAACGTAGAAACAATAATTGTATTACTATGTTCAGCGCGTAACTCCATGATATCAATCATTTTTTATAAAATAACGTTGTAAATATTTATATTCAACGTAAAAATAATTATAACACCTTTTAAACAGAATAAAAATCACAAAGAAGTCAATCACAAGAGCTAAGACGCGCTAGTGACCACCAAATATGCGGATTTCACGTTTAAACAATGATATAAGTGAAGATTTTATTGTTATTGTTTTTTTCAGTTTGAAGCTTAGGGCCGCAATACGGGTATCGTCAGCAAAAATATAAACAAATTTGACATATAACTAATGTAGTTTAAATATTTAATCACAAACATTAATTACAGATAAAAAAAAATAGAATTTTTCGAGTTTTTAGAATCAAAATTAATTTTAACAAATTTTATTAATTGATATTTATCAAATTATTGAAATATTTCGAGTGATGTTATAACTATAAGCAATTATAATTAATAAAACTTGTATAATTACCAAATATTTTTGAAATTCAAGCTCGCATCCCTTGAAGTTCCGGTTAAATTTCTTTCAAGTTGATAGATTGACCACAATCAACGAACTGGGTTTTACCTATATATGATGATGGAAATCAAAATCATGACCCGTGCCGTACTAACATGTAGTACTAGAAAGCTAGTAGTAAGCAAATGTACTTTTTTCTTTGAAGCTTTCACGATAATTTGAATCTTGGTCACAATTGGGTCATGTCGTTTACGACTTATATATCAACAAAGCTAAAATTTATTAGTTTTTCCCTTACTGAGTGATGCACTGGTAATATAT
>JACCDO011366152.1_pt1 | contig 10318 bp, 10 predicted proteins | sample 7446101 | NCBI WGS metagenome assembly JACCDO01 (sample SAMN15323440, study PRJNA562643) | freshwater metagenome | isolation source: river surface water | place: USA:Blue River Watershed | collected 2017-08-16
GAGGAGAAGGCGAAGTGCTTTCTAACCCTTGTAAAGATTGTAAGGGGTCTGGTGTCACTAAAACAAAAAAGAATTTATCTATTCAAATTCCAAAAGGAGTTGATGATGGAACACAAATAAGATTGTCTGGAAAAGGAGATGCAGGTTACAGAGGTGGATCTAATGGAGATCTTTATGTATTTATAACAGTTACAAAACATAAGATTTTTCAAAGATCTGAAGAAAATCTATACTACAAATTACCTATATCAATGATAGATGCAGCTCTTGGAACTGAAATAGAGGTCCCAACTATTGATGGTGGAAAGTCAAAAGTTAAGATTCCATTTGGAACCCAGTCAGGAAAGCAATTTAGACTTAAGGGAAAAGGAATGCCCCTGTTAAGAGAAAGTGACTTTGGCGATCTTTTTCTTGAAACAAATGTAATAATTCCGGAAACCTTATCCAAAGAACAAAAAAGATTGCTAGAACAATTCAAGTTATTAGAAGACCAGGACAACAACTCTGAAATTAAAAGTTTCTTTAACAAAGCAAAAAAGTTCTGGGATAAGCTAGAATAATCTTCCTAAATCAATATACAAATAAATAAAAAAGACTATTATTTGTAATTAGAAATATAATTTGTGCAAAATCAAAAAATTATTGATCTAATAAGTAAAAATCTATTTTCTGAAGCTAAAATAGAGTGTAAAACTTTATTAAATATATATCCTGAAAATTCTGATATTTTTCATCTTCTTGGCATTATTTTTTTAAAAGAGAAAAACTTTAAAGAAGCTATTGATTTAATTAATAAATCAATAAATCTTAATAGAAATAACTACAGTGCATTTAATAATTTAGGCACATGTCATTCTAATTTAGGAAATCATAATGAATCATTAAAAAATTATAATAAAGCGATTAAATTAAAACCTGATTATGCTGAAGCCTATAATAATAAGGGTGTTGTATTAAAAAACTTAGGTCGCATTGATGAAGCAATTGAAAGTTATAATAAAGCAATTAAATTAAAACCAGGTTATCACGATCCAATTAATAATTTAGGTTTTATATTTCAGCTACAAAAAGACTATAAAAAAGCATTACTACATTTTAATAAAGCTCTAGAAATAGATCACGGTTCTGAAAACAAAAAATTTAATATTGGATTATTAAATCTAAAATTTAAAAAATTTAAAGAAGGTTGGGAAGGTTACGAATTAAGAAAAAAACTTAAAGACAGAGATGTTAAATTAAAAAAATATGACTCTTTTGAAAATCCAACTCTTGATCAATTAAAAAAAAAAAATATTCTTATTTATGCGGAACAAGGTCTTGGAGATATTATTCAATTCACTAGATACATTAAGCTTTTATTAAAATTTAACAATAAGATTACTTTTAAAATATACCCTTCTTTATTAAAATTATTTAAACCTCTTAACAATTACTGTGAACTTACAAGTTCAGAAGTAGATCCATTAAAATTTGATTATGTTTGTTCATTACTAAGTTTGCCAATAATTTTTAAAACTGACTACAATAATGTGCCATCGGTAACTCAAGAATTTTTACATATTGAAAAAGATAAAATTTCATTTTGGCAAAATGAAATAGAAAATAATAATTTTAAAATTGGGATCGCATGGAGAGCAAATCCGAAGAATAAATTGATGTTCGACAGATCATTAGAATTAAAATTATTTAATAATATTTCTAATATAAAAAATATAGATCTTATTAGTTTGCAAAAAGATTTTAAACCTAAATTAGAAAATACTAACGGGCTCATTAAAATTAAAAATTTTAAAAACCTAGATAACAGTAAAGACGCATTTTTAGATACAGCTGCAATCATAAAAAATTTAGATTTGATAATTAGTGTAGACACTTCAATTGCACATTTGGCTGGAACACTTGGAAAAAATACATGGCTGATCCTAAAATGTGATCCTGATTGGAGATGGTTTCTAGATGAAAATAAAACACCTTGGTATCCATCTATCTCCATATTTAGACAAGATCAAATTGGTAGTTGGAAAAATCCTTTTACTCAAATAGAAAGTAATTTAGAAAAATTAATGAAAAAATAAAATTATGAGCATAATAAAAATATGCCTGATAGGTGGCACCGGCAGGATGGGCACAATTTTGAAAAAAAAAATTTTACTAAATAAAAATTTTAAACTCGTTAATTCTTTTTCAAAAAATAATAATAATCAGAAACATTTCAGTAATAATGTTAAAAAATCAGATATTATTATTGATTTCTCGAGACCAATAGCTTCCATAGCTGCAACAAAAATAGCAGTTTTATTTAAAAAAAAAATAATAATAGGAACAACAGGTTTTTCTAATAAACAAGAATCTTTTATAAAAAAAGCTTCAAAAAAAATTGCTATTCTTAAATCTGGAAATATGAGTCTCGGAATAAATCTAATTGAGTATATTACTAGGAACTTGTCAAAAAAAATTCCAAATAATTTTCAAATATCAATTTATGATGATCATCATAACAAAAAGAAAGACTACCCTTCAGGAACTGCTTTAATGCTTGCAAATGCTGTAGCTAATGGAAAAGGTAAAAAATTAAGTTCAATTAAAGGAAAAGTTTTTTTAAATAAAAATGGAAAAACATCTTCTAATAAAATTAATTTTTATATAACGCGTAAAGGAAAGACCATAGGAAAACATTCCGTAAATTTTGATAATAAAATTGAAAAAATAGAAATTAAACACACCTCTAATTCTAGAGAATTATTTGCAGAAGGAGCTATGAAAGCTGCTTTATGGCTCAAAGAAAAAAATAAAGGTCTATTTAGCATGCAGGATATGCTTAATCTTAATTAAAAATTTTTAATAGTTTATAAATAATACTTTTAATGATCTTAAAAAAAGAACAATCGTATCATCTTATTAAAAAATTAAATCAATCAATTAAAAATCCAAAAACCTCCTTAAAATATAGAAACCAATTTACTTTGCTTATTTCAGTTTTGCTTTCTGCTCAATGCACTGATGTTAATGTTAATAATGTTACTAAAAATATTTATAAAAAATATTATCAACCAGAGCATTTTTTAAAGCTTAAGATACATAAAATAAAAAATCTTATAAAAAATATTGGACTTTTTAATAACAAAGCTAAAAATATTTATAATTTATCTAAAATTTTAATCGAGAAGTACAAAGGGAGGATTCCAAAAACATTTGATGAGCTTATTCAATTACCTGGGGTTGGGAGAAAAACTGCAAACGTTGTACTAAATGCAGCATTTAACAAAGATACGATAGCAGTAGATACACATGTATTTAGAGTAAGTAACAGAACTGGTTTGACACATGGTAAAACTCCCACTCAAGTTGAAGAACAGCTTTTGAGAAATCTACCGGCTAGATATATAAAAAAAGCTCATCATTTAATACTGTTGCACGGAAGATATACTTGTAAAGCACGTAATCCTTTATGTAATAAATGTGTTATTAAAACTTTGTGTAAATATAAAAGAAAAAATTATGAATAATTCCATCATAGGAATAGGAAATGCTATCATTGATGTATTTGTTCATGTTGATGATGATTTTTTAAGTAAAAATAATCTCACAAAAGGCTCGATGAAGCTTTTTGAAAAAAAAGAATTTGATGAGTTAAAAAAAAACATTAAAATTGAAAAAATTATAGCTGGCGGTTCTGTTGCTAACTCAATGGTTGGTATATCATTTTTGAATGGCGACTCATCATTTATAGGAAAAATTGGTTTAGACGATTTTGGAAAACTCTATAAAAAGAATCTAGAAGAAGCAAAAGTTAAATTTTTATATAGTGAAAAAAAAGAAACTTTGCCTACAGGAGCTTCTATCATTTTAATTACACCTGACTCTGAAAGAACTATGTGTACGTACCTTGGAATTTCATCTCAACTTTCCTCAGAAGATATCGATGAAAACATTTTTTTAAATAAAAAGTTAATATTTTTAGAGGGTTATTTATGGGACAAGGGTCCAAGCGAAAAAATGTTTAAAAAAGTTATGAATATAGCAAAAAAAAATAAAATTGAATCCGCTATGAGTTTATCTGATGTTTTTTGTGTCAACAGACATAAAAAGGAATTTCTTAATCTTTTTATAAACGATCTAAATATTTTAATCGGCAATGAAAATGAAATAATTGAACTAACTTCTAGTAAAAATTTATTAGAATCTATTAATAAATTAAAAAACTTTAATAAACTTGTTGTTATAACAAGAAGTGAAAAGGGAAGTATGGCAATTCAAAATGGAGAAGTCACTGACTGCAAAAGTATTCGGGTTGATAAAATTATGGATCTGACAGGTGCTGGAGATTTATTTGCAGCTGGGTTTTTTAAAGAATATTTAGATAAATCTGAAATTAAAGAATGTTTATTAAATGGTTCAAAACTTGCATCGAAAATAATTCAAAAAATTGGCGCTAGATTGAATTAAATTGATCTAAAAAAAATAAAAAGATTTTTCTTCGTTAATAAATTTTTTATCATTAAAGATCCTTTCCATTTTTTTCCTTAAACGATGCAAATGTGTTTCAAAAGCATGACTTTCAAGATTGTCGTTATAATTCCAAACTTTTTTTAATAAATCTTTTTTATTAAAACGCCCCCCCTCTTTTAATGCCAAAATTAACTTAAGTTCTTTTTCAGTAATTTTTGTCTTTTGTCCCATTTTACTTATTAGTTTTTGATTAGAATCTATTAAATATCCTTTAATAAATATTTCAGATTTTTTAAAAAAATTATATTTTGAAGATAAAATTTTTATTATCTCTGCAAATGAAAAAATATCTATAGGATAAGATAAGCCTAGGTCAAAATTAGAAAATTTACTCTTATTTTCTATAAAATAATTATTGTCATTACTAACAAATATGGTTGGCAGATTATCTTTAAAAAATATTTTCTGCGATAAATCTGTAAAAATTATTCTTACAATATTATCATTTGTTTTTTGTTCCAATTCTTTGGACATTTCCGACAAGTTTTTAAAATATTTAACATAATTAAATATTTCTAATTCTTTTAAGATATCAAAGAATATAGAGGACCCATGAATATAAAGCCTAGTATTATTCATAACTAAATTTAAGATATATTAACATGATTATAATAAAAAAATCAGGTTTTTTATTTTTTAATAAAAAAAAATATCGCTGTGCCCTTGGACTTTCAGGTATAAAAAAAAATAAAATTGAAGGAGATGGCGCAACACCCTCTGGAACTTATAAATTGATAAAATTATATTATAGAAAGGATAAAATTAATTTTATCAAAAGTAATATAATAAAAAAAATAATAAAAAAGAATATTGGATGGTGTGATGATGTTAAAAGTAGATTTTATAATAAAGAAATAAAATTACCTAATAAATATTCACATGAAAGATTTTATCGAAATGATAATATATATGATATTATTGGCGTACTAAATTATAATATAAATCCAATCATTAAAGGAAGAGGCAGTGCAATTTTTATACATATTGCTAAAAGGAAATTCACTAGTACAAAAGGATGCGTTGCTCTTAAAAAGAAAGACTTGATATACATTTTGTCGAAAATTAAAAAAAATACAAAAATAAAAATTCTTAAAAGTTAAAGTCTTTCGCCAAAAATTCCAGTTCCTATACGAATATAAGTTGAACCATGATGAATGGCTTCAATATAATCGTGTGTCATACCCATACTTAAATGAAAAAGATTATTAGACAATGCTAACTCTTCTAATTTAGAAAAATAAAAGTTAGGGTCTTTATTGACTGGCGGAATACACATCAAGCCTATGATTTCAAGTTTAGCTTCATTTTTACAAAAACTTATAAAGTCTGGTGTTTCTTTTATACTAATTCCAAATTTTTGTTGTTCTTCCCCAATATTAATTTGTATAAAATATTTAAGTTTCTTATTTACTTTATTTTCTTCAATCATAAATTTATTTGCTAATTTTTCAGAATCTAAAGAATGAATATAATTAAAAATGTTAACTGCCTCTGAAACTTTATTTGATTGCAAATGTCCCAATAAATGAAGATTAATATCAGTATGATTTTTGAGAATGTTACTCCATTTTAAGTTAGCTTCCTGCACTTTATTTTCACCAAAATCTTTATGTCCTTTTTTAATAAGAGGATCAATTTTTTCAATACTAAAATTTTTAGTTACTGCTATAATTTTTGTATTGTTTGATAAAGCATCTACAACTTTTTTAATTTTATAATAGTTATCTAGAATAATCATGTTTATTAATTATAAAAAAACTAAATTTTTTTACTTTGGCAATTGTCTTGGTAATAAAAAAAATTTACTCAAATTTAAGAATATATCATATATCTATCTTTGGGATTCAAAAAGTACTAAAGACCAAGTGTTAAAAATTAAAGACTTTTGTAAGAAAAATAAAATTAAATTTTATATATCTAATAACATTAACATGGCGAAGCTTATTAAGGCAGATGGAATACATATTCCATCCTATGATAAGAAAATTATTTATAATATTAATCCTAAATTCCATATAGTAGGAACAGCACATTCTTTTTATGATTATTACATAAAAACAATTCAAAAATGTGAGGGTATTTTTCTATCTCCTTTATTTTACACTGAAAAATATTCAATAAATAGAATATTAGGTCCAATTAAATTTAATCTTATGAGTAAAAACTGGAAAAAAAAGATTTATGTTTTGGGTGGAATTAAATTAAATAATATAAAAAGAGTAAATACAATTAGATGCTCTGGTATTGGTGGAATTTCTTTTTTTAAATAAAAAAGCCCACTTCACTATTAATGAAGTGGGCTTTTAATACTGTTAAATTACTCTACTTAAATTAAAAAGCAGCTGTAATTCTGAATTGTAACTCTTTAGCATCTTTGCTAGCTGTAGTTCCAATATCAGTTAGGTCAGAGTAAGCAAGAACTGCTGCTACTGCTCCTAAGTTATAACCAACTTGAACTGAAGTGATTTTTTCATCTTGAGCTGCGCTTATATCAGTTTTGATATGAGTTAAGCCTAATGAAAGATCTTTGTTTACAGCGTATGTAGCGCTATAAGTTTTTGAGATCTGATCTATAGTATCAGCTGTTCCAGTTGATGATGTTCTGTTTTGCTTATGTTTTTCAACACCAATTGCAAATTGACCAGCAGCATAACTAATACCATAATGTTGACCTTCTAGATCTTTGTTAGCTGAAACGTCAGCTTCTGCTTTGTTAGCAAAGTATCTAAATCCAAGACCTTTAACACCAAAAGCATTAACACCTACTACACCATATTCGTAAGCAGAGTTATTACCGTTTGTTGATGAAGGAGCTGTCTGTTCGCTAGTTCCAAAATCATTATATCTTGGCACGTAGTTTAAAGAAGCTGTTAATCCAGTTCCTGGAATTACTTGCATAATTCCAAATCCCATAGATTCTTTTGCGTTAGCACCGATAGTGTTTGTAGCTTTTCCACCGATACCAGCAGCAACGTTATCCATTACATCAAATATTTGAGGAACAGCAGATGTTGTTATATTTTGAATATGGTCAACACCGATTGTAAATGTAGTGCCACCAGAAATAAAATCAACATACACATTCTCGTTAGAGATTGAGTTAGCCTCTGTACCAGATACAGATTGAGCACCAGTTGTGTTTGTTCTGTCGTTACCGTCAAACTCTAAAGAAAAACCAGCAGCGTAATCTAAGCCATTGTTAAGTTTTCCTTTGTTTTGAACGTTAACTTGCGTTTCTCTACCAAAACCTCTTGTTGATAGACCAGAATTTGCTCCATCAAAAGATTGTGCACGGTAGTTAATTGCAAGGTTACCTGTAACTGATGTCTGCGCTATTGCAGCAGAACCAGCCATCAAACCGCCAACTAAAGCAGTTGATAAAAGTAGTTTATTTTTCATTGTTTACCTTTTTTGTTGTTATTAACTGATAGTCTTTTATAAAAAATATGCCTTTATTTTAATTTTAAACGTTAATTTTATTAAACTTTTTAATAGATGTTGTATAAATGCAACATAAATAATGCAATTATCTACTAAAAATACTAATATTAATCTATGAATAGCGTCTATATGAAAATCAGTGCTTTTACCAAATTGCTAGCAATTTTAATTTCAATAGTATTTGTAAATAATTGTGCTGGCACCAAGGATCCTGTCACTGGAGAAAAAGTTATAATTGACCCAAATCCAGTAAATAGAGCTAGAGAACAGGCTGCAAAAGGCGGGGGAATTTTTGGAGACTTATCTGGAAATAAAAAATCAGGCACAACATTCGAATTTGCTACATCCAATGTTTTGTGGAGAGCAACATTAAAAACACTTGAATTTTTACCACTCCTAAACGTTGATTACCAAGGAGGCGTTATAATTTATGATTGGTATGAAAAAGAATCTAATCCAGATGAAAAAATTAAAATCTCAGTTAGATTTGTTAGTAATGAATTAAGGTCTGACTCTATACAAATAACTGCGCATAAAAAGGTTTGTAAAAATTTAGAAAATTGCACGACTCAAAAAGTAGATGACAATTTTTCAAATCAAATAAAAGATAATATATTATCTTCAGCCAGATCTTTAAGAATAGAAGAAAATAAAAAAAAAAATAATTAGCACTATTTTTGCATAATGGAAAATTACAATCCCTTAGCAATAGAAGAAAAATGGAAAAATTTTTTTGAAAAAGAAAAAACTTTCAAAACAAAGAAAAATAAAAATAAAAAGTTTTACTGCTTAGAAATGTTTCCTTATCCATCAGGAAATATTCATATGGGTCATGTCAGAAACTATACATTGGGAGATGTGGTTGCTAATTTTAAAAGATTAAATAATTTTAATGTCCTCCATCCAATGGGATGGGATGCGTTTGGTTTACCTGCAGAAAATGCTGCTATACAAAATAATTTACATCCTAAGGACTGGACTTTAAAAAATATTTCCACAATGAAATTGCAATTAAAACGCCTGGGTCTATCTATTGACTGGGATAAAGAAATTTCTACCTGTGATGAATCTTACTATAAACATCAGCAAATACTATTTTCTCTCCTTTTTAAAAAAGGGATTGCTTATAAAAAAAAAAGTTATGTAAATTGGGATCCTATCGACAATACAGTTCTTGCAAATGAACAGGTGATTGATGGTAAAGGCTGGAGATCTGGAGCAATCGTTGAAAAAAAAGAATTAAATCAATGGTTCTTAAATATTACAAAATATTCTGATCAATTATTAAAATCTCTTGATGATTTAAAAGGTTGGCCAGAAAAAGTAAGGCTGATGCAAAAAAACTGGATTGGAAAATCTATAGGTTGCGAAATAGATTTTATTTCCGATTTTAAAAATACTAAAATTAAAATTTTTACAACACGACCAGATACAATATTTGGAGCTTCGTTTATTGCTATTGCTCCAGATCATCCTTTTACTGAATCTTTCAAGAATGAGAAAAATTTTCGAGATTTTAAAGAAGTTGCTTTAAAAAACATTGGAACAGAATCGTCTTTATCTAAAAATGAAAAATTAGGTTTTAAAACACCATTTTTTGTATCACATCCTTTTTTAAATAAAAAAATACCAATTTATGTGGCTAATTTTATACTTATGGATTATGGAACAGGAGCTATATTTGGTTGCCCGGCACATGATCAGAGAGATTTAGAGTTTGCCAAAAAGTATAATCTAGAAATAATTGCCGTTGTAAGTCCCAACAAGTCTAAATCTATCACGATTAATAATGAAGCATACGTAGACAATGGTTACATTATTAATTCAGATTTTCTTAATGATTTAAGTGTTGAAGATGCCAAAATAAATATTATTAAAAAAATTGAAGAAAAGAAGATAGGAAATTCTAAAACAATTTATCGTCTAAAAGATTGGGGAATATCGAGACAACGATATTGGGGATGTCCAATTCCAATTATGTATAGAGAGGATGGTAAAGTTGTTTTAGTACCAGAAAAAGACCTGCCCGTAGAGCTTCCTAAAGATATAGACTTTAGCAAACAAGGAAATCCATTGGAAAATCACCCAACGTGGAAATATACAAAATGTCCAGAAACTGGAATGAAAGCTATTCGTGAAACTGATACTCTTGATACATTTGTAGATTCTTCTTGGTATTTTCTTCGCTTCTGTTCCCCAAAAGAAAATGAAAGACCTTTTGATATGGAGGAAGCTAATTATTGGATGCCAGTAGATCAATATATCGGCGGCGTCGAACATGCTATACTTCATCTTCTATATTCAAGATTCTTTACTTTAGCATTACAAGATGAATTTAAATTAAACGTTTCTGAACCTTTTGAAAATC
>JACCDO011711306.1_pt1 | contig 10318 bp, 5 predicted proteins | sample 7446101 | NCBI WGS metagenome assembly JACCDO01 (sample SAMN15323440, study PRJNA562643) | freshwater metagenome | isolation source: river surface water | place: USA:Blue River Watershed | collected 2017-08-16
CATCTACACTTGGTGTACTTGGCATGACTTCTAGAAAATATGCCCATAAGATTCCATTTGTTGTAAAACTCAACCATAATGAATTTTTATCCTATCCCAATCAATATGATCAAATCATGTTTAGCAGTGTGCAACAAGCCTATGATCTAGGTGCTGTTGCTGTGGGAGCTACTGTTTATTTTGGTTCTCCTGAAAGCCGTAGACAAATTCAAGAAGTGGCACTTGCGTTTGAAAAAGCGCATCAACTTGGGATGTTCACAATTCTATGGTGTTATCTCAGAAATAGTGATTTCAAAAAAGATGGTGTAGATTACCATGATGCAACAGATCTTGCAGCTCAAGCCAATCACTTAGGTGTGACCATTAAGGCTGATATCATTAAGCAAAAGCTATCTTTTGGCAACAATGGCTATACCGCTCTTAAATTTGGTAAAACAGATTCTAAGGTATATAGCCAACTCACATCTAGCAACCCTATTGATTTATGCCGTTACCAACTTGCAAATTGCTATATGGGACGAGTCGGTTTGATCAGTTCTGGTGGTGCATCTATAGGTGAAGGCGATCTTAAGGATGCTTTAAAGACAGCGATTATCAATAAGAGAGCTGGTGGGATGGGGTTGATCTTAGGGAGAAAAGCATTCCAAAGACCTATGAATGAAGGGATTGCTTTGTTAAATGCTGTACAAGATGTTTATTTGGATTCTAGCATTACCATTGCTTAATCAAAGCACATCATCTTCAATTTAATTTTCAATTTAATTTTTCGATCATTTTATCTTTTTTGATCTTTTCCAAAACTTTCTGAATGATTTGCTGTCTACTTCCAAGTCTTTTCCAAAACCCATATTCATTCATTGAGATTGGTAGTATGTGATCATGAAAAATATCTCCCTTTTCTTCTTGATCTTTAGCCATTTGATCATTCTTTTATCAAATGCCTCTGCACAAAACACTGCACAAGCACAAAACACCTTGATTAAAGGGATTGTGACAAGTGACAATCAAGCACTTGCAGATGTAGCGCTTCAAATTGATTCCGATCAAAAACAATATCAAGTCAAATCATCAGCCAATGGTACATTTCAACTAGAAGTATTATCTGGTACTTACAAAATCACAGCAAGCAAATCTGGTTACCAATCTCAATCCTTAAGGTTATCAGCTAAGGGTAAGGAGGTTTCAGTTAAAATTAAGATGCTTGCAAATGAAGTTTCCCCAACAGATGGCAAAAAAGATGTAGCACCTAAAACTACAAAATCTAAGGCAACTAAAAAAGCGAAGTCCAAAGAAATCAATCCCGAAATTGTCGGAATTTCGATCAGTGGTAGTGGTAGTGGTGGAGGAGGTATAGGTATAGGTCTAGGTGGCTTAGGTGTTGGCGGTGTGGGGGGTGGGGGAAGTGGTATGGTTGCTTATGGTTCTGCTTGGGGAGGTGGGGGAGGGAGTGGAAAAATAGGCTATGGTCGAGGTTCAAAAGGTGGACAATTGAGGTCAAGTAGACTCACGGCAATGCCAAATCAAAATGAATTTGCTAATCATAGTGAAAATAACTTCTTTGATGCAAAATCATCGCCTTTGTCTACCTTTTCAATCGATGTAGATACTGCAAGTTATGCTTTAATTCGTTCATATCTCGACCAAAAAGAAAAACCTGATGTTGATGCAGTCAGAATCGAAGAATTGATCAATTATTTTGATTATCAATATTCCGCCCCTACAGCCCAAGATCAACATCCATTTAAAGTATATACAGAATTATCAATGGCGCCTTGGAATCCTAAGCATAAATTACTCCATATTGGCTTACAAGGCTTAAAAATCGATACCAATCACTTACCCCAAAACAATTTGGTTTTTTTAATCGATGTTTCGGGCTCAATGTCGCATAAGAGTAAACTCCCATTACTCAAGCAAGCATTCTCCTTATTGGTAGAAAATTTAACCGAAAAAGATAAAGTTTCAATTGTCGTATATGCTGGTGCTGCAGGCCTAGTATTAGCACCAACACCTGCCTCCGATAAAGCTAAAATCATCAATGCTTTATCTGCATTACAAGCAGGAGGCTCTACTGCTGGTGGTGAAGGGATTGAACTTGCTTATCAAATTGCATTACAAAATAAAATAGAAGGGGGAAATAATCGTGTGATTCTCGCTACAGATGGAGATTTTAATGTGGGTGTAAATAGTGAAGGAGATTTACTAAGATTGATTGAAGCAAAAAGAAAAAGCGGGATTTTTCTCACAGTGCTTGGTTTTGGGATGGAAAATTATAAAGACAATAAAATGTCAATCTTAGCGGAAAAAGGCAATGGCAATCAAGCTTATATCGACTCGATTGCTGAAGCCAGAAAAGTTTTGGTTGAAGAAATGGGAGGCACTTTAGTCACCATCGCCAAAGATGTGAAAATTCAAGTTGAATTTAACCCAAGCAAAGTAGCAAAATATCGCTTAATTGGCTATGAAAGTAGGATTTTAGCCGATAAAGATTTTAATGATGATCAAAAAGATGCAGGTGAACTTGGGGCAGGACATAGCGTAACTGCTCTTTATGAAATTGAACCCATATCGGAAAATCAAAACCAAAAACCTCAAGTAGATGAGCTTAAATACCAAAACTCAAGAGAAAATAAGCCTTCTGAAGAATGGGTAAATGTAAAGTTAAGATATAAGAAAGCCAATGAAGATCAAAGCATTTTACTTGAACATGCACATCAAGGAGAAATCGATTGGGATCAATCTTCTGCGGATTTTAAGTTTTCTTCTGCTGTTGCCATGTTCGGCATGATTCTCAAAAATAGCCCACATGTAGGGGGAGGGAATTATGAACTTGTTAGAAAGATTGCTAGCCAATCTCTCAATGAAAATTCTTATCGCATGGACTTCTTAGAAATTGTAAAACAGGCAATGTTAATTAAATAGCCAGATATGGAGTTGAAAACTAAGGTTTTACTTTAAATATCAATATCACATACAATCAGGATCAGGTTGATCACAGAAATCATCACAAATACCATCACCATAATAGCCGTTATCTGCACAAAAATCACCTGTTGGAGGAGGATTGTCAATTGGATCTTCTTCTAAACAGACACCCAAATCATTTGCACCAGGTAATACATATCCAGAACAGAATTGATGATCTAAACATGAGTTTTCACTAAAATCACATGTTTTTTCACATGTAAATATAAGAGGATCATCATAATTGATACAAACTAATCCTTCTGCACAATCACTGTCAATTTGTGTATAATATGTGCTTTTTCTTTGGCAATTCTCATTGAGTTGTTTTGGATGAAGTGCACTTGATTCACATATTTTGACATATAAATATTCATATGTTTCATCAAATTCATTTTGTTCAACAACTACTTCATAAAATTCCTTTAAAACACACATTTCTTCAAAAGCACAATCTAAATTGCTTGCACATGTATCTAAGCAAAATAGATAGTTTCCAGATCCAGTTTTTCTAGATAAATCAATACACATTTCATTTTCTAAACAACCCATTGAACAAGACTGTCTACATTTTCCAAATTCACAAACCAACTCTGGTCTACATAATTGATTCTCATCACATAATTCACCTATATCTTGAAGATCAACAATTTGATCATCAGGAATTGGTTGACAATATGTTAAAAGATCATTTCGAAGACAAACCTCTGAATTTAAACAATTTATAATTTGAATACCAGGACCACAATCATCTGCTTCTTTACAAAAACCGATCTCTGGTGTTTGAGGTCGAGGTAAACAAATTTCACGTTCTCTACAACTATTTTCAGAATAATCATCTGAAAATGGATCATCAGGATTACAAGTATATATGCAAATCCCACTTGTTGCTTGATCATCAAATCCAATACAATTTCCAGTTTCACAACAATCTTGATTCAATCTACAATCATCACCTAATGCAGTAAAATCGGTTTGACATTGATTTTGCCCAAATGCACAGACAGAAATCGCTTGTTGACAAACATCATTAGAGACACAAGATTGGGGAAAATCATTTAAAACATCATCGATTAAACCATTACAATCGTTATCTAACCAATCACAGATTTCTTGATCTTGAGCTTCGCAGATTGTTTGAGCATCAATACCAATGACACCTTGTGAATCTTGTGTCCAAAATAAATCTGCTACCTCCCACTGATCTCCACTATTTAAAACTTTTGTCCACTCTCCAATTACTTTTCCTTTCAGATAGACAATGAGTGTAGCTGTCACAGGAGCATTGATCACAAACATAGGATCAGGTACATAATAATTCACAGCAATTCTATAGTTCCTACCTAAAATATCGGTATTTTCAGGGGTATTAAAAGTAATATATTCAGGTCCAAATCCATTGAAAGCATCCATATTTAGAATTGGGCCATCCATTGTGTTTGTCCACTCTGGTCTAGGATTAAGAGACCAACAAGAAGCTTGAGAATCGTTCCAATTCAATTGATCTCCATTAAAGCCACTGATGGGATGAAAAAGATGTAAATCTAGATCAGTTCCCCCATCATCAAATGGATCTTGATCATTTGCTGTTTTCCAAAATAATTGAATATCTAGATTTGGTACTTCAATTTCTATCGTAATTGTTTCTGCATCTCTCACACAGTTTTCACTTGGACTTTCTAATCCAGTTTCATCTTTCACTTTTAGAGAAATGATATATTTACCAGCTTGATCAGGTATCAAGTATGCAAAAGGCGTTGAAGGTTGATCAGATATCATCTCAGATGGATTTATAGGTAAATTTTCTGAAATGATAGGTGTTGATTGAGCGGGCTGACTGATGATCTGCCATTCATAAGAGATCGGTTTTTGAGATGACGAATCTAGATCAAATGATCTGCTTGCATCTAAGGCCACAGGATGTAAATTCCTGACAGAGATCATTGATTGTCTCACTTTTGGAATGGGACAAGCACTTGGATGAATGACACTCATATCTTCCAATACTTGTAGATCTCCCATCATATCTGAAGTCATATCATTTTGTGGATTTGAAAACTGATCAAGCAAGATCATTTGTGAATCAATTTCAATCTTCATATCAGATGTGATTGTTGGTCTATTTAAATCAATCATCACAGATTGATCGCTTTGATCATTTTGAGATTTAGAGTTTGTTGATGATTCTGAGTCACAGGCATAAACCAAAAGACTGATCAATAATAAGATAAAAAGATTTTGGTTGAAGCTTCTTTTTGTATACATAAACTTTTCTTTCTTTTCATACTTTTGTCAATTTATAGATGGATCTCATTGACAAAATTCAAGTAATAAAGGGGCGTGACATTCATTGATAAATTGAACATTAATATAATTTCTACCAACAAAATTTAATTCAGGTAAATAAAGTTGATTTAACTGAGGGTTGCTTTGAATAGATACACTATTTTCAATACGAGTCAAAGATGGCATTGAGATATTGATTAGAGAAGGATTAAAACGAACCTCAAAATCATTTCCAATCAAATTTAAATTTGCCAACTCAAAGGTTGTTAAACTTTGATTCTCTTTAAGAATTAAATCTTTAACATAATTTAAAATAGGTAAACTAATACCTACTAAAGCTAATGTATCAGAGAGATAAAAATTTCCTGTAGATTGAAGATTAGGTATTTCTAAATATTGTAGTTGATCTAAATTTGAAATTGATAAGCTTCCATTGATTTGAACAAGTGAATTCATTTGTATATTTTGTAACATTGGTAATTCAGAGATCAATATCCCTAAGTTATATTCTTCTTCATTTAGATTTATTGTTCTTAGATTAGGCAAATTAATCGTTGTAAGCGCTTCGTTATTCGTACATGAAAAAGACTTTGTGATACTGGTTAATTGGGGGATTTCAAATGTTGGCAGTATTCTTAAATAAAGAAGCACGATTTCTCCAATTGTTGTCACATTTGGAAGATGAATATTTTGTAATGCACGCATATTATCTAAACTAAGTTTTACAGGAATTTGTGTAAGATTAGGGATTGAAATAGAAATTAAACTTAGATGTGCATATAATACGATAGAATTGACTTCTTCTAAAAAAGGGAGTGTAAATGATTCTAGATCGATTGAAGCAGCAAAAGAAAATTCGTTTACTTTTCTCAAATAAATGTTGAGTTCAGTACCAAGAAACCCTGCCAAGAAAAAATTTTCAACTTCTTCTAACTGATCAATTCTAAGATCTCTCACATCAGAATTAATCGTAAAAGACCCTTCCATATTAACTAATGAAGAAAAATCAATCATATCAACCGAATTAAGATTAAACAGCATAATTTGTCTAATGATTGTTAATTTTGAAAAGTCAAGTGATTGAATTTTATTTGCATCTTCAATCCGAAGTTCATTTGTAATTTCTCTCACATTAGGCACTTGTATCTCTCTTAATTGATTATGATATGCATCAAGTTTGATACTAAAATCTCCACCAACTTTTTCTAAAGAAGATAATTGTATATGATTTAAATACTCATGTTCTCTAATGCTGATACTACCTTCAACACTACGTAATTGATTCATTTGAAGTCCAAATAAACCAACATTATTTGATATTTCTAAATTACCACTAATCTCAACAAGATGCTCAAAGTTTAAAATTGAATCATATTCTTCTAAATTTGCAATTTTTAAAGTACCTTCAATATGAGTATAAGCATTTTGATTGAATATCTCCAAATTGCGTCTTGATGAAATTGTAATGTCTCCATAAAATACATTGATTGTAGGCATTTCTGTGATATTTTGATCTATGATCAAATCAAGATCGATTGACAAAGATTGATCTAAACCATCATCCTCAAAAGACTGATCTAACAAAGATTGATCGATGGTGATATTTTGCTGATCAAACTGTTGATCATCTGTCTGATCTTTTGTTTGATCGATTAAATTGAAATCAAGTACATCAAGCAAGTTTTCAGATTGTTCTTGTTTTTTTTCCTCACAAGAGATCAAAACAAACAAAAAAAACACCCATACCATCATCAATTTAATATTACAAAACCATCTTGAACATCTAGAATAAATCATATTTAATCCTTCTTTGCTTGTTTTGGTTCAAATAGAAGCAATGAACCTTAATGATATTACTAAATCTTCTTAGCTAAAATCATTCTTAAACTCAAAGAGATTTGAGAAATCCAAAACAGATGATTTATAAATATTCAAAACTTATATCAAAAAACATGATACTAGAGAACTGATGAACTCTCTTTATTTAGAGGCAATTGCAAATCTAAAATAAAAATTGATACAAGATCTTCTCAAATTAAATCGTTAATTCACTCATCACACGATCAATATTCAGCCAATATTCAGTGTGTGCATATTGCACTTTCACATTGACAAGGCGATCTCTCTCTTTCAATTTTGCTTTAGGTCCAAGCACAATTGGATATTGTCCAATACATCTTTCTGTATCAGGCTTAATGGTTAATGCAAGGTCGTTCTCCGAATAGTAATTTCTTAGTTCTCCATTGATTCCACCTAAGACACTGATCCAATCTTCACTAATAGAAACAGCACCACCAAGGCAAATCACATGATCAATGAGAAATCCTTGTTTAGGTGTATAATTTTGGTTGATCGAACGATTTTTCATCGCATGATAAATCAATCTTGCCCCCAAAGAGTGCCCAATCAAATTGATTTTTTGATAGCTTTTTCCTGTGTCAGCTAAAGTTTGTCCAAGCAGTTGAAAGAAATGTTCAGCACCGAATTTTTCAGCTTGTTTTTGATTATGCTTAAAATGATTGATGAGATCCAAAGCTTTTTTTGAAAGAAGTGGCAAAAGGATAGATAGCACATCTGTAACCATTGAAGACTTAGTGCCTATGTTACCAACAAATGGCTTTAAAGTAGGGATCAAATCATCTAAGAATGCATCCAAGATAAAACCAGAAGGCCAAACAAATAACCATTGGTCGCCACCTTCAATCTTGGCGATTTTTCCCATCATTGTTTCGATTTCTTTTTGATGTCCGATTGCAGAATAACCATGCACGTAGATATTCAATGTATCTGTATCTCGATTGGTACATTGATAAATCGATGCTTCTTTTGATTTTTGACGATCAAAATAACCTTGAATCATATCAATTAGGGGGAGTTCTTTGAGAATGTCTTGTGTTGTCATTTGTAATCCTTATTGATTTGACTTGTCATTGAAAGTATTTGTTTCATGTAAAGCAATTTTAGCTGCGTCATACACATCTTTCACCCAATGAAATTCAATGCCTTGGATCACATCTGGTTCAAGTGAAGATACATATTCTTGATTGGCTTTGGGTAAAACCATCAAGCGAAGATTAAGTCTTTGTGCTGCCAATATTTTTTCTTTTAATCCCCCTACAGCTAGAACTCTGCCAGAGATGGTACACTCACCACTCATTGCACAATCTGAACGGAAGATTCTTTTGGTAAGCAATGAACAAAGTGCTGTATACAAGGTAATCCCAGCAGATGGGCCATCTTTGGGTGTTGCCCCTTCTGGTAAATGGATATGGAAATCACTTTCACTAAAAATCTCATCTGGAATGCCCCAACGATCCGCATCTGCTCTTAGTGCTGAAAAGGCTGCTTTTGCTGACTCTTGCATGACTTGTCCAAGTTGCCCTGTAAGCAATAAATTACCTTTTCCTTTTGTGCGAATGCATTCAATAGAAAGTACATCCCCACCTACACTTGTCCAAGCAAGCCCATTGACAATCCCTGGTTTATCAATGCTCAGCACTTGATCTTTATCATATTTAGGTGCACCAATCTTAGATAAAAGTTCACTTGCTTTGATTTCCCAAATTAAAGGTTCAGTGATTTGTTCTTCTTTTCTTTTGACTGTTTCTAGTGCAAGCTTTCTACAAACCTTTGCAATTTCCCGATCTAGTTGACGCACACCCGCTTCTTTTGTGTATTTATCGATCATTTGTTTCAAAGCATCATCTGTGAAAGTCAATTGATCTTCTGATAAACCTGCAATCTTGAGTTGTTTAGGTACAAGATATTTTTGAGCAATTGATAGCTTTTCTTTTTGCTGATAACCACTGAGTTCAATGATTTCTAAGCGATCTCTCAGCGGAGGAGATAAATTAGACAATTGATTGGCCGTACAAATAAATAAAACCTCTGATAAATCAACAGGTACTTCGATATAATGATCTCTAAATTCATGATTTTGTTCAGGATCAAGGACTTCTAATAATGCAGATTCAGGCTTACCTCTACGATCTTCACCCATCTTATCGATTTCATCTAACAAAACCACAGGATCTTTGACTTTTGCTTGCTTAAGTGCATAGATGATGCGACCTGGTAGAGAAGCAACATATGTTCTACGATGTCCTCTAATATCAGCCTCATCATGTACACCACCTAGCGAAATCCGAACAAAAGGCTTGTTGAGTGCAGCTGCAATTGCTTTTGCCAATGTGGTTTTACCGACACCAGGAGGGCCTGATAAACAAAGATAAGTCCCTTGCCCCTTTTGAGTCAGTTCTCTTGTTGCCATATATTCAAGCATTCTTTGCTTGACTTCTTCTAAACCAGCATGTTCACGATCAAGATGAGATTTAAGTACAGCGATTTGTAAAGGCACAGATTCCGCACGCTTTTCCCAAGGCAATGATGCAATCCATTCTAATAAATTTTGATAATGATGTGCTTCATGACTTGACATCATCATGTTGGCTTGTTGTTTTAAAATGCGATCGATTTCTGCCCTTGTTTCATCTTTCATGGGTAAAGCTTTGATTCTTTTGACTAAATCTCTAGGTGCATCTTCATCTTCGCTCTCATCCGATTTCTTTTTTTCATCCTCGCTCTCTTCACTCGCATCATGTTCAGGCTCGCGAGCTTTCATAAATTCCCTTTGATTCTGTGATAAAGCCCTACGAATGCTTCTCATACGTAACATCAAAACATCCCGTTGTTTCTTAATCACAAAGGATTGTTTGAGTTTTTCACTCATCTCCTCTTCAATGTCCCATTCAGGGAAAATACTCCCTAGATAATCCATTAACTTTTCATATTTAGCATCTAATTGATCAATCATTAACCATTGAAATTTTTCTTCATCTACTACTTTAAGCTCTAAAATCAATTGATTGGCCCATTCTTCCCAATCATCCGGAATAAGATTTAAAGAAATCCCTTTTAAGCGATTGATATGTTTAGATTGATTGATTTGATCAACTAATACTTGAAAAATCGCTTTGATCGAATCGATATTTTCTATAGGCGCTTGATAAACGGTCACATCGCTATAAACTACTTTTTTCTGATAGCTATGATCATCAGGATCTAATTC
>JACCDO011969898.1_pt1 | contig 10318 bp, 7 predicted proteins | sample 7446101 | NCBI WGS metagenome assembly JACCDO01 (sample SAMN15323440, study PRJNA562643) | freshwater metagenome | isolation source: river surface water | place: USA:Blue River Watershed | collected 2017-08-16
ATTAACATGTTTTAATTCAGTGCGTTCAGCCACTTGGGACGCAATTGTTGTCTTACCAGTCCCAGGGGTGCCCGTTATCAAGATATTAGGCAATACCATTCTAATGAAATGGTCGTAATTGTTCCTTAGTCGTCGCCAAAATTGGCGAGCAACGAAATGGTACCGGTACCGACACATGACGGGACTCTTGCTGCTCTGCGCACTGCTGGCTGCTGGCTGCTGGCTGTGAAAGTAGGTGCCGTCAGGAAGGCATCAAGGAGTAAGATGTGTCGTTTTGTGTCAGTTGTAGAATTCTTCATGACGCCGCAACCCACACTAGTAGCATAACAGGAGTCGGTAGGACGTGAGCAAGCATGAAGTAGGAGAAACTCATGGTGAAAAGAAGGAAAATGGTTAAAGTTACATGCATACAGCACAGTTATGCCGGGAAAAATTACTTGCTTTGCTCGGCCGGATTGTTACTCCTGGTGCTGACAATGCGCAACGGCGCAATGATGGTGATGGCGTTGTTGACATCGCGCAACTGCTGCTCCCATTGCTTTCGTTTCTCCGCATAATCCATTTTAGGATGAGGATTTTGCGTCCACCTTTTGCCCCACGACTGCTTAACGGCATCTCTCTGCGCCAACATAGGGTCTAACTTACCCATGATCACTTGCTTTTTCTTGTCGAGAAGGTCCAACGATTTCTTCTTCTCGCGGTCGGTATCCTCCGCTAGCACGCGGAAGCTATCACAAAGCATTTGTAAGGTGCTCTTATCATGTTGCTCGGGCAAATTATTAGAGAAATTTGTAAGAAGAAACGACCAAATTTCCACGTCGCCGAAGCATCCCGTGAGCATGCTGTATGCTTCCACCCAATTCTTGCTGCATTCGGGAAGCTGCTGCTCTTTCTGCGCCTTAACGGCTAGGTTCCGATACATTTCCGCTATTGCACACTTCAAGCGAACTAATAAGTATCTGCTTTGAGTAGGTGCAACGACCTCTGCAGCGACGTTACCACTGCTAACTGCCTTATCCTCCTCCTCCTCATCGTCAGAATCAGACTCATTAACTAGATGGAAAAAAGGATTTGATGCAGCGGATGCATCGCTAGAATCTTGAGTTCGCAGCGACATGGTAGACCCAGTGGAGCTAGCGACTGACGATAGCGACGAGATGGAAGATACGGACACATCGTCGCGTTCATCCATGTTTTCACTCTGTACTGGTATAATCTTTGGTTTACGGGACGGAAAACTGTTAGAATCACACAACTCTAGGGTTCTAACGAAGGCCAGCAACTGCAGGATGTCGTAACGTCGCCAATTCGACAAGACAGTCTCCCATTCACGGGTGAAATCCCTTACTTTAGTTTTTTTCGCTGATTTCTTGCTTAAACTCACATTACTAGTGATCTCAGTGAAGCGGGGGTCCTCCCTGATCACGTCAATACCTCGGCGAGCGCCGTTGTAGGGGATTTTAGCAATGATTTGGTTATAATTTATACTTCTAATTCTCTTTGATTTCAAGAAAGCGAATACTTTATCTGCAAACTCAGTATCACTATTTTTTTTATTGCCACCTGCTGCTGCAACCTTTTTTACTGGTGCAGGGGCAGGGGTGGCGACTGCAGCAGGAGTTGTTCTGTTGACTGCCTCGTTTGTTGGTGTTACACGTAAACTTATTTTAGTAAAACTTTCAATCAATCTTGGATCATTTCGAATAACATCTATTCCTCTAGCATTTCCCTTATAAGGGATATTTTCAACGACTTCATTATAGTTTATGGACGCTGCTTTACGGGATTTAATGTAATTATACACTTGATCTGCAAATTGAATATCAAGCTCACTGGGTGTAAAAGCTTTTTTTATTTTCTTATCTTTTTGTTGTTTCTTTTTTACCTCCTTCTCTTCTTCCGCTTGAAGTAACTCCATAGCAGCCATTTCTGCATCCAAGTCTTCATCTAATCGATAACTCTTGATATGCCTAGATATTTGCAATGCTTCTAAACCATCGTTTTGATTCCATGGTTTCAGCCCATAAGAAAGAAAGAAATTAAAACATGATCCCCAGCCGGCTTCAATCTCGTTCCATGCAAGCCGAGTCGGATCTGTTCTGTCTAACAGATACGTTGCTGACAAACGTTCTTCCATCTCCTCGTACCTTACCTATACGGCTTGAATTTTAAAAATGATCAGACCATGGCAGGTCCGGAGGTGTGGATTTGATGCCGCGTTAAGAAACTTTCCGTTATTTCTGCCTCCGAGAAAGAGCAGAACAGCATTACCTTATCCAGCCTTCGGCAGCCGTCGAGCGATCATTCCACCTTCTAATTGCACCGTCGATATAGTTCTGGACAATCAGCGATGGGACCGGCTGAATGAAGTTGAATTTGCAAGAACATCCCGGAAAACATTGGTGTCACTGACCAGTGATTCGCTGCATTGCTATGGAGGCAACAATACCTTTGTCGATTACAATCATTATACTTTATGTGTTATCGTCATTTGCAATCAATTCATACAAGAGGAGGTATTCACATGCGCCGTGGATACACGAAAGTAGCATTGCTGCATTACTTGGTGTCCTCGTTGGAGGATTACTCAAGTTGCTAGACGGCGCCGCCGTTAGATTTGACTCCAATTTGTTTTTCTATCTAGTGCTACCACCTGTTATATTTAGTGCAGGTTATACATTGAAAAGAAGGAAATTCTTTCGATATTTTCATTTGATATCATTATTTGGCGTGTTTGGGACACTTGCGAACTTCGTTTTCATATCTTTAGCTGCATATTATTTTGACAAGATTATTGTTTATACTGGAATATTCGACGATGATGCATTGGTCGGGATATCATGGGGTGATTCAATGTTATTAGCTGCTGTATTATCAGCTAATGATGAAGTATCTGCAATGAGTTTAGTTAGAATGAGGGATTATCCCAGATTAGGTGCTCTTATATTTGGCGAGGGCGTAATAAACGATGTTTTATCTATAGTTTTATTCAAGTCATTACTTGATTTCTCCGATAATAAAATCCAACCGATTAACTCACCGGATGGCACAGATAGTATCAGTAGTAACTTTGGAACAATCGGCAGCTTCATTGCGGATGCATCGCTGCAAGTCACTTACTCTTGCATCATAGGCTTGGCATCAGGCCTGGCAAATGCGAAAATACTGAAATCACTGCCATCATTACGACTACATCCAGTGCATCAAACAGCACTGGTGCTGCTATTCGGCTATTTATCATATTTCGTCGCAGAGTCAGTCCACGTGAGTGGGATATTGACGTTGTTTGTGGCAGCTATTACCCTAGCGCATTACTCGTGGCATAACTTATCTAAAACCTCTCAATTAGCAACAAAAATATCATTTCAATCACTGTCGGACATCGCCGAGGCTTTCGCTTTCTGCTACGTTGGGTTGTCGCTATGGGCTTACACCTCCGACAATTACTCGTACATTTTCTCATTCTATATGTTGGTTGTGATCGTGCTAAGCAGAGTGCTAACTATCTATACCTTATGTAGGATATGCGCAATGCTTGGTACTGAAATCATGCCTTGGAATGAACAGATAGCTTTCGCCGCGGGAGGGCTAGTCCGAGGCTGCCTATGCTGGGCGCAGGTGCTGCAGATTACCGGGAGAGGCTCCGAGCTACTAGTCACGTGTACTCTGATTATCGTGATGATCACAACGGTTAGTTCTGGTTTCTTATTACCAATAATTATTCCTCGTTTAGTGTCCCATTTGAATAATGCCGCAGCGTTCTCACCGCTCCCACAGCAGTACTATGCGGCGGCAAATATCACGAGGAACGTGTTCGACGACCCAACAATGAAGCTGTCAATCAATATCAGCGAGACTCATATTGGCAACAACACGATGGTGGATGCGGGTTCAGACAGGAAGCAAATAGGTAGATTGTACGCAGTTATCTATTTATTGTGGATCAAGTTCGACGAGACGATCATGAAGCCATTATTCGGCGGCAGCGACCCTGACGAGACTAGGTCGTACCTGATGGAGGAGACGAAAGATATGTCGATACTGTCAATAATATCTCAGTCGATGCAAACCAGGCAGATAGTGCGGCACGGTGTGGACATAAGTGACTATCGAACGACGCCCATCAAGGAGAGAAGCGCCATCACACCACCAACTTCACTACCATCTGATTTTCACTCAGTATCTCGGTCGATTCATCGAGCAGGAGGAGACTATGGCAGTATTGTCGACATCAGCAATGACATCGACGACGACATCTTCATGAAGGACGAGATGAGTATCATCGGCATAAGCAGCCCTATAGACCTCAGACAGCCGCTGTCACCGAGTGAAAACACCCAGTTAGTCAACAGAAAGTAAGAATTGTAGATGATGTATGTTCTGTAAATACTTGACTCTCTTACAAATATAATCACCTAATATCTATGCCAGTACGATCGTCTGCGAATGAAGTTGTAGTCAGGCAGTTCGAAGATAGGTCCTATAGCTGCTAATGCGTGGTCTTCATCGTTGATGAACTTGTTGGCAGTTGCCTTGACATCACTGGTATCAATGGCATCGATACGTGCGAATATTTCTGCGTTACTCATACGTCTACCGTAAGTAAGCATTTGTCTGCCAATGTCCTCTGCGGTGTGAGAGAACGAGTCTAGCTGCATGATCATATTTGCCTTTAATTGTGTTTTTGCGCGAGCTACTTCGGCGTCTGTTACATTGTGGCATAAGCGAACTAAGTTATCACAAGTGTACCACATGGCATCATCTAATTTGTTGTCAGGGCACACCAAGTACACACCGAATAATCCCGTGTCTTTATAGCAAGTGTTGAATGTGGTATAAGAATGAGCAAGCTCGTGTTCAGCTACATCTTGGGCAAATTTGGATGCTGAGTTACGTCCAATAACGGACGAACGGTCCCATGAGCCAAGTATTGTTTGCATGATCATCAATGGGAAAGCATACTCAGAGGTCCATGAGGCACCTTGGAATGCAAGAGCAATATGTGCTTCCTATAGAATAAAAAAGGATTTGTAAACATCGTAATGGAAATATAAAATGCGTTAAAAGGTGAGGAAAAGGGACGAAGAACTCGAGATAGTGGTGCATGAAGGTGTCTTCAATAAACGAATTCAGTACAGGTCTGTGATTCTTCAAGGATTGTCATCATTGTTCTACGGGTAAGAGATATGATAGTAAATGAAACGTGCGTGGTACTTACCCCCATGCTGTCGAAGCGAATGCGCTTATCCGATCCAGTGAAAATAGCTGGATCAAACTTAGTTGCTGATGCGTCTTTGCCACCAGATGGTAATTTACCGAAGTGTTTTTCAGTTAAACTAACTAACTCTTTATGATCAACGGCACCAGCTGCAGCAACGACGAAGCGGTTTGCAGTGTAATGGGTGTTGATGTAAGACTGTAAATCGGCTTTCGTTAAGCTTTTAATATTTTCAATTGGACCTAGGATAGTTCTGCCTAAACCAGTTCCCATAAATGCTGTCTCATGAAGATGATCAAGTATAACTTCCTCATATTGCTTCTTCACCTCCTCATCCTCACGTAATATTACATCTCGTTCACGTGTAATAGCAGCTTCGTCCAATAGAGAATTTTGTAAAATATCGGATAAGATTTCCATTGCCTTAGGGACATCTGTCTTGAATACCTTGGCAAAATAAACGGTTTGTTCGCGTGATGTATAGGCGTTCAAGTGACCTCCCATATTCTCAATCTCAACTTCCAATTGCTTTTGAGTACGAGTTTTAGTACCTTTGAATGCCATGTGTTCTAAAAAATGTGCTGCACCATTGTTTTTTTCTGTTTCATAACGTGATCCAGCATCTATCCACACACCAACTGTAGCTGTTTCACCGTGAGCTGTCTCTGATGCTACACGAATGCCATTACTAGTTTTAGTAACTTCAGTCACTGGTGCATTTACAATGTACGCAGGATATGTAGACAATTGTCTAGCAATACCAGCTGCTCTATGATTCACCTATAAAATAATAATTCAATATAAATATATAATTCTTCATTAAAAGGAGTAGGATATTCTGGTCGAAATAGAGGGACTGCGTATCTCTCGGTGAAGCAATATGTACGTAGATCTTATGTTTAACTAAAAAAGTAATGAGCGCATTTCTCTTCGAGTTAAATCACTAGATGCAACTTCATATCACAAGGAGCAGACAGTGCTTGGTAGCAGCCGCAACGATAACAACAAATAACTTCAGAGCAAAGAAACTTACCAATTTTCGCATCATTTTGCGGTTTGGTCAACTAAAGAATTACTGAGTTTTACTGTGTTTTTTTTAAGGGCTAAAGGGTAGGGTTAAAAAAAGGGGGTGTTTACATTAAAATGAGAGAGAGACTTATGATGGTTATAATACACACCGCACACACAGGACAAACGCGAGTAGATACAGTAGACAGTCGGGTTGGTATTGTAGTCAAGTGTACATCACCATCGACATTAAAAAAAATTAGGAATCAATTAATTTAGGTTAAGAAACAGTAACTAATTCGTGTTCTAAGCACTAATTACATTTCTTTCTGTTAATTTAGTCAGTTTAAACCGCATTCAGAATCGGAACTGGGAGAAAAAGAAAACTAGTTCGAACAGTCGAAGTTCGAAAAAAGGTAGAATAATTATCAAGAGACTAAGACCAACGCAGTATCACTGTGCCATCAAGTAGAGCCCACTGCCTGTGGCTTCTTTAAATAGATTACATTACAGACCAGGCGCGCGAATAGAATTAAAATAGAAAAAGAATGAATCCAGCGACATCATCATCAATGTCGACTAATTTGACAAATTTTACCACACGACAAATAGAAAAATATACAGGGGAAACAATTATTATTCAGGGAAAGAGTGTTTATGAATGCTGTAATTGGCTGGGAGCAGGTGCAAGTGGTTCTGTTTATCATGGCATTGAAGTAAGCACTGGTAAAGGTGTCGCTATAAAAATATTAAATCCCATTGGTTATAAATTATTACCTGCAAACCAAGTATCATCATGTATAGTATTAGCGAGAGGACAACCATTAAGTATAAATAAAGAAGAAAAGAATAATAATTTTAAGATTACAATAGAAAATGTTTGGTGGATATTTTATGAACCAACGAAACAAATTATAGCAGCTTATGAAGATCCAAATAGACGTCAGTTAAGAGAACTTACATTACCAAAATGTGTCGAGTTGTGGGGCTGGTCTCCGCTTGGTGCTGATAAATTCTCGTATGATGTGATTGAAAGGAAGAATGCAAGTGCAACAAATGGTACATACAAAGGAATGTCGATAAATATCCCTTTGGTGCCCTCCAAGTACCTCAAGTGGCTGTACAGCAGACAAGCGATATGCAAGGAAATGGTTAATATGATACACGTTGGAGGTAACTTCCATTCTTTTTATTCAACTTCATATTACACTCACAGTCGCATATTTACTCTTACAATTTCACTATAGAGCACCCCAATGTTGTGTCTTTGTTAGAAGTGTTAGAGTTAGTTGAAGATTCCAAAGCGAATCTATTTTTGATATTGGAATATGTCCATGGTGGCGAGCTGTTCGAACGAATGAAGGCGAATAACACTGGAACCAGCGAGGAATTTGCACGTCAATACTTCGTGCAGCTACTATCCGGTGTCAACTACTGTCACGAAAAGGGCATCGTGCATCGCGATTTAAAGCCAGAAAATTTATTGTTATCAGATTCTTCCGAGTCAGCTGTATTGAAAATCGCTGACTTTGGTTTGTCAGCAGTTACATTTGCAGCCGAATCTATCATTGACAACAGCTTCAGTGTGACCAACACCAACAACAACGATGCACTAATAGATGCATTTTCTAGTGTTAATGTCAATGGTGCCCCCGTTACACCCAACTTACGACGATTTAAATCCGTAGTGGGTTCACCGCATTACACAGCTCCGGAAGTTATGGACCCTGATCCCAGCGGTTACGACGGTACAAAGGTAGACATGTGGTCGTCTGGGATAATCTTGTACACTCTGCTGACAGGGAAACAGCCATTCCACAGCGAGTACACATCGTGTACGACATTTAAAAAGTTCAAAAGTTGGCTAACGGAATACAACCATGCTATACAAGAGGGTCGAGAGATCACGTGGCCTGCTTGGTTTTTTACCTCCCGCATAAGCCCGATCGCTGCTTCTTTATTAGTATCGTTACTGCAAATCGATCCATCACTACGCATCACCGCTTCCCGAGCACTTCAACACCCTTGGATCGTAGGTAATAACAGCATTTCTAATGCAAATTCTGGACCAAAAATCACTACAAACATTTCTCGCGTAGAAGATAAGAACCACAACACGGTATTCATCAACGCGACCAAGATGACGCTGCAGGAGACAGGCTGCGGCAGCACTCATCACAGTCCCGTTAATTCACCATCCAAAAATACAACTAAAAATACAGATATTCCTAAATAATGAGAGTTTATAATAAAATAGCCATAAATATTGTTTACAACTAATTGTGTAATAAGCCAAACCTTTTAAGTCTCTAATTCTTCCAAACGGGCAAAGGAAAAGGGCAGACAGGTGCCGGTACCGATTGACGTACGAGGCAATATGCATGCGCATCACAAGACTGACACCAGCCTCAGACAAGAGAGTGTGAGCATCATTCTAAGTGCTTTCGTTCGACAAAAATCATGTATATTTTTGTGGTTTTAATCGTTGTACTTGTTACATCAACTCAGGCTTACTTGGGAGGACTTAAACCATCTCCATTACGTCGCTTGACTCAACTTGGACTTACTACTGCGGATTTTAAGAATGGAATGACACTTGAAATCGATGGCGTACCTATGAAGTTACTAGAATTTTTGCATGTTAAGCCAGGAAAAGGAAGTGCATTTGTTAGATCAAAAATTAAGAATTTAGCAAATGGTTCTGTTCAAGAAAAAACTTTTCGTGCTGGTGAGACTGTAGTTGCCGCTGATATCACCAAAGTAGAAATGCAATATACATTTACTGATGGTGATTTATTATGTTTCATGAACATGGAATCATTTGAAGAACAAAGAATTGAAAAAGCAAAGATTGAAAATGTATTATTAATGAAGGAGGGGTTACCATGTCAAGTAATGTTATGGAATGATCAAGTAATAGATGTACAACTACCACCATCGGTTGAATATGTCGTTGTTGATACACCTCCAAACTTTGCCGGTAATACAGCTGCTGGAGGTCAAAAACCAGCAACACTAGATAGTGGTGCAGTAGTGAACGTTCCCATGTTCATTGAGGTAGGAGAGAAAATTATGGTCAGTACAGATGAAGTGAAATATCTAGGTAGATCCGGGGATAAAGGTAAAGGTTTCTAAACAGGATGACTTGTAATATATACAAAAAATCTTATTTATAGAATTTACAGTGTAATTTAATATTTTGTCCTTCTCATTATTAACCATATACTTGCTAATGCAGCGCATGCTACTGTCGCACTCACAGTAACGATTGTGTTTTTATATTTTTCATAGATTTGTCGTTGATTGATTATTCGGATCTCATCACTTGTTGGCAGCGGGATAGTCTTGGTGCGGTAACCTTGATGGTCTAGACGCCACAAGTTCAATATTCCAATATGCGGTGATTTAGGGTATATAGTACTATTTCTTTCTAATTGAATTTCAAAATGTAATAGTTGCTGTTGTCCGCTCGACGGACTTGTGCTAGATGGCTTTATAGACATTTCTATCCAGAAACTAGAGTCTTTATGGAAATTTAACTCATTAGTTGCTTCATTACCTCTATTTTTGCTACCACCATTGGGCAGTGATCGTAACTGGGTCATTGTGCCATTTAATTCGGAGATATTGTAGCTTAACAATGTATCTTGTGCATACATACCGATTGCGATAAACCTGGCCATTTCTGGATTGGTCTTAGCTATTTCAGTTAGATTATTATTCAACGTCCCTTCTTGTACATTATTTCCTCCTTTTGGCATTTGATTCATACTTGCCTCCATAAGTTTGAAGAAATCGTCATATTTCAATAGAGACTCTTTTCCATATCGATCCCTAAATAATACATCCTCGTCTCCATTTTGTTGCTCGTTAATGCTAGCGACAACTTTATGATATTCTTTCCTCGATACCAACTCATCATGATTGATATCTAAAAACTGAAAGAGTGATTCCCATCCAATACCAGGTGCTAGATGTGAAAAATGCACCGAGTAACACGATTTTATTTCGTTTGAATCAAGGTTATTCGAGTTATCACGATCGCATTCATCAAAGAAATTTGAGGGCACAGTACTTTCCAGCACAACGAAA
>JACCDO010031604.1_pt1 | contig 10317 bp, 7 predicted proteins | sample 7446101 | NCBI WGS metagenome assembly JACCDO01 (sample SAMN15323440, study PRJNA562643) | freshwater metagenome | isolation source: river surface water | place: USA:Blue River Watershed | collected 2017-08-16
TCGGGCAAATCTGACACCGCACGGGCGATGGAGATCGTCATGCAGGCCAACGCCCTGCGAGAAGCGGAGGAGCAGTTGAAACATCAGTTGGTCTACGGCGGATACCCTGAACTCTGGGAGCAGATGCTCCGGGAGCGGATGAAGATTAAACAGGCGCGTGAGAAGGCCGCGCGTATTGCCGAGGCTGAGCGCAAAAAGCTGTCGGCGCAAAGAATGCTGATAGCGCAGGTCGTCGGTGTATTCCTCACCCTTGGCATCTTTGGCGTGCTGATCATCTTTATTGTCAAGCAGGCACTGGAATGAGCGAAGAGAAAACGCAACTGACGGTGTTGGACAGAGTACTGAGCTACGTGGACTCTCCGTTCAAACTGTTTGCCATCATCCTGATGGCAGTCTTTGCGTTCGTTGGGTACTTCATCTGGCAGAACCAAGCCTTCTTAATTGGTGCATACAAGGAAAAGCAAAAGCTGCCGAGCATCGCCGAGGACCGGGTTGAGGATGCGGCGGCGCATCTTTTCAAAAATACCGACGCACAGGTAGTCGCCATTTTCAAGGTCAACCCCATGTTTGGTAATCGTGTGCTGTACCGGGCGTATACCAAGCAGGGAAGGGAGAAGACCCACGAGGGGCTGGACGTCGGGCTCTTCACCTCGAACGCTGCCAACAATCGGGACGTTGTGGCGCTGATGGCTGGAGAGATTCCGTGCGGGGAATACAAAACCGCGCAGTCTGAGATTGGCCTGTGGTACATGGAAAAGGGCATGACCTATGGATGCCGCGTCGGTGTGCCGCCGGAGCCGGGCAAGCTTGTAGGGCAGATCACCGTGGGCTGGAGAGAAGAACCGCCGGATGTGGATCAGTACCGCGTCCTCTTGCAGATTGCAGCAACCATGCTTTCAAGGAGCAAACAGTAATGGAATGGCTCAAACAGATCGCGCCCACTGTCGCCACTGCGCTGGGCGGCCCGCTGGCGGGCATGGCAATCTCCGCTGTCTCCAAGGCCATCGGGGTCGATGAGGACAAGGTCGGGGACTTGATCAAAGACAACAAGCTGACCGCCGAGCAGATCGCGCAGGTCAAGGTGGCGGAGATTGAACTCCAAAAGCAGGCTCAGGAGTTGGGCCTGAACTTCGCCAAGCTGGAGGTGGACGACAGGAAGAGCGCCCGTGAAATGCAGGCAGCTACCCGCTCCATCGTCCCCCCGGCGCTGGCTGCGATTGTCACTGTCGGCTTCTTTGGCATCCTCGTGATGATGCTGCTGGGCAAGGTGGACTCCAACAACCCGGCCATCCTCATGATGCTTGGCTCCCTGGGCACCGCCTGGACCGGGATCATCGCGTATTATTTTGGTTCTAGCGCCGGTTCTCAGGCCAAGACCGACCTTCTTTCTAAAGCACCCGCGATCAAATGATGAGCCTCGCCAACACTCTTGCCAAACTCAAAATCGATATTCAGTGGGTCGAGCCACTGGAGGAAGTCTTCCACCGCTATGAAATCAACACTCCTGAGCGTCAGGCTGCGTTCATTGGTCAATGCGCTCATGAATCTGCCAACTTTCGGACTCTGGAAGAGAACCTCAACTACTCCGCCGAAGCGCTGATGAAGACGTGGCCCAGCCGCTTCCCGACGATGGAGGTGGCCCAGCAGTACGCCCGCAATCCGGAGAAAATTGCCAACAAGGTGTATGGCGGGCGCATGGGCAACGGCACTGAGGAAACCGGGGATGGCTGGCTGTACCACGGTCGCGGGCTGATCCAGCTCACCGGCAAGGACAACTACATGCTAGCTTCTGATGCCCTGAGCATGGATTTCATTCACAGCCCAGATTACGTGCTGGTTCCCAAGTACGCTGCCCTCACGGCCGGGTGGTATTGGAACAAGCGTCAGCTCAACAAAGAGGCTGATGCTAAAGACTACACTGGGATGACAAAGAAGATCAACGGCGGTACCATTGGCCTGAACGACCGGATCGCGCACATCCAGCATGCGCATGAGGTTATGACCGCTTAAGGGGCCCACATGCCGCTGCAAAAAATCCAGCTCAAACCCGGCGTGAACCGGGAGTCCACGTCTCTTGCCAACGAGGGTACTTGGTTTGAGATGGACAAGGTGCGCTTTCGTTCGGGATATCCGGAAAAGCTTGGCGGGTGGGTAAGAGACACGGGTGGCTATTACAACAACGGCAGCTCGTTGGCCCCGGCTTTAGGTTCGTTTTGGGGCACCTGCCGTTCGTTGTGGAACTGGGTCACGCTAGCAGGCAACAACCTGATGGGCGTGGGTACCCACCTGAAATACTACATACAGCAGTCGGTAGGCGGCAACTTCTATGACATCACGCCGCTGCGCGACACCAATGTCGTTGCTGCAAACGCTTTCACCACCACCAATGGCTCAACCACGGTTATCGTCAATGATGCGGGGTACGGCGCGAGCGAGGGGGATTTTGTAACGATCTCCGGGGTTGCTGGCGCAGTCAACGGTATCCCCGCCTCTGCGCTGAACAAAGAGTTTCGCATCACCTACATTGACTCGTCCACCTACAGCATCACGGTCAGCGCTCCTGCCACATCGTCGGGCACCACGGGCGCGGCCACCTTTGCTTATCAAATCACTATCGGCCAAGAAATCTACACAGCATTGACTGGCTGGGGCGCTGGTGGCTGGGGTGGTGTGACCGGGGCTTTGACTCCTACCGGCTGGGGAGAGTCTGCGGCATCGGGCGTTGGAGTGCAGTTGCGGCTATGGAGCCAGACTAACTTTGGTGAAAATTTGGTCATCAATCCTCGCGGCGGGGCACTTTACTTGTGGAAAGTTAACGCCAACCCGCTGATTTATGACCGTGCAGTGCTGCTGTCGCCTACAAGTGCGGGCGTGTATCAAACCGACGCTGGCTGTCCTAGTACCTGCAATGCCGTCACGGTGTCGGACGCCTCGCGGTTTGTTATCGCGTTTGGTTGCAACGATTACGGCTCGGCTACGCTTGACCCGCTTTTGATTCGCTGGTCTGATCAAGAGGACTACGCGGTCTGGACCCCTGCCGCCACCAATCAGGCAGGCAGCTATCGGCTGTCTACCGGCTCTGGTATTGTGGCCCACCAGCAGACTCGTCAGGAGATATTGGTTTGGACGGATGCGGCACTGTACTCCATGCAGTACCTTGGCCCGCCGTATGTGTGGGGCTTCCAGATTCTTGGTTCTAACACATCGATTGCTGGACCGAACGCCGCTGCCACCGCATCCAACATCACTTATTGGATGGGGTTGGACAAGTTCTACATGTACTCTGGTCGTGTGGAAACCTTGTACTGCCCTCTGCGCCAATACATTTTTGGCGACATCAACCTTCAGCAGCAATATCAGTTTTTCGCTGGCACCAACGAAGGCTACAACGAGGTGTGGTGGTTCTACTGCTCCGCCAACTCGACTGTCATCGACCGATATGTGATTTACAACCACCTTGAACAGGTGTGGAGCTATGGCAACCTGTCGCGTAGCGCATGGCTAGATTCGCCGTTGCGCAACTTCCCGACGGCTGCAACCTACTTGAATCAGTTGGTGTATCACGAGAGCGGTGTAGACGACGGCACTACAAACCCGCCCAGCCCAATCAGTTCATACATTCAGTCCGCCGATTTCAACATTGGGGATGGACACAACTACGGTTTTGCGTGGCGCATGATTCCTGACGTCACGTTCGATGGCTCCTACGTCAATAATCCGCAGGTCACGTTCACACTGCGGCCGCGCCAGAACCCGGGTTCAAACTACAGCACGGCTGCTACTCCTACGGTGACCAGCACGCAAAACTACCAGGGGCAGCGCAACTACACCGTGCAGCAGTTCACGCAGATTGTCTACACGCGCATCCGTGGTCGTCAGATGGCATTCAAGGTCAGCTCTGACGGACTGGGTGTGAATTGGCAGTTAGGTGTTCCGGCGCTGGATGTGCGCCCGGATGGAAGACGCTGATGACCCTGATCGTTACATCGGAGTTCGAGCTTAACCGGGTTGTCGCGCCGCGTCTGCCTACTGCGCCGAATGAGTACGAGAAGCGCTATCACGATCAGTTCGCTGACGTTTTGCGCCTGTACTTCAACCGCTTGGACAACATTCTGGGTCAACTGGTGGCTTCTATGGAAACAATCCCCGTCTCAATCGGCGGCACCAACGTAGACGCCTTTGGGCGCCTTCGGGTCAGCCAGCCCTACACCTTGTTTGACAGCCAGAACCGTTACGCTGCGGACAATCAGTTTGATGTGGCAACGACCGGGACAGGCACGACCACGTACCTGCCCAACGAAGCCGCTGTCAAGATGGAAGTGACGGCAGGCGGCGTGGGCTCTGTCACTCGCCAGTCCTATCGCTCCTTTCCTTACCAGCCGGGCAAGGGCCTGCTGGTGCTGATGACGTTTGTGATGGACGGCAATCAGAGCCTGAACCTCACCCAACGGGCGGGCTACTACAACGACAGCAACGGTGTGTTCTTCCAGCGCGTGGATGGCACTTACGCTTTTGTGTTGCGCTCCTCCGTCACCGGCTCTCCTTCTGACGCTCGCACCGTGACGCAGGCCAACTGGAATGGCGACAAACTCGACGGCACTGGAGCTTCGGGCCTGACCCTTGATCCGTCCAAGGCTCAGATTCTGTGGATGGACTTTGAGTGGTTGGGCGTCGGTTCCGTGCGCTGCGGATTCATCATCAACGGCGAGTACATCGTCTGCCACACGTTCAACAACGCCAACGAGATTACCAACGTATACATGACCACGGCCATCTTGCCGGTGCGTTACGAAATTAGTACGGCTACGTCGGCAGTTGCCGCCTCCATGAAGGCTATCTGCTGCTCGGTAGTCTCTGAAGGCGGCTTTGAACAAACGTCCATCGATCATGTGGCGCGGCGCACCACAATCTTGACCACCATCGGGACGACGTTCCTGCCCGTGGTCTCTATCCGCTTGGCCGCTGGCCGCACTGGCGCCGTGGTGCTGCCCAACCGGGTGCAGGTCCTGCCGACGACCAGCCAGAACTACGAGGTGGCGTTGATCAAGAACCCCACCCTGACAGCGGCCACATGGGCGGCCACGGTGCCTTCGGATTCGAATGTGGAGTACGACGTGGCTGCGACAGCTTTAACAGGCGGCACCATTGTCCAAACCGATTACGTCACTGCCTCAGGGTCCGGCGGGGTAGGTGATACCAGTGCCGCGACCGGCTACAACTGGGACTTGCAGTTAGGGGCGTCTATCGCCGGGACGAGCGACATCTACACGGTGGCAGTTCGGACGGTTTCTGGGGCTACCACCGGGGATGTGGTGGGCTCCCTGTCCTTCTACGACCTGACGCAGTAACGTCCAAAAACGAGCCCCACATGTTACGATTGACCCACTCTCTCGCCTCTCAAAGGAGCCGTCATGGCCGCTGAAGACCAAGGCATCATGTCCCTTCCGATGGAGGGCGGGGCCGCTGCTCAAAACATGCCCCAACTGCCGCTGGAAGACTCCTACGATGCGGTCAGCCAGGGCTTGGAAAATGCCTCCCCGCAAGCGGCTGCGGACATTCAGCAGCTCATGGCGAGCATCATGCCGCAACTGGATCAGTTGTCGGATGAAGAGCTGAACCAGCTCCTGCAAATCGTCCAGTATCTGTACGACGGGGGCGAGGCGGAATACGCCAAGCGCCTGCAAGAGGCGATCTCATCCGGGGCCCTTGATCCGGGGGACTTGCCGGAAGAATTTGACCCCGAGATCCTGTCTTCCATCGGCACGGTGCTGCTCCAGGCCATCCGTCAGCGCCAGGGCAGCATGCAAGCGGCCCAAGAGCCGATGCCCACGGAACAGCAGTTTGCCCGGGGCGGCATTGCTGAAGCTGCCCGGATCGTGGCAGGCCGAGGCCGCAGTGGCGACACCATGCTGGCCCACATCAACCCCGAGGAGGCCATGCTGCTGCGCCGCCATGGGGGCATGGGCACCATCAACCCCAAGACCGGCTTGCCGGAGTACGGCCTGTTCTCCAGCATCGGTAAGGCGATCAAGGGTGTCTTCAAGGGCGTGGTCAACGCCGTCAAGGGCGTTCTCAAGAGCCCCATCGGCAAGATCTTGGCTACTGTGGCCCTTGCCACGTTCCTCGGCCCGGGGGCCATGGGCATTCAAGGCCTGGGCCTGTCGGCAGGGGCATCCATGGGTTTGGCTTCTGGCGCGGTGACGCTGGCATCGGGGGGAAACCTCAAGCAAGCGCTGCTGGCGGGGGCTACGGCTTATTTTGGTGCCCCGGGCGGTGCGGTGTCGCAATACGTCGGCAACCTGGGCATCACCAACGCCGCAGCCAATGCTGCGGTGACGGCAGGCATCGTGGGCACCGGTGCCGGTTTGCTGACTGGGCAGAAGCTGTCGGATGCGGTCAAGTCCGGCCTGACGGCGGGTGCGATCAGTGGCCTGACCACGGGCATCCAAAAGGGCATCATGGGCAACATCCCCGGCACGCCCGCGCGCACCGACCTGCCCCCGGTAACGGACTATTCCCGTCCCGCGTCCTTGGCAGAGATGACGGCCCCTACAGGAGCCGACAGCTACTCTGCTCCTGCCCCTCAGGCGCAAATACTGACCCCCAACGCCGCAGCGGCAGGCGCTGCCGCCCCTGTTTTGGCGCCTGTTTCAGTAGTCAACCCGGCGCTGGAGGGCGCCTATTCGGACGTGATGAATCAGATCGGGATTCGTTCGGCGCCGGGGACCCCTGCAACTATCAACTCTGCGCTGCAAGGTCCGTATGCGGACGTGATGAATCAGATCGGAATCCGGCAGCCTGCTGGTGCGGCGGCACCCGTTCCTGTCCCCGGGGCAGGCGAGTCCTTTTCAAGGATGGCGGGGGGCCTTGGCGATCTTGTACAAGGCAAGCCCGGCGCATGGGAAACGATCAAAGGCGGTGCCTCTGATTTGTTCATGCCGAAGACCTATACGACGGCAGAGCTTCAAAATACGGACGCTTATCGCTCAGCGGTGGCAAGCGGCGTATCGCCCGCCGAAGCCCTAAAGCGCGTCCAAGCGGATTACAACCCCAGCATCGTCCGCCAGTACGGTCCCATGGCCGCTGCTGGCCTGGGTGTGGCGGGCCTGATGGGCGGGTTCTCCCCGTCCAAGGTGCCCCCGTCGGCGCTGGCGCAGCAGATGCGCGGAACGCCCGGCCTGGACCTGATCAACCGCAACCCGAGCCAGTATCTGGTGCAGGGCCTGCCGGGCGTGCAGTATGGCGCCCAAGGCAGCATCACTGGCAGCGGCGCCTGGAGCCCGACGGCCAGCATGAGCGATGTACAGGCGGCCACGCCCGACTACACCGGCGGCATCTTCAACTACAACCCATACTCCAGGAACTATTTTGCGGCAGCCGATGGAGGCCTTGCCTCTCTGGCGCAGGGCGGGTATCCTCGAAAAACCGGAGCAATCAGTGGCCCTGGGACCGAAACCTCGGATTCCATCCCTGCGATGCTCTCTGACGGGGAATTTGTCATGACTGCCAAGGCTGTGAAAGGCCTGGGCAAGGGCAGCCGCAGAGAGGGGGCGAAGAAAATGTACGCCCTGATGCATCAGCTTGAGCGCAACGCCTCGCGGGGATAAAGCATGGCAGACGTCACTGAACAAATCGTCCGGGAAGCACCGGAAATTGAGGCCTACAAGCTAGGCCTTCTCAAATCCGCGCAGAGCCTTCCGGCACCTACGCTTCCTGCATACCAAGTTGCAGGCTTGTCTGAGCCGCAACTGGCTGCGCTTGCCAGGGGCCAGCAGGGCATTGGCGCCTTCACGCCGTACCTCCAGCAGGGCTATGGCACCCTGGGCACTGGCACTGAAGCGCTGGGCCGAGGCATCTCCAGTCTGACAGGCGCCGCTGGCGGCTATGACCCACGCATGGGCATGGCCTTCATGAACCCGTACAACCAAGCGGTCATCGAAGAGTCGCTGCGCGAGATCAACCGCCAGGGCGACATCTCCCGCCAGAATCTGCAAGCGCAGGCCGTTCGCGCCGGAGCGTTTGGCGGCAGCCGTGAAGGCATCCAGCGCGCAGAGCTGGAGCGCGGCCTATCGCAGACCCGCAACCAAGCCATCATCAACGCGCTGCAACAAGGCTATGGCGCCGCGCAAACACAAGCGCAGCAGGCGTTCGAACAGCAGCAACAGCGTCAGCTTGCCATGGGCCAGGGCCTTGGCTCGTTGGGCACGCAATTGGGCAACATGGGCGTGCAGCAGGCCGCACTGGGCCAGAATGCTCAGCAGATGGGCCAGACCGACGTCAATTTCTTGTTCAACCTGGGCTCGATCCAGCAAAAGCAGCGTCAAGCCGAACTGGACGCGCTGCGCGCTACCCAGATGCAGCAGGCCACCCAGCCGTACCAGCAACTGGCCTTCCTGTCGGACATCTACAAAGGGGCGCCGTCCACCCAGATGGCTGTCACGCAACAGCAGACGGCAGCGCCCAGCCCCTTCCAGCAGATCGCTGGCCTGGGCACCGGTATTTTGGGCACGGCTGCTGCGGCCAACGCAGCCACCAAGCTCTTCTAAGGACGCACGATGAAAGAAGAAATCCTCAAGCGTGCCATGTTCGCAATGCCTCTGTCCAAGGAGGCCAAGAACTCGGGCATTCTGTCCGGCTTCGACTTGGACGATGTGGAGAGCATGGAGGAGCCCGAAGACGGCACCGAAGACATGCCGCAGATGGCTCGCACGCCCCAGAACCCTGAGATTCTGATGAACAACCTGCGGGGCGACTATCGCTCCGTGGACGCTCGCTACATGGAGCTGGCGCAGATGGTGGGCGAAGAGGCCGCCATGGAGACGCCCCCTGAGGTGCTGGCGATGCTGCAAATGCAGCTTGGTGCACAACCCCCGGCCCAGGGCATTGGAGCGCTGCCCCAGGCTCAAGGCATGATGCCCCCGGCCCAAGGACCTGCCATGATGCCGCCCGGGATGGAGGGGGGCATGCCCCCTTTTCCGCAGGGCGGGGCTGAGCAGGCTCCGCCTACCCCGGACGGCCTTCCCCCGATGCGCGCGCAGGCGGGGGCGTTTGTTTCCCCGTTCACGCGCATGGCGCAGTACGGCGCGGACAGGCTCGGCGCGCTGGCAACACAAGCCAACGTGATTGGCGGCCAGCTCATGACCCGTGGCGCGCCCAATGTGTTCCCGCCCATCATGGAGAACGTGCGCGGGCCCGGTGGGCGCTTCACCGCTGAACAGGTGATGAAGTACCCAACGCTGTCCGAGCACATCGCCAACTTCGCAGGCCCTGCTCTGACGCAGGCCGGGCAGCGCCTCGCGCCGATGGTTCCTCCGGCCCTGATGACGGGGGCGGGGGTGATCACTGCGTCTGGTCTGTACAAGTCCATGTTTGGCGAGAAGCCGGACCCGGAGCGCGAAGCGCTAATAAAGGCCTACGAGGACGCCTACTACCAGCGGGTGGACCGCTCGGTGCCGATGCCTCCGATGACGGGCAAGACCAACGAGCAGATCAAGAACGAACTGCTGCAACTGACTGCCCAGCAGGGCGCGTGGGCCCCGACCCCCGATGCGAACCGCGAAGCGCAGTTGGAACTGCAACGGGAATCCCGCCGGAAGGGACCAATCGTTATAGACGTCCCTGGCCGTCCGCCCTTGGAGATGGAAAAGCCCGAAGGTGCTCCCGCCGCCGCTGGTGCTCCCGCCGCCGCCGCTGAAGGGCAGACTCCCCCGGCCGCCGCTGGTGCCCCCGCTAGCGCTACGGATTTCATTCGTCAGCAGCTTGTCGCTGGCCGGGCGGAGACCCCGTCGGGCCGGATAGAGCGCATCAAGGCGGCACAGAAGGAATACGCTCCGCTGTACAAGGAGCTGCTGGGCGACACGCAAGAAGACATGTATCGCAACGCCATGCTGATGCTGGCCGATGCGGGCTTCAAGTACGCCGCGCTGCCTGCCAAGTCCGGCACCACGCCGATCTCCTTGCTGGCTACGGCCGCCCAGGGCATCCCGCAGGGCTTCATGGCGCTGCTGGCGCAGGCCAAGGACCGCCAGCTCAAGATCGATACCGCTGCTCTGTCGCAGGCTGTCAGCGACGTGCAGGAGCAGGACAAATACGCTCAGCAGCTTCGCATGGAGTTGCTCAAGGGCGACTTCCGCCTGCTTCAAGAGAGGGTCAAGGCCGGGGGCGGTGTTATCGAGGATGGCGGCGCAGGGCTGCTGATCTCTAAAACCAAGAACGGAAGCTTCCTGGGCACTTCGATTGATCCGCAGAACCCCACGGTGCAGTCGGCCATCAACAGCCGCTGGACGCTGCGCGACACGGACAACCCGTTTGTGGTCA
>JACCDO010259745.1_pt1 | contig 10317 bp, 8 predicted proteins | sample 7446101 | NCBI WGS metagenome assembly JACCDO01 (sample SAMN15323440, study PRJNA562643) | freshwater metagenome | isolation source: river surface water | place: USA:Blue River Watershed | collected 2017-08-16
ATAAAGTGCCATTGCTTAAACTAAGCTCTCGGATTGCTTAGGTTTTATCCGTGTTTTGAATGACTTTTGCAGCGCTTTCTGCATTCAATAATCCCCATCCGCTTTGGTAGTCGGGCCCCGCAGGCCCAAAATCCATCGCTGTATGGATGACCAATCCTTTTAGCGTTGCGGAACGCATGAATTTGCCATTATTTAGACGATTGTATAACTGCTGAAGCAAAAACAAAGATCCGGCAACTTGCGGGGAAGACATGGAGGTCCCGTCGAGGGTTGTGTAGGCCGCATTTGAGGTGTTGCTGGTGGATAAAATATCGGTCCCTACGCCCATAATATCCGGTTTGATCCGACCGTCGTCGGTAGGACCCCAACTCGTAAAATTGCTTACTCGGAGATCAGAAGCAAGGTTAGGGGTTTGTTGGATTGACTCAATGGCTCCCACGGTCAAGATATTTTTTGCAGTACCCGTCGTGGAGATGATATCATAAGCGTCGTTTTTTGACCGGATGATATTGCTGGAATCTTTTGTGTTTTTGAGGTAATAATATTCGCCTTTGGTGAAATCAGGGCCATTTTCTGATCGGCTATTTCCAGCTGATTTGGTAATGAGGTAGTAGGGGGCATTGAAGGCAATCTTGTCCAAGGCTTGCGCATTGCTGTCATAATATCCGAACTTATAATCTTCTAGTGTGCTGATAGCATCATTTCCCCACCACTGCCATTTGTTTTTCGTCGAGTCATAAACCCATCCCGCCTGATACCCATAGGAATGATTACTGATTAATAAATTCGGTGATGCTGCACTAATTTCTGAATTGTCATTATTATAATCCCAAACCTTTAAATCCGCTCCGAAAGCCATTCCACGTGCCGAGGCGATTACCCCGCTGGCAATCATAGTTCCCGCAACGTGCGTTGCATGCAGGTCGGATGTTAATGCGCTTTCCTGTGGTTTTATGCGACCGCCAAATTCCTGATGCGTCGACATTGCACCTCCGCCATCCCAAAGGGCTAGTTTTCCAGCAAGCGTGTCAGATTTTCCCGTTAATGATAGCCCTAATCCGCCCGTGCTATACAATTGATCGGTACGTGTAATTTGTGCCGAACGGCGATTCGACTCGACCCCGAGATACAGGGCTTCTCCAAGTGAATTGATTTGTTGTAAGGTGATTTTTTTATCCCCGATTTGGTCTTGGAGTTTGAGGCCTTTTTGTTTGGCGATTGCTTGACTCTGTATATACTGCTTGTTTTGCTCCCGGCTGAAATCATCCACAAACTCTTGCATGCGTTGTTTATTTTCACCCCTGTACAATTCATGTTGGGCATGAATGCTCATGGAGAAAATAAGCATCAAGATAACCGTGTTAAGTAGTTGTTGGGGGCGCATCACACAGAGCTAAAGTACTAATTTAGGCTTTTTCCTTTAATTCTACACGAAAGGTTTTTCGGTGGATTTCCGTAGGTCCTATGCGAAGGACTGCCTTTCGATGTTCCAAGGTCGGATAGCCCGCATTTCGCTCCCATCCGTAGCCTGGAAAGCGTTCTGCAGCTTTTTGCATCCATTCATCTCGATAAGTTTTGGCTAATATGGAAGCTGCCGCAATCGAAAAATACTTGGAATCTCCTTTCACAATGCAGGTGTGCTGGACAAATGGGTAGCTAATAAAACGATTTCCGTCGACTAATAAATGGTCAGGTTTAGTTTGTAGTTTGTCCACAGCTTTGTGCATCGCCATGACACTTGCTTTGTAGATATTAATTTGATCAATCGTCTCATGGTCAACTTCTGCAATCGCATAATCAATGGCATAGGTTTTGACCACTTCGATTAATTGTTGCCGCTGTTTCGCATTCAATTGTTTAGAATCAGTCAATAATTTATCATGAAAATCTTTGGGTAAAATGACAGCAGCTGCAACTACAGGTCCTGCCAAACACCCTCGACCGGCTTCATCTAGGCCTGCTTCGATCCCTTCAGCCTGAAAATAAGGTAGTAAAGCGTGTTTAATTATTGACATTATTCCGTTGCGTACAATAAATTTTGTTGGTGTTTCCACAAATATGGCTTAAAATTGCTAATTATTTCCAATGATTCCACCTATGATTAAGCACCTAGTTTGTAGTTTTTTGTGTATTTCGCTACTTGTAAATACAGCATTTGCTCAAAAAAATCGCTCCAAAAAGATTTTCCATATCGAAGCGAAGTCGGCCCGTTTCAGCGGTGATGGTGTAGGAGGGGAAACCTATTTTTTTAAACCAGCCTTCGAAGTAGGCTTCGGTGTGCAATATCCATTAACATCCCGCGTCAGCTTTAATCCCGAATTAACCTTGTCACAAAAAGGATTTCATGGCAAAACGAATTATTCGGATTCTACGTATACAGAACGAAACATATCCTTAAACTACTTGGATATCAGTCCTAATTTCGAGATTAAATTAGGTTCCGTTTCCGAATATGCGAGTGGGTTTTCCGTTTGGGGAGGTCCATACATGGGAATAGGCCTTTGGGACAACGCTACTTACGATATCCGCTCAGCAAATGTGCTGAAGCCAGGGACCTATGTATTGACTTCTACGACGGGTGAAAGCTTTTCGCGTGACGTTCGCCGACTAGACCTAGGTTTTAAAGTGGGCATCGGTGTTGTTTCCCAAAACTTTGTATCCGTAGGATTAACGTACCAAGCAGGACTAATCAATATAGCGACTGATACAAAATCATTGTATAATCAGTCACTCGGTTTTTACATGCGTGTTTTCTTCGACGAGATTCTCTAAGCCTAACGATTAAAAAGTAGTCGTACTCCTTTTTTACTCATATCAAATCGGCCATTTGCATAGGCCAAATGTCCTGAGACAAACGTGTGTGTAATGCTCGCTGGGAATTGATGCCCTTCTAATGGTGACCAGGCACATTGATAATGTAGTGACGATTTAGTCACCTCATGCGTTAGCTGTAAATCAACAATTGCCAAATCAGCCCAATAACCCTCTCTGATATATCCGCGATCTTGAATTTGGAAACATTCAGCCAAATTATGCGCTGTTTTTTCTGCAATTTGAGGAAGGCTTAAAACACCTTCTTGGCTCATTTCTAATAACATCAATAAGGGGTGCTGAACCAAGGGTAGGCCAGAAGGTGATTTCCAATAACCTTGTTGTTTCTCCTCCCACGTGTGTGGAGCGTGATCTGTGGCAATGACATCAATAGCTCCTGTTTGAAGTGCTTGTCTGATCGCTGCACGATGTCTTCCATCTTTGATGGCAGGATTACATTTGATTTGATTTCCTAAAGTTTCATAGCTTGCGGCATCAAACCACAAGTGATGAACACAGGCCTCAGCTGTAATTCGTTTGTCTTTCACAGGCTTACCTGTTTCGAATAAGGCTAGTTCTTCCTCTGTACTAATATGTAAAATGTGCAAACGGGTATTGGACTTTTTCGCCAAATCTACCGCCATCGATGAAGATAAATAACAAGCCTCTTCATTACGAATCAAGGGATGAATAAAGGCCGGTGCATCTTCCGTAGGGTATTTTTCTCTGAATAATTCCAGACGCGCACGTACTGTTGCCTCATCTTCGCAATGCGTCGCAATCAATAATTCGCTGGAATTGAAAAGTGTTTCTAGGGTTTTGGTATTATCCACTAGCATATTTCCTGTGCTAGATCCCATGAATATCTTGATCCCACAAACATTGTTTTTGTTCGTCTTTAATACTTCTTCCAAATTGTCATTGGCAGCCCCCATAAAGAAAGAGTAGTTGGCCAAAGAGCTCTCATGTGCGATGTGGTATTTGTCCGAAAGTAATTCTTGCGTCAGAGCATTCGGAACGGTGTTCGGCATTTCCATGAAACTCGTTACGCCACCGGCTACTGCCGCGCGCGCTTCGCTAGCAATGGTTGCCTTGTGTGTCAAACCGGGTTCTCTAAAGTGGACCTGGTCATCAATCATACCTGGAAAAACATGTTTGCCTTCTAAATCAATGATCTGTTCATTTCCTTCAGGACTTAAGCTCGTTCCGATTTTCTCAATTCGGCCGTTTTTAATGCGAATATCACCTGGCGTGATTTGCCCTTCGTTGACGATTTGACCATTTTTTAATAAGTATGCCGACATATTATTTCTAATTTATTTGTATGATTTTAAACTCTGTCCGACGGTTCTGCTGATGCATTTCCTCTGGGCAATCTACCCCGTCTGAACATTCATTGATTAATTGGCTTTCGCCATAACCTTTCGGTTTGATTCGGTCTTTTGCGATACCGCGTTGTAAGATGTATTTTACAGCTGATTCCGCGCGGCGTTGTGATAACTTCTGATTATATGCAGCCGTTGCACGGGCATCTGTATGGGCACCCAATTCCAAATTCACTTGTGGGTTATCCTGCAAGAAATTGACAATTTTGTCTAATTCAATAGTTGCGTCTGGTCGGATATCTGCTTTGTCTAAATCGTAATAAATGGAATTCAACTGGTAAAATTGACTAATTTCTTTGCCGATTTCCGGTTGGTCCATCACGATTTTAAACGCAAACGTTGTATCCGTGAGTTCCTTTTTTAGCAAAGCCTGTGGGATTTCTCTGCCTTCCAACGAAAAGCTCGAACGAGCCGAAATATATCCGTCTTTTTCAAGTTTGAACTGAATTTCATCGCCCGAGTTTAAATTGATTGGTTCTATTTTCCCCAGTTTATCCGTAGTAAAAACTTCACTAGATTCCCCATTTCTTCTTGCACTTACCTGAACCCCCGGAATCGTCTTGCCATCCGGTTGAACGACTTGTACGGCTAACGCATAATTGACCGTTTTTAATGCTTGTGGCACTTGCGTTGACGTGGTATCATTTGACCACCAATGTTCTTCGCTTCCGCTGGACTTAAAGAAATAAATGTCGTCATCTCCTTTGCCGCCGGGACGGTTGGAACTGATATAACCCGAAAGCGGGTCGGATAAATTAATCGCAAAATCATCGCCAATCGAATTCATAGGAACGCCTAAATGCTCGACACTGATTTCGTTTTCGTTTCGACTTGCTACGTATAGGTCTAATCCCCCGATGCTCGGATGTCCATCTGATGAAAAGTACAGTTTTCCATTTTCACTTACATAAGGGAAAATTTCATCTCCAGGGGTGTTGATGATGGACCCTAAGTTTATAGGTCTTCCAAAACGTCCTGAATTGTCAACGGGTACGCGATATAGATCCAGGCCTCCTTTGCCACCTCTTCGATTTGAGCTGAAATAGAGCGTTCGGTCATCAAATGAAAAACAGGGACTTCCATCCCAAGCGATCGAATCAGAAACGGCTAGACGCTCTGGTTCCGACCAATCATTTCCATTTTTTTTCGAAATGTATAAATCTACATCCGGCGAAGGATCCTTGCTTTTGCCGGTATTGCCGCGTGCAAAAACAACCGTTGTTCCATCGTGTGAAAATGCGGGAGTTCCGTCATTGGCATTCTCCTTGTAGAGCTGAGTGCTGAATAAATGTGGCGTGGTGATTTCGTTTTCTTTCAGCAATGGAGCACTATAAAGTCCCAAAAATGGAAGTCCATTGTTTTTGTAAATTAAGGGTTTGCTTGAACTGGTAAAGAGTAATTCATTTCCAATTTTTTGCGCGGCAAATTCCGTTTTAGGGGTATTCCCCATTAATGGAATGAGTGTAACAGGGCTTTGTTTTTGAACAAGCGATGGGATTTTATCCAAATTCTCTAATTCAATTTCGGCCTTAATTTGGTAGAAACGATTCGGCTTACTTTGAAGGAATTTAGTTAAAGAGGTTTTGCACAAGGTATAATCGCCGAGTGATTTTGCTGCTAAGGCAATGTGATAATTGACTAAAATGTCGTCGATTCCTTTTGATTGGGCTTTTTGGTAATAGGGGAGTGATAGTCCAATCCGATTAGATAGTCGGTAAGATTCCGCCACATAATAGGCGCTTTTATCTCCTTCGATACCTTGATCTGCCAAAGGCTTTAGCGCTTGAATGGCCCATTCGTATTCGCCTCGTTCAAAATATTTCAAGCCTTTTTTGCTTGTTTGACGCGTAGGATTACAGCCAAATATCGTTATGAGAACGATAAAAAAAGCGAGTAAACGGACGGATTGACTGGATTTTGCTAGCATGGCCCTTAAAGATCTTTCAAATGTAATAAGCTATGCTCGTTTTTTTGATGTACCTTTGCATAAATTATCAATCAGTCAAGGAAATAAATCCTTGTCAAATCCAGCAGTGATGTTGCATATTTTATGAGAAAAAGAATTCAGAAAGACGACAATCGTCGTTCAGATGCGACACGTAGTAATTCAGGTGGTCGCTCAACAGCAAGAAATTTTAGTGATCGTTCTTCAGGGCCTAATCGTGCTTCTGCAGGAGACCGTAAACCTTTTGAAGGCGGAGATCGTCCATATACACCACGTGCTCCGCGCGAAGGTGGTGAACGTCGTCCTTACAATCGTGAAGGATCTAGCGATCGTCCATATACACCGCGCGCACCGCGTGAGGGTGGTGAACGTCGTCCTTTTAACCGTGAGGGATCTAGCGATCGTCCTTATACGCCTCGTGCACCTCGTGAAGAGGGTGAGCGTCGCCCTTACAACCGTGAAGGATCTAGCGATCGTTCATATACTCCGCGTGCACCTCGTGAAGGTGGTGAGCGTCGCCCTTACAACCGTGAAGGATCTAGCGATCGTCCTTATACGCCACGTGCACCTCGTGAAGAGGGTGAAGCTCCTCGTGCACCATTTAGAAGAACGGGAGGTGATTTTTCACCACGTCCAGCACGTGATGAGGCTCCACGTAATTTTGAAGCTCGCGAGGAACGTAAATTTACTCCGCGTGAAGATGATCGCGGACGTCCAGCCAAGTTTTCAAAACGCGATACATTTAAGTCGCGTAATCGCCATGATCAGGCACCTGCCTTTTCTCCGGCCTATAAATTAGATCGTTATAAAGAAACGGCTCCTGCCAAAATTCAAAAGAGAATTGCACAGACAGAACGTCGTGGCGATGATGTTCGTTTAAATCGTTTCATCGCGAATGCGGGCATTTGCTCTCGTCGGGACGCAGATAAGTTGATCGAAGCAGGTGAAATTAAAGTAAACAATAAAGTTGTAACGGAAATGAGTTACCAAGTGGGCCCAACGGATGTCGTGAAATACGGTAACCGTCGTTTGAATCGCGAGAAGCCTGCTTATGTTTTATTAAATAAGCCTAAAGATTTCTTAACAACAACGGAAGATCCTCAAGATCGTAAAACAGTTATGGAATTAGTGAAAAATGCGGGTGAATCACGTATTTATCCTGTTGGACGTTTGGACCGAAATACAACAGGCTTAATTTTATTGACAAACGATGGTGAATTAGCCGATAAATTGACGCACCCATCGAATGAGATTGAGAAAATCTACCAAGCAGAATTGGATAAGCCATTGACCGACGAGGATTTTGAAAAAATCGTTGCGGGCTTAAAGTTGGAAGATGGTGAAATTAAAGTCGATGATTTGGCTAAAGTTACGCCAGACGGTTATGTAATTGGGGTGAAAATTCACTCAGGTAAGAACCGTATCGTTCGTCGTATTTTTGAACATTTGGGATACGAAGTAACGAAACTAGACCGGACAACCTTTGCGGGATTGACTAAAAAAGATTTGCCACGTGGCAGCTGGCGTTACTTAACAGAGCGCGAGTTAGTGAAGTTGAAATACTTGCTATAGTTTTTAGCAAAAGAAAAGGCCCAGTGAAAACTGGGCCTTTTTTATGTTCAGAGCGGAATCGCTTAGATGTTCATCAACGATTCACGGCGTCTCATTTTTCCTGCTGGAATACCAAACATCATTTTGAAACGACGACAGAAATAAGCAGTGTCTTTATAGCCAACTTCTGAACCAATCGCGCGGATTGATTTTTTGGTTGTACGTAATAAACCTACAGCCGCTTCCATACGTTGGTATTCGATGTAATCTTGTGGATTAATTCCAGTCAACATTTTGAAATATTGACCTACATAATCTTCAGATACATTGGCAACGTTAGCAAGAACCTTATTAGATAAATCGCCTCCGATATGGTCTTTGATGTAAGCAAAAATGTCGATTAAGCGAGGGTCTTTGAAATACGTACTGTTTGTTGCTAATTGCTCAACGAATAAACGGTTTTGGATGATGTAACGAATGACTTCAATGACAATTTCTTCCGTTTTAATCTTAATGATACGACCCTTGCCGATTTCTTCCGACATGTCTTCTAATAAGATTTCTTTGATCGTTTGAGCGAGCTTTTCGTCCTTTTTAATTAGGAAAGGAGGGATATCTAAGGAAGTGAAGAAATTCACAGAATCGAATACTTTGGCTTCGAAAGCCACCATGCCAAATGAATTGTCATGCGCTCCGATGTTCTGCGGCTCCATATTCAAGTCGAAGTACAATTCGCGGTGCGTCATGAACTCTTCATTGTTAACAGCTTTAGGTTTCTCAGCGTTTCCGTAGGTTACGCTCACCATTTTCCCGCCTGGGATGAATAGCATATCGCCTTCTTCTACTGGAGTGTCTTCTTCACCAAATGAAACTTCGCCTTTGTACAATATCAAGAGCGAGTTTTCCACATCGTAATAATTCTTAATACGAATAGGTTGTAATATTCTTATGTTTCGTGCTTTGATGAATTTGACCCCAAGGGACTCAATGATCTTGTTGTAATCTTCCATTTTATTGCTGATTATCCACCGACAAACACGGTTTTAACTTTTAAATTTGGACAAAACTAATAAATCAGATAATAATTCCAAATTTTTTTATGTTAATTTTTGTCCATTTGCTGAAATGTGTCGACCACTATTAATTGTAATATACCTATAAATCCCGCTGGCGGGGTGGGAGCGGTTTGAATTTCTGTGCTAATCTGTTTTTTATAATTATTTTTAGGGTGACTCAAAATTTGAAATAAAATCAATCAATAGGTCATTTTTTATCTGTAAATTTGTTTTCTAGAGCGTGTATAGCTTTATTATTTCCCCTATTTGAAACACCATGGGACTATTTAATTTCCTGACCAAGGACATCGCCATTGATTTAGGTACAGCGAATACCTTAATTATCCACAAAAATCAAGTTGTTGTCGACGAGCCGTCGATTATTGCTTTAGACCGGACCACAAATAAAGTGTTAGCCGTAGGTCGACAAGCCATGATGATGCATGAGAAGACAAATGATAATATCAAAACGATTCGTCCATTGAAAGATGGCGTAATCGCCGACTTTACTGCAGCGGAATTGATGTTGCGTGGGTTAATTAAAATGTTGGATCGTGGAAATTCATTTTTCTCACCTGCACTTCGCATGGTGATTTGTATCCCATCAGGTATTACGGAGGTAGAGAAACGTGCGGTTAAGGATTCAGCGGAGCACGCAGGTGCTCGTGAAGTTTACATGGTGCATGAGCCTATCGCTGCTGCAATTGGTATTGGAATAGACATCGAACAACCTAATGGTTCATTGGTTGTTGATATCGGAGGAGGAACAACCGAAGTTGCCATCATCTCTTTGAGTGGTATCGTTGTTGAAAACTCGATTCGTGTTGCGGGTGATGAGTTTACTCGTGACATTAAGGATTATTTATTACGCGAACACAAATTGGTGATCGGTGAGCGCTCTGCAGAGCAAATTAAAATACAAGTTGGTGCAGCCTTGCCAGAATTGGAAAATCCCCCTGCGGATTTCGAAATTCGTGGTCGTGATCAAATGACCGGTATCCCGAAAGAAATTTTGATCAATTATTCTGAAATCGCATACGCTTTGGATTCGTCTATTACGAAAATTGAGGTTGCGATTATGGAAACCTTGCAACGGGCTCCAGCGGAACTTTCAGGTGACATTTTCCACAACGGTATTCATTTAGCCGGTGGTGGTGCGATGCTACATGGTTTAGATAAACGTATCGAAAAGAAAACGCAATTAAAAGTTCACGTGGCTGACGATCCATTGAAGGCTGTTGTTCGCGGCACAGGCGAAATCTTGAAAAATCTTGAGAAGTACAAGCCTGTTTTAATTACCTAGTTTTCAATCGCGATAAGCCATGATTCAATTGTTCCAATTTTTAGCGCGCCAAAGGGTAATCCTTTTGCTTTTGTTGCTGGAATTGGTCAATGTTTGGGCAGTATTCAAATACAATGCTTATCAGCATACACTTTATTTTAATACCACAAATCAGTGGGCGGCTTCCATTCTATCTACGACTCAGGAGGTAAAAACCTATCACCAACTGCGTATTGTGAATGGTACGTTGGCGCGTGAGAATGCCCAATTGCGGACGGAATTGTTGCG
>JACCDO011831198.1_pt1 | contig 10317 bp, 11 predicted proteins | sample 7446101 | NCBI WGS metagenome assembly JACCDO01 (sample SAMN15323440, study PRJNA562643) | freshwater metagenome | isolation source: river surface water | place: USA:Blue River Watershed | collected 2017-08-16
CACATAGTGTGTTTCTATTGATGGGTGGATACGCTATGCATAAAGTTATACATATAGATTTATCAAGACATAGAGTATTTAATACAGTCCACCCATCGCCATTAAGTGCATATAATGGTTTCTTTGGTAGCGGAGTGTTTAAAAAAATAAATGAATATTTGGAAGAAAGAAATATAGAAAAAATTAATTGGTAATAATTATTTTATTCAACTTTGCATTATGTGCATTTAATCTCCAAATTTATTTATATAATAATAATAATGGAACATAAGGATGTTATTTATGATTATATAATAGTTGGAGGTGGAATAGCAGGATTATATGCCAATTATAAATTGTCAGCAAAAAATAATAATGGATTATTATTAGAAAAAAATAATCATTTTGGAGGAAGAGCATTTGAAATGGATTTTCATGGAACATTACTAAAATTAGGCGCAGGTATTATGGCAGACCATAATTATCATTTGTTAAAATTATTAAAAAAATTAAATATAACCATAAATAATTTTATATCATTTACAGATACTAAATTTATAAATCCAAATTCTAAAAATGCAATTTTTTTTAATATGGGTCAAGCTATTTGTAATATAATTGCTAAATATAACCAAAATAAGAATACTAAATTAAATATGAAAGATTTTTTATTAAAATATTTTGGTTCTAAATTCACTAAAGATTTTATTTTAAATTGCGAATATCACGATTTTCTTCAATCTGATGTTGAATATTTCATTAAATATTATAATATTTATGATATGACTCATGAAAAATACAATGTATTAATTATCAAATGGACTGATTTAATTAATAAATTAGTTAAAAATAATTGTTTACCTAATATAAATGTAATAAATATATATAAAAATAATAATATATTTACAATTAAAACAGATAAACAATTGTATTTATGTAAAAAAATAATATTAGCAACTACTTTAAAACCACTTGTTAAGCTATCAAAAAATATATTAGATATTAATTATAAAAAATATTTAGGAACAGTTCCTTTTATAAAAATATATTGTTATTATAAAAATGGATATAAAAATGTTAATCTATCACATTATACCATTGTTGATAATAAATTACAGAAAATTGTTGTAATTAATGATAATATTTTAATGGTTTCCTATAGTGATAGTAATAATGCATTATATTGGAAAAAGATTAAAGAACTTAATAAGGATAAACAAATTAAAATTGTGAATAAATATTTAAAAGAATTAAATATAATTGGAACAATTAATGATATATTAATAGTATTCTGGGAAGAAGGTATTCATTATTATAAACCAACATCAAATTTACATAAAACAATTACTAAATTATCCAATCCAGCACCAAATGTATTTGTAGTTGGAGAAATTGTATCATATAAACAAGGATGGGTAGAAGGTTGTATTGAAAGTGTTAATAGAACATTATAAACTAGTAAAAATAAGATACAGATGATTAATATTTATTTCTTTATGTTTGATACTTTAAGTGATTTATTATTTTTAGTAACAAAATTTACCATAATATTTTTCTGAACAAAAAAATGTAAATATAATGGTGGTAGTTGAGTATTATTTTCGTTTCTCATTAATATTATAAATAAATATTTATTTATAATATAAATCAATTTTTTTATCTTCCAATCAATTTTTATTTGTTAGTTTTCTTCTTTTTACAATATACATTCATATGAAATCGCGCTCCTTTTTCTGTTTCAAATTCTTTACCACAATATTCACATTCATATACATCAACATAATCAATTAATTCCTCTCCATTCTTGTCTGTTTTAGCATAACAATTGTCTTCTGTATGTCCTTTTCTATTACATCTATTACAATTATCTTCTTTAGTTAATACTTTAATATTACACATATAAGCAAAATGATTATTACCACATTTATAACATTTATCAGTCGAACCATTAATCATTTTTGTAATTGTTTGAATAGTAGTATCATCTAATTTAATTTGACAGAAAGAACCACCTCGAACATTATCTATACCATATTGTTTCATATATTTCAATGTATATTTGTCTTCATCATAATTATCGCAATTAGGAATTATTTCAATAACTCTAATTGGTGGATATTTTTTAGTCCAAGCAGAACCAGAACCATTATTATGCTCTAATAATCGTCTATCTGGATCATTAGTTTTACCAATATAATACTTATATCCTTCGGATTGATTAGAACATTCTAAAATATATATATTTGTATTTGTATTTGTATTTGATTTAAAACCACAAATATCACAAAATGTTTTATTTGTTTTATAACATGAAGGACATGACATTTAATATTATAAATAAATATTTATTTATAATATAAATCAATTTTTATTTGTGAGATATATTTTAACTTTGTTAAAATATATCTTACCACAAATAACTTTTGATTGGTGTATATAGAAAAAATATAATTTTTTCTATATCCCAATCAATTTTTATGGCTTTATGAATTAGCATTACTATTAGTTGATAATAATAAATCATACGCAGGTAAAGAATCATCTTATTGATTCTTACCATCAATTGTGAAAATTAATAAATCTTTCCTCAAATATTTTGGTATATCTATTTTTTGATTATCACATGACATGATTTGAAGATGTTTAATACCTTGATAATATTTAGTAATTTTCTTAAAATTAGAACAAATAATAGTTACTCTCTCAATATTAGTGCAATTACAATCTTTAATAATTATTGTCTTTCCGTCTTTATTAATCTCAATATCTTTCTTGATTAAAGGTAAAAAATCACATAAATTTAATTCATCATGATTGTAATAAAAAATAGTTAATACATTATTTTTAATATCATATTTATAATCATTATTAATAAATGATTCTGTCTGTGTTTCAATTTCACTTGTAGATTTTGTTAAAGATTTAAGTGCTTGATTTTCTTCTACTAATTTCTTATTTTCTTCAATAAGTGTGTTATTTTCTTCGATTAATTTCTTATTTTCATCTATGAATGGTTTATCAATCATAAATCGATTATAATAATCTTCTGCAATTAATTTAATTTGTTTTAATAAACTTGTTTTATTTGTATTATTATAAGGATTAATATAATTATAATAACACCACCCCCCTTGTATAACTGGGATATCATAAATAAGATTATCATAATCACTTTGTATATTAGTATTATTAAAAGTTTTTATTAAATCTATTAATATATTTGGAAGAACATATTTATGTAATAACTGACAATAACTTGGTTCATATTTTTTTTCATAATTACCGTAATTATTGTAATTTTTTTTATAACTTAAATAATTACCATAATTATCAAAAATATAATATATTCTACTATGTTGATTAGTATTATATATAAAATGTATAATATATCTATTTTTAGTTTTCAAAAATTGTTCAATTGTTTTAAGCTCACATACAATCTCCTTGTGGTGTAATTTATCAATATCCAATTTACCATAATCTTTAGTATAAGCATTACTTAATCTACATGATATATTTTCCATATGTTCTTTTAATTTTGATTCATATAATTCTTTAATTTTTACTTCTAAATTAGTATGAACATCATTTAATAATGTGTTAAGTTCAGCCATTAATTAATTTAATAATTATTAAATTAATTAATAAATCAATTTTTATTAAATAAAACATCTTTGATAAAAATTATATTATTCTGCTATTAATTTTCCATTCCAATTAACAGGTTTTTTAATTTTATATTTATCCATAAATTCATCCATATTATTTCCACCAATTGATTTATTACAATTACCACAAATTGGACGTAAATTTTCAATAGTTACTTCTCCACCATTCTTTTCACTCTTAATATGACCACATTCAAAATTGGTGATTGATATATCTTCAGAACTACAACAAAGACATTTATCAATCGGATTATCTTTACCAATGTAAGTATTCCAAACAATTTTGCGAACAGCTGCTGGTATTTTTTCTTTCTTTTTCTTTATTTTTTTTGTTTCAGTCTTATCAGTATTTTCAGTTAATTCTGTAGGAAGTTTATTTACAATATTTTCTTTAACTTTAGAAGTAGGTTCTTTTTTAACATTAATATCTGATGAAACTTTAGATACTTTTTTAGATTTATATTTATTAAATTTAATTATTTCAATATAATATTTAGAAATAATTTTATATAGTTCATCAATTTCTGGTTTATTAATATTATTTTTAAAAACTGATATAAATGATACAAAATCAGGATTTGAATCAATATTAATTTGTACTGAACTTAATTTTTGAATTATTTTATTTATTTCATTACATTTTGTGTATCTATCACCAGTATCATAAATTTTATTACAATTTGATACAATCTCAAAATAAACTGGAATAAATTTTAATAACCAAAAATTCATAATAATATATTTATCTGTTTCTTTAGATATATCATATTTATCATCTAATACAATATCGCATAATTTTGTAATATAATTTTTAGTTGATTCTGACATAGAATTTAAATATGAAAAATTGTCATAAGGAGTTGTTTCATATTTTTTATTACAATCATTGATACTATTATTACATGTTAATTTATTATAAATATTATTATGGAATATACAATAATCATTTTTCATTTCATCTGTATTTTTAATAGTTTGTTCTAAATCATTAATAAACATATCACGAAATAATGATGAATATCCTAATCTATAAGCAAATTTATTATATAAAACATCTGGTGCAGATGCTTTCATATCATGAAATTTCTCAATAGCAAGTTTGAATATATTTGCAAGCATTAATATTAATATATTTGTATATTTAAAACAAATTATAAATCAATTTTTTATTTTGAACCTAACTTAATAGTTTTATTTAATCTAACAGATGCATTACGAGATGCTTTATTATAAACAGTCTTATCATCATCATTATCGCTATAATCTTCAGTTGATTCAGAATCAGTGTTATTTTCATCATCATTTACATTATTATTTTCGTCTGCACTTATATATTGTTCTTCAATTGGTTTAGGTAAATTATTATTAGAATAAATATCAACTAAAATATTAAATACATTATCCATTCTTTTAGATATATTATTAAATGCATCAATTGGCCTATAAGCATCATGAACAGAAATATTTTCATTACCATCTATTTTATGTCCAAAACGATAATAAATATAATTAATTTCTGGAATGTTATTAAATAGATACAGATGAGATTTATACCAATATTTATAAATGCTTAAATTATATTTATGATAATTTATTATTATTGTTCCTCGAGATAAATCATTAATAACATAAGTCTCTAATAATTTGATATGATAATTTAATTTATCATCTATTACTTTAGCAATTACTGTAAATAATTCTTCAATGTATTTATAATATTGAGAATATTCAATACCTGTATTATATAATTTACCTAATTCATTATTATCAATAGGCATACATTGAAATCTAGTTTGAAATTCACTACTAAAATACATATCTAAAGCAGTTGAAATATATTGACATTTATTATTATTTGTAATACTATAAATTGATTTAACTAGTCGAATAATAATCTGTGATAAATAAGGTTCATCATTTGTTACACTTAAACTATTATTTATAGATGTCTTAAATTTATTCATATCTATTTTATTAATATTATATAATTCTGCAAAAATTTTATCATCATATTTTTGTAATAATTGGTCATTTAATAATAAATATCTCTTATCAATTAATTTATATTTAGAATCATCTAATGGATTTGAACCAATGAACCAATTTTTAATTTTATCAGCAAAAGCACTAATCTTATTAATAAAGCTATCTGCTTTTTCAATTGTTGAACCAGTATAACTATTCATACCAGCATTAATATAATTATTAATATTAATACTAATTTTATTAATTAAATCATTTATTGTTTCATCTAAATCTGTTTTCTTATATTTTTTATTAATATTTGATAATTTTGATAAACGTTCGTTAATAATAACTAATTTATTTGTAACATAATCTAAATCAGTAATATTAGTTAATAAAATATTATTTAATTCAATAATAATATGATGTTGAATGATTTTTGCATAATTATTTGTTATTTCATTTAAATTATCTTTAAACATATTATATCCAGTATCTTTCATCCAATCATCATATAATGTTGATTGTTTTTGTTTAATTAATCCTTGAATATATTTCTGTTTATTTGACAAAGAATTTAATTTATTTAATTCTTTCTTTCCACATTCATTCATAATAATTTTATCTAAATGTTTTTCGTCAATTGAATCAATATTATTTTTAATACTACGGAATACATATAAATCAGATGCACATAATGGTGAAATACTTACACTGCATATATCTTTAATATCTTTAAAATATTTATTAGTAGTATCGATACATCTATCATATAATTCTTGCAATTCATCGTCATTAAATTTGAAACTATCTTTATTATAAATAACATCATCGCATTTATTAATAATAATATGAACATAACCATATTTATTCTTTTTAATCTCATTTGCAATAACAGTTAAAATATTAACTTCATCAGTTGTATTTAATCCAGAATTAATATCAAATACTAAAAGATAAATATCAATATCTTTTGATATTTGAGAAATATAATTGAAATACATATTATCACCTCCTCCGCAATTTAATCCAGGCATATCTAAAATAGAATACGTTGCTGTTTTATCAGGAAAATTAATAAAATCATCAATACATTGCACATAGTATTTTAGTTCTGTGAAATCAGATTGACTATATTTGTTTTCTTCTCTTAATTTTAAAATATGTTCATTAGATACGCGATTCTTTTCATAAATTTCATCTTGAGAATCAATAATATCTTTATTTTTAGTAGTATAATAAATTTGAGGCAACATAGTTGTTTTCTTTCTTTTCATATCACTAAAAGTATTAGAAAATAAAGCATTTAGAAATGTAGATTTACCAGCAGAAACTGGTCCTAAAATAGCAATATGTATATTTTCAAAAGTCATTAATATATTATCATTTTAAATAAAGTAATTAATAAATCAATTTTTATTAATCATGAAATTCATACTCTAATTTCTTTGAATAATTATATTTTTTTAATAATAATATATAATTAATCAGTCCATTCATTTTTCCACTTCTCTCAATATAAAACATAGGTCTAGTGCTTCCACTAGCAACATTTAATAAAATATTATAAATATCATTATAACTTGTATTATAAATATTATTTATAACATATTTCAAATAATTTGGATGATTATTATAAATACACCAAAATAACAAATTATATAATATTTTATCATTAAACATAAAAATATATGGTTGAATATTATTTAAAAATGATGGTAATATATATTCGTTAATTGTACTAAATATAACTATCATAAAATCACTTTTCAATGTAGCATTTGTATTATAATTAAAACTATCATAAAAATATATATCATTTGGAATAATTGATGTATTAACAAAATAATCAAATGATTGTTGTAATTCAAAATCTGTCATTAATTAAATATATTATTAAATTTAATAATTAATAAATCAATTTTTATAAATTTTATAAAATTCTTCTTTAATTTGTTCTTCAGTATATCCACGTTTTAATAAATATGCTTTTACATCATTATAATCAGTCCAATTATCAGAACTATCTGTATCATTATCATATAAATATTTGAAACAAAAAAACGGTGATAGATTTTTTTGCCATCTTAAGCATTTCCACGAATCATAATATTCTATAGTTTTTATTAAAAATTCTTCACTAAATTGGTATTTAGTTAATAGATAATGCATCCAGCTTAATTTATCTGGATCATTTAATAAGTCTATTTCTATTTGATTCATTATTATATTATAATGCATCTATTTTTAAAAGAGTTTGATATATGATGTCCAAACTGTTATAAAATGATGTCCATGATGTCCATTATAAACAAAATGAAAAACATCTAAATTACATATTTATTTTAATATTTAAAATATTAAAATAAATAATCATAATGTAATTATGCTGTATATATATTTGTTATATACCATTTATATGGAGGTGAAATTTAACGCTAATATAATTAAATCTTTGTAGAAAAATTTTTTAATAAAAAAACTATATATTTTTAATTTTCTAATTTATAAAATGAATATTATATTTAACCTTATGGTTACATAACATATCTTATGAATAAGAAAGACATAATACAATTAAATAATACAGCTATACAATAAAATAGAAATGTTCTATCTTCATCATAAATACCTGTAAAATTTAAAGCTTTTAGTTTTTTATTAATAATAATACTGGAACTAATATGGTAAATAATATTTGCTGAATACACAACAGGAATAATAAAATATACATAATATATGCTTTTATTAGTGCATATTATATAAATATAGATGAATAAATACCATAGTGCGTATAAAGAATCAAATACGAATATATATTTGAATTCAGACGATATAGTTTCATTTTTACTAATAATATATTCATATGATGTATAAATATTAACATCAATTAAGATGTATGCTATTATACATAAAAATATAGAGAATACAAAGAAGAACTTAATTTTAAATTTATTATTCTCCTTATGTGTTTCTCTATCATTTAACAATCTTATATTTTGATTATCATTATAATCGTTATCCATTCTTATTTTAAATTTACTAAATATTATTATTTTATTTAATCAATTTTTATGGAGATAGAAAAAGTTTTCTATATACCAATAAATTTTTATTATAAATGAATAATGGCTTCACTGATAGCTTAAAATAAATCTAAAAATATCCTTATTTAATAAATTTGCAAAGAAATATCGCATTTGCAAATCCTCGCGTCTATTCTTATTAAAATTATATAATCTATATCTACCGCTGGGAGCAGCGGCAACTAATTTAGATAATGACACGAATGATAAATACTTGACCTCGTCCAATCCAGGGAGTCTGCGAGTATGTAATCTTCTTTGTATCTCTTGCATCTTGTGTGAAATATTTCTAGTTTTCAAGAAATCAACCAATTTAATGGTCGTGCCAGAACCACACTGAGGATACACACCGTCAAATGAAGACATATCACTGAATTGAATATTAGATTGCAAATATAATCCAATATTTGCCAGACCGTCGTTTGTTGGTATGAAATATGAGACATTGTGATGTCCAGACACTTCATTTATAATTCTAATAAATTCTCCTAATACGCTGACATCAAAAATATACGAGTAAGCGACGGAATGACTGCTAATCTGAGAGATATAATACAAATGTGTATTTGTATTCAGATAATATATAATAGCATCAACCATTTGGTAATCAGCGGGAATATTGAAGACCTCTTCAATCGTTTCGCGGACGACAGTTTTAATGGTTTCCTCATCCCTCTCACACTTACCACCAAATGTGTCTATTTTCCTCACTCCGTGTCCAGAAAAATGCGCACCAACTAAAATTCGAATATTTCTATCTCCGCCTTCTAATCTAGAAGATGAGCCCAAGAAGATAGAACCGTGGCCAGAACGAGTGATACTATTATTCACCTGTCTTTTCAGGTCAGGTGTTTGATTAAATTGTCTAGATAAATCTACAATTATACGTGATACAAAGCTTGTATCAGTCATCCCAAATTCTTAACACTATACTGATATATAATTTTTCAATTTTTATAAGAATTGCTTTGACATTAATATAAAATATTTATATAAAAATTTAATTCTATTATAATTATATACTATGGTTAAAATCATCTACGCCGCAATATATATATTAAGTTCATTATCTCAAATATATTCTCTCCCAATATATGTTAATCATAAAGAAATTCATTTAGACCCAGCAATAGTTGTAACAAAACCAATGTCTGAACAATATTTATATGAACCATTAGAATTATCTATTATTAGACCACCCATACCACCACCATCACCTCCAGGTCCAATTATATTAAATGATATTATGCCAGCCAAATTTGTTTTACCAGACGGATCCATAATTTACACACCAAAAGACAGCGAACCATTTATCATATCACCTTTCTCAGATTTAGAACCAATCGTCCAGCCAAAGTCTAGTTATGAAAAATTGATTGGGATATAGAAAAATTATAACATAAAACAATCATTATCCTCATCATATTTATAGATATGATTAGAATGTAAAAAATAATGTAATTTTTTAAATATAACATTTTTATCATTACTATTGATTTTTATATATTCTATATTACTTCCAATTTTATTATTTTCATCATCTAGTTGTCTTTCTGCAATACTTGAAAAATCAGTATTAGAAATATAAACACCATAAATTTTCATATTATTTGCCCCAG
>JACCDO012022878.1_pt1 | contig 10317 bp, 13 predicted proteins | sample 7446101 | NCBI WGS metagenome assembly JACCDO01 (sample SAMN15323440, study PRJNA562643) | freshwater metagenome | isolation source: river surface water | place: USA:Blue River Watershed | collected 2017-08-16
CGATTTCTACGGTTGAACGCATACCTTCTGATAAATAGTGAAGAGGAAACCTGCTATCTTCGTTACCCATCAGGTAAGTAAGAACAGGAGTGATTTTTTCAGGTTGAAGCAAAAGGGCTTTAGCTAATGAAGCATCATTAGACACCATTTGTTCATTCCATGTTTGATTTGTGATAATTCTTGCCATATTTTATTTGTTTTTTAAAATTTTCTAGTTGCCTATGCTATCCCAATCAATATCGTCATTAACCACTCTGTCATAAGTGTTACCACTTTTCATCTTAGAACTCTTAACTTTATCTTTTAAAGATGTAGCTCTTTGAGTTGCAGCAGCGGTCTTGACATATTTATCAAGATTAAATTTATTTTTTAGAGCAATTGCTAATTCAACACGTTTTGCTGGATCTTTTAGTACGGCATTTAAATCTTCCATAAATTGACCCTTAGCATCGTATTCAAAAATTGCTCTACGTTCTTGAACAGGAATTGTAAAATTATTTACTTTTCCAGATTCAATAACTCCTTTTACATTTCCAAAGAACTGTTGTACTGCTTCTTTTCTCATCTGAGCTTCTGCTCTTTCTTTGTGGAGCATGTTTTCTCTTTCTTTTTCTTGTCTTACAGCAAGTTTACCAGCAGCTAACTTTGCTTGTTTTTCCAAAGTATTAGCTATTTCCAAGTCTTCGATTGCATCCTTAATTTCATCATCAGAATAATCAAGGGATTTGTACAGTGTTCTCATTACAGCTTTTTGGGCATTAACATCTGTTAAATCAACTGACTTGTAATCAATTTCTGGTTTTACTGTTGTAAAGAACTCTTTTATTTTATCTTCATCAGCACTGTCACCTAACATTTGGAGATAATCAAAGAAATCTGTTGCTACTGGTGGTAAAGCACTTAACCATCCATTTAGTTTTTCGTCAGCTTTTACATCAGCTACGTAATCACTAAATTGCATCAGACCATCTTCCGAATCTTCAAAATCAATTCCTTCAGGAAGCTCGACACCCATTTTGTTTGCAAGCTCAAGAATGAAGTTATTGTTTTCTTCTGATTCTTCTTCTTCTTTGGTTTCTTCTTCTGGTTCTGATTCTGGTTCTTCTTCATCTGAGATTTCGTCCTTAGAATTTCTTCCAGGAGTTTCTTTTGATTTAGATTCAGTTTCAGTTCCTTTAGATTCTCCATTTTTAGGTTTTGGACCTCTTTTTTTAGGCTCAGGTTTAGGTTCCTCTTCCTGAGTCTCTTTTTCATTTGTAGGTTGTGATTCCAAATCATTCCCTACTTCAATTGGATCTTCAATATTAGTAATATCAAAATCCAATTCTTCGTTTTCTTTACTCATAATCGTTGTAAAATTAATATTTATTAATGTTTTAGATAAATAACCAGTTTATTTTTTTACTGGCTATTTATATATTGCACTTATACTTATTTTTTGCTTTGAGAATTTGATTTCATTTTGGCGACTTTTTCAGCACTTTGAGTTTTTTCTCTTTGTACATCAGCCTTCCTTTGAGAATCTCTTTCTCTTACGTTTAGCTCCTCTTGTCTTAAACTTATCTCTTGTCTTTGTAAATCTAATTGAGCAGCTTTATTTATATTATCTATGTTTGATCCTTCGTCTATAGCATAAGCTGTAACTTCAGTTTTACGTAAATCCCATTCTCCTTTTCTATCTATCTTTTCAAGTTCTCTTTCATGTTGTGCAGCTGCTAACTGATCTTGCATAGCCAATACTTCTTTTTGCTGATCACCTTGCATTTGTTGCATTTGTTGATTATACTCATCCATCTTTTGTTCAGCATACAAAAACTTAGACTTCATTTCAGCAAAATTTTCAGAATCCATAACGTCAATTATAGTAGAGCCTTTAGCTCCATTCTGAATAAGATTCTGAATTTGATTTTCAAGTCTTTTAAGTTTTTCTAATTGCTTAGATGAATTAGCAACAAATATTCCGTATTCAGCTTCAGTATGTTCAATAGGATCAATATCCATATAAACTATTTTACCTGTATCAGGTTGAACATAACTTGTCTTTTTACCTTCAATCCATGCAAATTTTGAATAATCAAGTAATCCTTGATACTCTCTATTCATAAAATGTTCAAACTTACTAAAGAATATTTCAGTAATAAGTGAAGATTGAACTACAGCTCTTTCTACACCACCAACAGTTTCAGAAGTATTAATACTACCTTCTCTTTGACGAGTAATACCACATACCTCATCCCATTCGTTCTTTATAAAACGTAAAAGTTCTATATAAGCACTAATTGTAGATGATGCTAATCTTAATGTTGATTGATGTTGATGATTTTGTTTAATACCTTCTTTATTGTAATCAACAAATAAAATAGATGTCATATCAGCAGTCAACAACCATTCATCCATTGACATATTTTTAGGTTTCCAGTTATAATCAACAACTGCCATATCATCTTTCATTTTAGCCATAGCTAATTTTAACCTATGCATTGTAGCATTATAAAGAATTTGATATGGAATACCTAAAGTTACAAGTGATATATTACGAGAGTTTATAGCTGAAAATACTCTACCATTATAAGGTAGTTTACATTTAGCTAAATTATCAAGAGATGTTCTTTGTACAGGAATAGGTCTTATTCTAAGATACATATCTGTACCTATCAAATAACCTTCCCATATTTCATTTACCCATAACCATTCTACAGTTTGACCTGCATCTTTTAAAGGTTTAAAATCTTCAGCAACCTCCATTTGTTGAGGTTGACCAAAATTATCTACGAATGTGCAAATCCCAACTTTCTTTTTACTTCTCCAAACAATGTGTTTAACTTCAACGAGCCTATTATAAACATTCTGAGGACCAGTACGATCATAGAGATTAGGAGCAGAAGCAGAAAATACAGTAGTGTTGGCCCCCAAAGTTTCAATTTTGTTGATAGCATCTTTAATTTCTTGTTCATTTTTACCTAAATCATCATAAAAAAATTCTACAATAGTAGATGGATTCATATACTTACGTCTTACAACCCATTCTCCATCTTCAATATATTCATTATCAGGATCTTTATCATAATCAATATCAAGTACATTTACAACCTCATAATAAGGTTCGTTATGTTCTATAGCTTTATAACTATAAACTTCACCAGCTACTAACCAGTGAAACCATTCTAATAAAAACTTTTCATCAAGTTTATTATACTCATAAATATATTCTAAAGAATTTTGTCCAAGTATAGCTCTTTTATCTCTGTAAGAAGATACAAATTCTCTTGCTACTTCTTCAGGCATTGGAGTTTTTTCACTTGGTATACCTGTATCAACACCTTCTTCATTTAGTTTATTTACAAATAATTGTTGAAGAGTTTGAAATAACTTTTCGTTTTGAGCTTTTAATTGCTCATTTACTACATCATCATTTGTAACAAATACTTGGTATTGTTTAGGACGTTTAGCAAATTCACCTTGAAGCAAATCTATCTTTGTACGTATAATAGGATAATTTACTACGTCTGCCCAGTCACCTTCAATAGGTTTACCAAAGGGTTCAGTAATTATCTTATAGTCATCTATATCTATGTGACCGTTATAATAGTCATAAAGTTTTTTGAGCCACCACTTACGTTGAGTTGTTGCAAAGTAAGATCTTTCAACATAGGCTCTCATCGTTTTCTTACCCCATTCAAAATCATCAGCTATCTTTTCCTTATAGCTTATTGTTTGAACAGGAATATTAGCATTATATTGGATTTGTTTGGACATTTTGATTACAAATTTATTATAAAGTTTGTTTTAAACCAATTTTAGTTTTTAATCTATCAAAAAACTCTCTATCAGAACTATTATTATTTGGTAATTCTGCTTGAGGTTTCATTGTTAATTCTTTTTTATACAACATTGCCACTAACATAGCAGAATGTCGGTCAAAGTTACCCTCATAACTAAACTTTAATATTTCTTCCAGCAAAGCTATGGAATATATTTTATGTAAGTTAAGTTCCTGAGTATTATCTTCATTTCTATCCCTAGCAGCTAATAACCAATCCCTAAAATATTGTACAGCTTGCTTTTTAACTTCAATATTAGACATTGATACACCATAGCTTCTTCCTAACTTTCTTCTTGCATTATCACTTGAATCATAAACAGTTAGCTCTTCTTCAAGCCTATGAAACAACCTATTATTTCTAGCATACTCTATAATATTACCCCTATCATTCTCAAATACAATCTTAGCATTATAATACTCAGCCATCATAAAGAGCTGTCTGTTAAAATCATCCTGAAAATTAGGTCTTGCCACATATTCAGCTACTATAATATCATAGGGTTTTGAAAAAGGATTAACCCTTTTCATAACATAAGCTGCACCTAACGAATCTCTTTTAGTTAATTCTTTTGACTTGTCTTTATCCATAGCAAAAGGGTCACAAGCTATATAATATAAATCAGGTGGTACACTATTACCAAATTTATAAGGAGGTTGATACATCATAACACAACCTTCCCCATCAACATCAGGTTTATATGGAAAATGGATTATAGGTTTAACATCCGTAGAAGGATTCCATTTAACACCTGTTTCTTCTTGAACAAAATAACCAGGAATACCCAAATTAGTCAAAGAAGAGTTTCCTTTTATTTTAGCTATCTGTCTGTTAATCTCATCTTTAGGGTAAATATTAGTACCCATTTTTAACATTGCTTCAGAAGGTTTAAGAGGATTTTCACAAATCATCTTATCTACAATGTTAATATCTTTTGTAGTTCTTCTAAGGTGTTCACGTTCAGCATGTATAGCAACTTCAGCTTCTTTATGAAGTGATACTCCTTGTTCAGTTATAAAACCTAATTTAGAATAACTATCAGGTAAAAAATAACCAATAGATGAAGTAGCACCTTCATCATACATATTATCATAAGCTAAAAACCCATAAGTATCTGGGTCATAAAACATTTCTTCAAAATCAACCATTCCTCCTGAAAAGTCACCACCAGTTCCGTATACAAATATTTGTCCTGATACTGCTGTACCAGATTCAACTGTAGGACGGGTTACAGTATAAGCAGCTTTAAGATTTGACATTGAACCTGCTTCTTCAAACAAGATTACTCTTGCATCTTTACCCCTTGCTACATCTGGATTATTTAAAGTAGAATATTGCATAATCCTAGACATAGAACCACCAATTAGTTTTCTACCATCAGGTGTAATCTCCTCATAAGAAGCTTGTACTATTTCTCTAGGTTTATTTATATGTTGACGTTGACGACTAAAACCTGTATATCTATTTAAAAAATCAAGATAACTTACAGCCATCTTCATTGTTTCTTCAGAATACTTTTTATCTTCAGCAAGAATTAATGAGTTAGCTTGTGTTTTAGAAAACGTATAAGTCCATGCACATTTAGCTGCATTTTTATAAGAGTAACCTCTTCTTCTTGGTTTAAGTACAATCATATGTAAACCAAGTTCTTCAGCTCTTTTACATTCAGTAAAATAATACCAATCACTATCCCAGAAATCAGGAAATGTAACAGTTGTATCAACCCTTACTTTCTTTGAGGTTAACTCTGTTACATCGGTTATCTTTTTAGTTAACTTTAAAGATATTTGACAAAAGTTTAAATAGAAATAATGTTCTCCGGTTATCTTTACTCCTCCTACACTAATACCATTAATACAATAAAAAGCCTGAAGATTCCAATAATCTTTCCATTCTTTTGTACCTTTAAGTTTAGGGTCTATATAAAAACCTTCTCCGTGTCTTTTTCTGTTTTCTTCAAATTTTAAAGCTTCACGTCTAAACTCATTTGTATTAATTGATGTTATTAACTTTTGATCAAACATTATCTTTCAAAATCATTTATCTCAACACCACCTCTAAACTTAGAAGCAGCTACTTGTTTTTCTTTTATAATCTTGTCCTGAAGTTTTTCAAATATATCAATTGTTTTTGGAATTTCATTACTTGCTTTAAGTAAAGCTTGAATATCATTTAACATAATCTCTACACCTGTAATCACTTGACCCTTTTTATTATTAATTCCTTCTTTGTATTTACCGGTATCAAGATTGTTTTCAATTTCATTAATTAAAGTATCGACTATTTTATTAGCTTTATATAAAGCATTAATAATAGTAGCTAATGTTTTAGATGCAGCTGTATGATTTAACTCTTTATACTTTGCAATTGCAGCTGTAATTTCTTCATCAGGTTTCCAAGTAGGATCTTCAAACAAATCATTAGCTAATTTTTGATGTCTAACTTTAGGTTCGTAACTTGAATACGGACCTTCATCAGAAGCCATATTATAAACATAAGCTAGTTCTTTCTTAGCTACTAGTTTTAATCTACCATCCATATCACCTTTGGCTTTTTTAATTCTTCTAACTATAGCTTTAAACTCAGGTACTTCTAATATCTCTGGTACAATTTCTAATGTTAAATCCTCATTTACTTTTAGTAATCTCATAACTTTATTATTAAAGAGCTTGTAAATAAACCAATAATACTTCCTATTGTAGCACCTAAAGCATAAATAATTCTATCAGTTTTAGAACCAAATGCAAGACGTTTAATATTAAATGACCATATCATACTTATAGCAAAAGATGCAATCAATACTCCTAAATACATTTCTTTAGCTAAAAAACAGGTATTTATTGCTACAAAATAAACCTGAATAAATCCTGTTGTAAATAATTGAATATTTGTTTTTAAAAACTTTTTCATCTTTTGCATATATCATAATAAAAAGAGTTTCCATCTTTAGAAACCCACTTATCACTAACACTCTCAACAGTAGCAAGTTGATTATCAACTTTAAAACTCTTTGGTAGTATAGGAAAAGGTTTGGTTATCCAGTTAGAATCCCTCCAATATATCCTATTGTTGGGTTGGCAAAGTAAATAACCATCATCTGCTACTAATATATGACCACATTTATAATCACTTGGTTCATTTGAATAAGGATTATTATACCAATCTATCGTAAACATATATGTAGCCCATATCTCTGTTGAATCTCTTAAAACAACCTGACACTTGTTGCCTACTAAAAAGTCATAGGTTATAACAGAAGCATTTTCGTCAAAGCAATCCCATAACTGCTTGAAATGAAATGGAATATCATTCTCTGGCTTCTTTAAGTATATTTCAGAAATAGGTACTCTTGAACGTAACATCCCATAATCAGTCATAACGTGGAATGTTAGTATTTTACCTCCTATAGATTGAGCACCAAACACATATACGTTATCGTATTCGGTGTCTTCTCCTTTGGTAAAATATGAACGTTTAACTAAAGCTTTGAAATGAGGTATATTTAAATTTAATTCTTTGAACATTAAACTATTTATTATTTTGTAAACATTGAGCTAGCAATCCACTAAATTGATCCACAAATACTTCATTATCCCATAACTCATGATTCATATAATACAGAATACAATGTACAAGTTCATGATAAAAAGCATGATTAATTATTTCTTGCTTATATCTTCTCCATCCTCTTTTAGTTTTGTATTTGTTAGCAAGGATTATTTTATTTTCTTCAGGTACAAATATACCAAAACAGTCGTTCTTACTACAAAATTCATTATTGTAGATAACTTCAATTTTATGATTCAGTATATTAAATCCCGATGGTATCATAATTCACCAAACAATTCTAAAAGTTCTTCTTTAGGAGTATCAGTAACAATATAATCGTTATCTTTAAAATAAATAACAGTATATTCTGGATTAGCAATACCTGAATGAAACCATGAAAAGTTATTTACTATATAAGACTTACTGTAAACAGCTTCTAACCATATAGCATCAGATTCATCATCTTCTTCAGATAATTTACCAAGATCTGAGAGAACACTCTTAGAAAGAGCATCTAACTCATCTAGTTCTTCTTTTTTATTAGGAAAAACTTGTATTTTTAATTTTATAAATTCCATTATACTTTGTCTTTACGATTTCTTTCATCCATTTCTTTATTATAAACTGTAGCAGCAACAGCATACCATTTACCACAATCTTGACATTGACATCTATGCTTTTTAACACCACCAGCTGTAATTGAATAACCTCTAAATTGTGTATTTGTAGATGCACATTCAGGACAATCAATTTTAGAACCACCTTCTAAAACAGCAACATTAGTTTTATGTTCAGTATAAGGTTTAAATATTTGATGAACCCTTTCTAATTCAAGCACATCTTTCTTACAATACTTAACCATATTTTTCATAGCTGTAGGATTATTAAATAAAACTATTTCTTTCCACCAACTATACTCTGTTTTATTTTTACCTTCTCCTCCAGTTATTTTAGAAATATAATCTAACTTATTAGAGTTAAATCTAAAATACTTTCTGCTTAATTTAAGTGTATCTAAAGATTGATATTTAGGAAATGCTGGAATACGATGAATTAAGCATCTGGTTCTTAACCATTTTATATCATAATTATCACCATTATGTCCAATTACCTCATCAGCTTGATTAATTATTTTAATAAATTGCTGAAGTAATTTCTTATCATTTCCTTTATCCCATTCTAAAGAATGTACTTTCTTTTCATGTTCCCATTTCCAACATATACATATAATAGCTCTTTCATGTATAATAGAATTGTGATCAATACTAATTTTATGTCCAGGATTCCAAAAGAATCCAATATTAGGACTTACTTCGATGTCGAAGTATAAACGTCTGAAGGTTTTCATTGATTAGTCTATTAAATCTTCCGTAGGTTTCTTATCAAACTTGCTTGGGTTTTTAAGAACCTTTTGGATTTCAAGAACTTTTTCTCTAACAATATTTTCAGCAATATAGATTACTTCAGTGTTAGGGTGGGCAGCCATGTTTTTCTCATAGATAGCTACATCAATCATTGTCTTAATCAGACTTAGCTCCGTCTCCATCTTGGGAAGAGCTTTCAGAAAAAATTTTTCGTTCATCTTTTTGTCTTTTTTGTTCGGTTAATTTATGTGCAAGATATGGTAGAAATTTAAAACTTCCTAAACCTTGCAATTTTACTGTTCGTCTTTCGGATATAGGTTTAACTGAGTCTTCTGATATTAAATGTTCAACTAATTGAAACTGAGACTTATACATTTTTATAACCTGGTCAACCGAAAAGTTATGTTTTCTTGATAGTTCAAGAATAGTTTTTAAATGTTTTTGTTTAAACTCTACGTCCATTATAATGTAACTATTTGATAAACAACATATACCTTTAATGTAACATCAGGAGTTCCATTTGGTGCTGGATCTCCACCAACAATTGAAAGTTTTACGTTTGAATTATCTATAATTTGATCACTTAATTGTGAAGCACCTTGCTGTATTGTTAAATATTGAGAATATGTTGCCGAAACACCTCCTAAAAAATCAACTCTACTTAAAGCAATTGCCTCACTTGAAAAACCATCTATCAATTGTAATTGCAAATTAGATTGATAATCATCAGGTTGAGTATTTTCAAAACTAACAGTACAAGATAATACTTGTATAGCTTTACCTACACCAGGAGAAGGTACAATTTGAATAGGAAGAGTATTAAGTATACCTACACTTGCATTGTTTATTGTTACACTTGCTACTTGAGGTAGTGTTGTAAGTGTTGTGCTAAGTTGAGAAGTAGTTACGTAATTAGATAACTGAGCTATAGTAGCATAAACAGTATCATAACCTGTCTTAAACAAATTATAAATTGATTGTAAAGTACTAGATTTTACAGTATTACCTACCTGAGATATTATAGCTTTATCATTTAATGTAGGAGTTACAGTTTCTACTGTAGCTAAAGGTTTTCTTTGTGGTCCACTCATTGTGTTAAAAATAAATTGTTTTCGTTAGTAAAATAGTTACCAAATTCATCCGTAAAATAAACCACATTTTGTTCTGTACATTGTTTTGTTTTTTTATCAAAACCTAGTTTCTTTTTAACGTATTGAAATTCAGATATTGAGTTAATATAATTTTCGTAAAGAATCTTATCATTCTTATCTACTATCTTTACAAGAAGATAATAGTTTGGTCTCCAAGTATATACATAGTAGTTACACCATAAATATACATCCCTGAATTGTCCCTCTATAGGATAATCTAACTTCTGCCATCCCTCATAAGTAACGGCATAATTAGTAGTAAACAATTCATGTTGTTGGGTTCTTCTCATATTACAAAGATAGCTATAAAAGTATTCTCACCAATTAAGATTTTATGTTCGTAGGGAAGATTGTTCTGGGTGTACATTTGGCTATACTTTGTAACACCCAGTAACAATGCCTCCAAAGAGTTAAAGTTATATGTCACTTCCA
>JACCDO010554539.1_pt1 | contig 10316 bp, 10 predicted proteins | sample 7446101 | NCBI WGS metagenome assembly JACCDO01 (sample SAMN15323440, study PRJNA562643) | freshwater metagenome | isolation source: river surface water | place: USA:Blue River Watershed | collected 2017-08-16
AGACTTATTCTTTCTATTTATCGATTCTATTACTGCATCTGCATCTATTTCTGTTTCGGAATCATCCCCGGCACCTTCATCTAGTAAGTAAGCGAGTGAGTGAGTGAGTGAGCAAGCATGAGTAAGTAAGCAGGGGTGAGTAAGCATGAGTGAGTAAGCATGAGTGAGTGAGTACCAATGCCCCCGGCATCTCTGTCTTCTTTAATCAATTTATTCGCACTGAACAAATCCAACATTTTCGTCAACAACAAATCAATAATTTGACGAAAATTATCTTTTTTGCTCTCTAAAATAGGTTTGACGTCTGGAATGTACACCAACTCATTGACTATCTCTAATGCGGCGCCTATCCGCGGGTCATTTCCATCGAATACGTCAGTGATCGATTTCACGGCGAATAATACAACGTCCGACTTGGCGGCATCTATAGCTGCATCTTTGTCCTGAATAAACGAGCAAGTAAGCATGAGTGAGTAAGTAAGTAAGTGAGTGAGTGAATGATTACATCATGAATTTTCCTCTTTATTTTCTGCAATAATGCTGTAACTTCCGTCGATTTACTGGTGTTTAGCTTGCCCACTAGATCACTCAGTGTTTCTTCGTTAATTAACTCTAATCTACGTAAATCACGCGATTTTCCAGCAAAAATATTGTATAAACGAAGGTATAATGGGATATTATCTGTTTCTGTTACTGACACCTATAATAGTACATAAATGAGTAAGAAAGTGAATAAACACACAATAAACAAGTCAATAACTAAATAAATAATAATGATCAAGTACATCTTGAAACAATGCATAAGCAATGCATCCAACAATCGACAAACATACGGACAAGATAACGCCGGTTTGGCGCAGCGAAGGCTGGTACAGGAAATAGCCCACGATCAGCGCAATGGGCGATAAGGGAACCACGATGCGCTGAAACTTCGACATTATTCACTGGTTTTGCACACTATCTCGATGGTACACCTTTTTAAAACCAAACCGAATAATTTCACTCCACACCCCTTTGATGGTACCAAATCTCGTAGGAATAGTGAGGATAAGAAACCACTAAAGCGTCTTACGCTTGTTTCGCATCAGTTACTTTCACCCCTTCTGCTTCTCTAACAACTTTACTTCTCTCCGTCTCTAAAATTCTTTTCCTATTCAAAAGTTACTTATTAACTACCGTAATACAAGTAATATTACCAAAAATAACCGTTACGTTGGTCTAAGCGATGACCAGTAACACTAGAAAGCGTCTAGAGCTGAGTTGTAGCAAGCGCTAAGACTTGTGTATTAGATTCGGTTCAATGATTAAGGTTACAAACACCGGTACTGCCAACACCGGTACCAAAAATAAAAGTGAGTCAGTGATCGTTCACACAGTTAAAAGGTACCCAAAGTACATTTATTTCGCGAGACAGAAGAGAAAATGAAGCTGGTTTTGTTGTTGATAGCGCTCGCAGTGGCGCAGGCGTATCGCAGTCTACCACGTGTTGCGGCAACGAGGAGAACAATGAGAGTGAAAGCTTTTGATGTATCAACATTACAAACAGCTGTTGAAGTTGTTACGAAACCAGATGGTTTGTACACACACACTTAATTGCTCTCTTACGCACTCACTCATTAACTTTTTCATTTTTTCATTAACTCTTCCATAGACTCACTCATTGACTATTGACTTACTTACTCACTCCCTTGATATTATCAGGTTATGTATACGGTGAAGTAGCTGCTCCTTCATTCGTTCTTCCATTATTTGCAATTCTAGCAGTTCTTACTGCCGCAGTTCCATTCCTATTAAGACCTGGTAATTCAAATGCATACAATTTTTGTACCCTATTTACTAACTCATTCATTATAGGCGAACAAGCACTTGATCAACAAAGAGTCGATGAAGAAAGTACCAATTCTCAATTCGGACGTAATCGCAAGAAGGATTTATAGAAATCGATGAGTGAATAGAAACGAGTGAGTCAGTAAGCGAATCAACAAGCATGTAGACGACACTCCTCAGCAAGTTAATTAATATGTACGAGATTGTATCATTAATCATTAATCATTAACAAAAATACGATTTAATGCTTTGATAGTTTGATTACTAGCCGTTATCATTGCAGATATACGAGTTATTTGATCATATTTCTTATTCCCTTTTTTATTTATTGGTGGCAATTTATACACACATGCTGCACGAGTGAGTGAGTGATAGTGAGTGAGTGAGTAATAGTGAGTAAGTGAGTGAGTGAGTGAGTGAGTGTGTGAGTGAGTGATCAAGCAAAACTCACCGAGAACTAATCTTTCTTCACTAACGATTTCTAACGAAGACATCAACGTGTTGCTGCAGATGATTTTGGTGAAGAATAAATGGATGTTATCGTCGCTTTGCAGCGCTTTGATTATTCTCAAATTCTCAGCAGGCAAATCGTCGTAATCACCATTGGCGTTATCGACGCAGCACAAATACAGGTCAATCAGCAGTCTAAACGTGTCATCCTCCACCGTATTTACTGTCGCTTGATAAATGAGTGAGTGAGTAGATGCGTGGGTGAGTGAGCGAGTAAATAAGTAAGTGGGTGGGTGAACAAGCTTAAATAATACGAAATGGTACCAGAGCAGTCAAGCATGTGCTGCACTAACGATGGTGTTATTGATGTCCAGGGGATTATTTTTTGAAGCATGTTTGATCCATTCGGAATGTGGCTATGGCGACACTTTTTATACCTGGACATTGTCGTAATCGATGATCCTTCATACTCCAAGAAGGAATCTAGCATCTCCTAGTGAGTGAGTGAGTGAGTGAGTGAGTGAGTGAGTGAGTGCGGAAGTAATTAATATAGAAGGCAAATGGGCGAACTAATGTTACCTTCATATTCAACGTTTCATTAAATTTCATAGTTTTTATCATGTATCGACTGGCGAAGTAACTATTCCATTGCGCAGACAGCATCCCTTGGTACAACCGTAAATCATGCTCACATTTCAGCAATTTCTTGTTGTTTCCTGAATAATTTTAGACGCATAAACAATAAAGTAAGCAAGTGCGCTAGTGAGTGAGTACCATTATTGCTGATTTGCTTGTAAATGTACAATGATTCATATATACAAATGTCGCAGTGATTCGATGCATTAACTAACAGTATCTTCCACAAAAAGGTGTCATTATCAATTTGATTCCTAGTGAGTGAGTGAGTGAGTGAGTGCGTAATTAATTATAAACAAACGGATAAATTGAATAATACCTGATCAATTTCGACACTTTTCTTAGCAATTTGATCATGTTCAAGTGCGTCATATCTGCCGCATTTCTTGGATAAAATGTGCATAAAAATGACAGGAAAAAAGGCATCGGGATGCGACTTATCGTCCCGAACAGAGCGTCAACCATGAATCTGTTCTATACTACAGTGAGTGAGTGAGTGAGTGAGCGAGTTAGTAAGTAAGTGAGTGAGTGAGCGAGTTAGTAAGTAAGTGAGTGAGTGAGCGAGTACCCGAACGAAGAAATTGGGTTAATGAGTGACTGTTACTGGGAGTGTGAGTGAGTGAATTGTGCAAAAGTGTCACATGAAAATCCCTAAAGGCGGTACCCACACCATTTTATTGGTGAGTAATTAATTAATTGAATGAGTCCGCGAGTAAGTTAGTAAGTAAGTAAGTGATTAATTATGTGTAAACAATGCTCGACTTAGTGAGTGAGTGAGTGAGTGAGTAAATGAGTGAGTGAGTAAGTAAGTAAGTAAGTAAGTAAGTACACTTAACACAACTCACTTCTGCTTACTCACTCACTCACTCACTCACTCACTCACTCATCTCTTTCCTTCCTTCATTCCTTCCTCACTTACTTACTCATTTATTCTTTCGGGGCCGATGCCGGATTGAAGTTGAAGGAACCTAGGAAATCCTGTGATTTGAAGTAGTTTCCAGTGCCACATCACGAGGATACATAATTTGTCTTAGCTGGTGAGTAAAAGCCGCCTGCACTTGTTCACACGCACACTTGCTCATGCACACACTTTCTCACTCATACACGCAATTATTCACGCACTGAAACACTTCAATACTCGGTTCATTACATTTGCAATATCTTGCAATATCTTAGAGTATCTTGCAACCTGGTAGTAGTAAATTTGCTTGTTGGATGAAGTTACTTGCTTATTTTCATAAATTTACTTGTTCCAACATGTTCACTCATTGACTCACTGGCTTGCTCACTCATTGACTCACTCATTTACTTACTAGCTTGCTCACTCTCATAGAGCCATTAACAAAATAGCGTTTTAGCTAACACAACAAGAGAGAATGAAGCTTTTCATCGCATTGATAGTAGCTGTGTCCCTGCTGTCTGCAGTGGCATGGGTACCTCAAGGGAACAGGATGGCGGTGAGAAATGGATTGATGATGTCGACAAAAGAACGGGTTAAAACATCCACATCACCTGGTATTGCCTCACACTCACTATTACTCACTCACTTACTCACTCACGCATTCATTCTTCGATACAGATAATTTTCGACCTAAAGAGGGTAGTAGTACTTCAAATTTGGTCAATGATCCAGTTTATTCCTTCGGTAAAAATCAAGTACTAAAAAAGTTAACCAACACGAAACAAGTATTAGGTAATCAAGCCAATGAAATCTTTTGCTTACTCACTCGCTCACTCACTCATACTCACTTACTCACTTCAATAGGTGGAAAAGGTGCAAATCTCGCTGATATGGCTAAAATTGGTCTATCAGTACCTCCTGGTTTCACTATTACTACTGAAGTATGTGACGCATATCTAAAAGGAAATCAGAAGTTACCAAAAGGTATTTCACTCACTCACTCACTCATTCACTCACTCACTCACTCACTCACTCACTCACTCATGCTCACTCGCTCATCTCACTCACTCATACTCACTCTATCACTCATACTCACTCACTCACTCCAAGGAACGTGGGATGAGGTAATGAAAGCATTGAGTACTGTAGAGAGTGAAATGGGTCGTACATTCGGTGGCAAAAGCAAGCCGTTACTCGTTTCAGTTCGATCAGGTGCCGCCGTATCCATGCCGGGTATGATGGACACCATCTTGAATTTAGGATTGAATGACGAAACGGTGCAAGCCCTAGCCAAAGATCATGGTGAACGCTTTGCGTATGACTCCTACCGTCGGTTTATTAATATGTATGGGTCCGTTGTGTTGAATATTCCACACCACTATTTTGAAGACATTCTTCATGATATTAAAACCAAGAATAATGTGAAGAATGACTCCGACTTGTCACCCGCGCAACTGCAGCAATGCATTGAGGGCTACAAGAAGGTGTACGCCGACTTGAAGCATCCATTTCCTAATGATGTGTATGAGCAATTGTACAGTGCAATTGATGCTGTATTTGGTAGTTGGAATAGTGATCGTGCAATTAAATACCGTCAAGCTGAAGGTATAATAATCTCACTCTCACTCACTCCCTTACTCACTCACTCACTCACTCACTCACTCACTCACTCACTCACTTACTCACTCATCTACTCACTTACTTACTTACTCTACCACACTAATACTCATCTACTCACTCACTCATAGGCATCACTGGTCTATTGGGCACAGCAGTCAACGTCCAAGCAATGTGCTTCGGCAACATGGGCGACACGTCAGGCACTGGCGTCTTGTTTACTCGCAACCCAAGCACTGGCGAACACAAATTATACGGAGAATACCTAATGAACGCACAAGGTGAAGACGTGGTCGCTGGTATCCGCACCCCTAATCCAATCTCGCATTTAGAGGAGCAACTACCAGGTGCATACAAGGAGCTGCTCCAAAACATCGAAATCTTGGAGAAATACTACCACGATATGCAGGATATCGAGTTCACCATCCAAGAAGGACGTTTATTCATGTTACAAACACGTACGGGTAAGCGTGTCGGTAACGCTGCTGTGAACATCGCGATGGACCTAGTCAAGGAGGGAATATGCACGATTGACGAGGCTATCATGACCGTGAAACCAGAGCATTTGAATCAATTACTACATGCGCAATTCGTCAATATCAAGGATAAATCATACACGAATAACGTGGTGGCTAAGGGCTTACCGGCGAGTCCTGGTGCTGCCGTTGGGATGATCGTATTCGCACCCGAAGTAGCGGAAGCCAAATTTGCCGAAGGAGAAAAATGTATTTTAGTACGTGATGACACCAGTCCCGAAGACGTCGGTGGTATGTACGCTAGTGAAGGTGTACTCACCAGTCGTGGTGGTATGACCAGTCATGCGGCAGTGGTGGCACGTGGTTGGGGAAAACCATGTATTTGTGGTTGTGATGATTTAAAAATTAATTATGAGAAGAAAACCGTTACGTTTTACAGCAAAGAATCCAATCAAAATATTGTGGCGAATGAAGGCGATTGGATCAGTTTGAATGGCGATACCGGCGAGGTTATCCTTGGTAAGTTACCATTGAAACCACCATCATTAGAGTCATCAGTAGCAACAAAAACGTTTATGGATTGGGTTGATAAGAAACGAAATATTAAGGTATTAGCTAATGCGGATACCCCTGCGGATGCGGCAGAGGCAAGACGTAACGGTGCCCAAGGAATAGGTCTTACCCGTACAGAACACATGTTCTTTGCCGAGGATCGTATCCGTGTGGTACGTCGTATGATCTTATCCAAAGACAAGAAGCATCGTCAAGCTGCATTGGATGATCTATTACCATACCAACGAAATGATTTTGAAGGGATTTTAGAAGCTATGGATGGCTTACCTGTAACGGTTCGCTTGCTAGATCCACCATTACACGAGTTTTTACCTAAAGCAGAGCAAGTAGATAGTGCATTTGCCGCGGAAGTTGGTATGTCAATTGAAGAATGCAAACACACCATTGAGCGCATGGAGGAGGTCAATCCAATGCTTGGATTACGTGGTTGCCGCTTAGGAATAGTGTTACCAGAGCTAGTTGAGATGCAAGTTAGGGCGTTAGTGGAGGCATCATTGAACAATAAATACAAGAAAGGATTGAACCCAGTGCCAGAGATCATGATCCCTTTAATCGGCTCCGTGGAAGAGTTCAAACATCAACAAAAACTCATTCAAAACACGATTGATAAAGTGATTAAAGAGCATAAACAAAATGGTATAACCGTTAAGATTGGCACGATGATTGAGGTGCCTCGCGCAGCGTTGATTGCCAACGAAATCGTGCTGGCCGGAGCGGAGTTCTTCAGTTACGGAACGAATGATTTAACCCAATTAACGTACGGATTCAGTCGTGACGACATCGGTTCCTACCTTCCTACCTACATCAAACAGGGAATTGTACAAGAAGATCCGTTTGAAGTTATTGATGAGAAAGGTGTGGGCAAGCTGATTACGATGAGTGTCAAAGCTGGTCGTGACGTGGCGTTCAACAACAATGTGTTATTCAAAGCGGGAGTATGTGGTGAACATGGTGGTGATCCTAAATCTGTACGATTTTTTGTTAAATCTGGTATGAATTACGTTTCTTGTTCACCATTTCGTGTTCCAGTAGCACGCTTAGCCGCCGCGCAAGCAGTGATCGAAGAGGAAAGAAAGGTTATGGGTATTGTGACACCAACTCAACGTGAAAAATGGGAGTATAAAGTGTTGGAAGACAGTAAATGTGATGACGAGGATGACGAATGCGATCCGTTCATGCACGAAGGAGAAGGCGAAAAGGGTGAAGGGAAACCAGTATATATCCGTACGTTTGCACCTAAACGTGCGGAGGATGTCAAAGGACCACGTGAAAAAACTCGCAAGATCAAAAGTAAGAAGTAAGAATCATTCATTTTGTGTGTCTAGTCATTGATGTGTATTGTAATAACGAGATAAAATCGAATAGATTTATTTATTTTTTTATTATAACAAAGATACTTCCTATGAGAACTACAACCTATTAACCAACAACTAGTTTACCATCAGTTAACTTATATGGTGGGATTTCTAAGTTAAGTGGTGCAGGACCTTTGCGAATACGACCTGAAGTATCATAATGTGATCCGTGACATGGGCAAAACCATCCACCATATTCACCTGCATTTGAAATAGGTACGCAACCAAGATGTGTACAAATACCTAATACAATTAACCATTTAGGGTCTTGAGTTCTTACACTATCAGCTTGTTTATCACGTAATTCTCCTAGATTAACTGCTGCTTCTTTGGCGATTTCTTCATCAGTTCTATGACGAATAAATACAGGTTTACCTCTCCATTTTACAGTTAACGTAGTACCTTCTGGTATACCAGCGGTATCAAATTCAGCAGATGCCAATGCTAATACATCAGCAGATGCACTCATACTGTAATTATTAAATTAAAATAAGTTAATGAATAACCACAAGTAATTGAATGAGTTACCTGGATACAAACTTAATCAATGCTAATCTTGCAGTTGATGCATATATAAATCTAGCACCACCTAATACAAAGTATGTAAAATCTCTTTTTGATGGATCACCAGGTCCCTTGTGAATACGATCCTTCTCAAATCCACCATCGACCGATCCAAGATGACCAGCAGGGTAGTTACTCGCATAGCGCATTGCAGGCTTCGTCCACACACGACGAATACTCGAGCTTATCATTCTATTTATCTAGACTGACACTACCTTGTGAGTGATTGAGTGAGTAATTGAACGAGGAATAAAGTATAGCGGATAAGAGAGTGAACGAGCGGGTAAGCAAATGAGTGGGTTAGTACGCAAGTGAGTGAGTGAGTGAACAAGAACCCAACTGAGTAAATAGTGAGTGACTGAGTTAGCCAGTAGTAAAGAAAAGGAATAAAAGAAAGCAAGTGAGTAATTTAATGATCCAGTGAGTGAGTGACTGAGTTAGCCAGTAAGTAAGCGAGTAAGTGAGAAAGTGAGTGAGTGAGTGCCTCTCACCTCGTGGGTTTTTACTCTTTTACCTTTTTTTTTGGAACCGATTAGGGTACCAACAAAATCCAGAACCGGCCCAGATAAAAAAAATATTGCTAAAACTAGTAAAATAGCTCGAGCAAGTGGTTGGAAGCGACTCAATCACGCAGTAAATCCGTCTGCTGGAAGGCTCGGCATATCTCCTACGCCGTTACTCGCTACGTAGTTAGTACCGGTGGGTTAGGGTGGCAGAACCGATCGGTGCGTATGCAGTAGCTTAGTGTTGCTAGACGCATTCGTTGGAGGCGTTCGTATGGAAGTACCAATTGGAGGTATCCGTTGGGATAGGGATTACTTGGGCCGGTATGCTTTTTGTGAGTCATAAAAAAATTCTGAAATTGCAAGAAAATAGAGCGAAATTTTTAAATTCTGGAAACAAGAAACAGTTTTCCAAATCGCCCAGTTGCAGTAGTATTTCAGCTTATTGACTTGAAAACTTGTTATTAAAATAATATAATAATAATCTATCAAACAATGACAGGGAGAATACAAGTACGCACGCACGCTTACTTACTTAATCACATACTTACTTAATCACCTACTTACACCTGTGTACCCGCTTACACACTTATTAGTGCATTTTCACTCACTTTCTCACTCATTCGCCTTCATACTTACTTATATATACTTACATCTCACTTATAGCTCCGTCTATTTATTGCACTTGTTATATTGTGTGGCGTACTTTCGTTCACGTTGCACAGAAATGTCATACCAAAGTCAGTAATTACATTAAATGCCGAAAAATGGGACTATGATGCTTGGTTAAAAGGTTGGGAAACCTGCGAGAATGAAACAGTTGAAGTTCTTCCAGGTGGCTCACTTACTAACTAACTCACTCATGCTTTCTCACTCATGCTTACTCTCTCAGGTGGTAGTATCCCATTAGATATTGAAGGCACATACTTCCGTAATGGTCACGCTAAATTTGAAGTTGGCAAAGTTGATAAAGTAATGCATCCATTTGATGCAGATGGTATGATATCTGCAGTTACAATTAAAGATGGACAAGGTATTCACTCACTCACTCACGCACTCACTCACTCACTTACTTACTCACGCATACGTTACCCAGCATTATTCAGAAATAGATTCGTGTTAACAAAAGGTTTTAAAAAAGAACGCAAAGCAAGACGGATATTATATCGTGGTGCCTTTGGCACTGGTAAAGCAGGTACGTCATCCACTCTCACACTCACTCACGCACGCACTCACTCACTCACTCACTCATTTGTTCATTCATCAACCAGGAGGAATGTTGAGCAATATGTTTGATGTTAAATTAAAAAATGTAGCTAATACTAATGTAATACACTGGGGTGGGAGATTGATGGCTCTGTGGGAAGGTTCGTTATACTCGCGCATTCACTCACTCACTCACTCACTCACTCAC
>JACCDO010641627.1_pt1 | contig 10316 bp, 4 predicted proteins | sample 7446101 | NCBI WGS metagenome assembly JACCDO01 (sample SAMN15323440, study PRJNA562643) | freshwater metagenome | isolation source: river surface water | place: USA:Blue River Watershed | collected 2017-08-16
GCTAATATTCATTTAAACACTCAAAATCGTAGTCCTAATAATGGAAGAATATTATCAGAATTTCAGAGAATTTTAGGAAATTTTTTAGAACCTATAAATGTAACGCCAACTCAACAACAAATTGAAATAGCAACACAGAATATTAATTTCAACGAAATTCAAAGTCCTCGCTATAATAATTGTCCTATTTCTTTGGAAAGATTCACAAATGATTCTCAAGTTACGATTATACATCAATGTGGTCATTTTTTTAATTCACAATCTTTAATGCAATGGTTTAATTCAAATCCAAGGTGTCCAGTTTGTCGTTATGATATAAGGACTTATAATTCTGGTGAATCTGGTGAATCTGGTGAATCTGGTGAATCTGGTGAATCTGGTGAGTCTGGTGATATTAGTAACTTACAGAACTCAAATCAGTCATCAGAAGATTCTTTAAATAGTGAAATGAATGCTACAAATAACAATCAACATAATACTGATAATGAAACACCTAATAACATTAATAATTATACATCCTATTATTCAAATTATAATTCAAATAATCCATTTTTAAATATATTTACATCCAATAATAATAATAATGCACCCATATTTTCCATATTAGAAAATATTATTATTGATGGAATCCAGGATTTATCGGGAAATTATTTATTTGATAATTATCAACCATTATAAAAAATATTTTATAAATTAATTATTTAAAGATTATTAAACAAGACATATTAAAATAATGATTTGTCGCAATTATTTTAAATGGAATATTAATGAATTATTGAGATTGCAAAGAGAATATGAATTATTAGAATTGGATATTCATGAAATATCTTTGCTTCATCAAAGAAGTATTAGATCTATTTTATTTAAATTAGAAAAAGAAGGTTTTATTTGCAATTGGGATCAAGCACGAGGTTTTGAAAAATATATTAATTCACAACCCGACTTATTAGAATATAAAAATATGCATTATAATAATGATTATGAAAAAAATAGTGATGTTAGTTCTGAAGGTGAAATTTTAAATATGGATAAAAATTCTTTTTCCGATATTTCTGACTCAGAGGACTCTATGCATACTCCATTAAGTATGAATCCTATTGATACATTTCAAAAAACTAAAGCATATGCAATAGAAAATACATTTATTTTGCTAATTAATATATTTATGATGTTAATTGGTTTTTCAAAAAAATTACTTTTTTAATATTAAAAATTATAGAATAAAATAAATTTTAATTATAAATATATTTTATTTATATAAAGAATGATGTTATACTTTTTACACCTTGTTTTTCATTATTAGTTTCTCTTAAATATTTATCAAATAATAATATTTTCACTTCTTTGTTTCTTAATTCTTCTAATTTATCTTGAAATTTTTCATAATCATTTTTATATTTTGTTTTTAATATATCCACTTCTTTTTTATATTTTGGAATTTTTAATAAATGTTTTTTCTGTATTTCCCATATTTTTTCTAAAACCAATGCAAATAATTGTTGCACTGGTTTCATAATCTGATTTGTTATATAAAACGAATAATCAATTTTTAAATTATTCTCTTTAATAAAACTTGGGGTTTCTATTTTATCACCTTGGAGTGCTTTCTTTGAATTTGTATTTATATAAACAAAAGGAATTCTATCACCTGGTCCTGGTTTGTTTCCAGGATCTCTTGCAGTAATTCTATCTGCTAATACTTTATGTGCTATGGATTGAGGATTTTTATATCCTGAACGCAATGATTTTGTTATAATTAATTTATCCATTGCATATTTCTCATCTACTATATTTTGTAGTGAATTCTTTAAAAATTCAATTGCTAAATTGATATTTTGTTCTTTCATTAATATATCAATTATTCCTCCATATATATCTTTCACAATTGGAGCATTATCTCTACGTTTCAAAACTATTCCCATTTCTTTTCGTTTGCATTTATTAGGATCTGTTTCATAAAGCATTCCTACGTATCTTTTTTTTGATAATAAACAAAATGGCATAAATGTTTTTTCATATTCTAAATCGTGAGGACCTTTCAACAAACTTGATGCTAAATGTCCTGCTTCTTGTGCTAATTCAATTGTAATTTCTAATGCTTGTTTTCCACGAATCGGTTTACCATCTGGAGTTTGTAAATTAAATGTAAAGAATACTGAATCCGTATTATGAACGATCAAATTTCCTACTCCTGCAGCAAAATGATGATTTTCAGTAGTTAAATCATAAACATAACCATTATATTTAATTTCTTTTTTACTTTTAATAACATATTTATTAATCTTTTCTAACTTATCTGTTTTTATAACGATAGAATTATTACAATCAATTGTAATATAATATTTATTATTACCTATACTATTTAAATAATTAATATATTTTGCGGCATCAATTACATTATTGTTATTTACAGTAAAGTTATACACTTTATCATTAATATTATCACTACACAGTTCAGTTAATTTTAAATGTAAAAGATCCTTTCCAATTGCAATTTCATTTGGTTTTACTGGTTCAACATTTATATTTAAAAGTGAATGGTCGTCAGTAACATCTACTAAACCAGTTTGAGTTAAAATTCTAATCATTTTTTTATGAGGTGCTAGGTTATGACGTATAATTCTGTATAATTTTGTCCAACCTTTATCACTCCATGTTTCAATATCTTCTAGTTCGCAATATTCTTTTTCTTGTTTTCCTTCTTCTTTGCAAGAAACCCATAAATCTTTTCCATATTTTTTACCTAATTCCTCAATAGTTAAAATATCAATTATTCCATTATGCCTAATATATACTGGTGTATAATTAGCTACACTGTCCCCGTATATATACTCTGCTTTTGTTAATACTGGTCCATGATCTTTTGTATTACAAATTGTATCACCATAACATTCTTCTATTATTTTTTTTGCATATGTTAATAAAAGTCTACCTGTTGCAGTTGTACATGCAGCAATATCTTTTTCATAAAAAGTACTAGTTTTTGCACCACATTGCCCATACAAAGAATTTGCTGTTACTTTATATCCTAATTGCCTCTTGTCTAGCACATTCTTCATAAATTCATCATTTTGTTGTGGAATTAATTTACGTGTTGTTTTTCTAGCAATTAATAATTCTTCTAAAATAGATGGCATAATTGCTTTGCCTTCTGGATATTGAGCAAATCTACATGTTTTTGTTCCTGATTTTATTTTTTCGGCTGCTGATTTTGGTGTTTTACGCACATATTTAAAAGTATCATAAGTTATATTTACATATTCATAACCAGGCAAATTATCATATATAAAATTTCCATTTTCATCTTTTTCACCCCATTCACAAGTTAATACACCATTTAAATCATATTCTCTTGTCCAAACCTTACTATCATGAGATAAATTTTCACTAATCATTGAACTTGGATACAACGATGCATAATCCACACAAGCAACTGGATTATCTAAATATAAATCACATTTAGGATCTAAAACAATTGCACCTTCATAACCTTCATCTAAGTCACCTTTTTCTATAACTGGAATTAATGTTCTTTTTTCACGGCATTTTTTAGCAACATAACTAGTTAATTTTATTCCTTGACCCCTCATAACTAAGAAATTAATTGGAACACTACAAATTTTTGCCATCTCGATGAAACCAGTTAAAACATCCACTTTATTAAATAAATAATGAACTAAATTACAATCTTGAATACAATATTTTGCTATTATAGAACGATCATAAGCACTTCCATTTGTCATTCTAAATATATCTTTTGGTGTAACATCATCTTTGGCTAAACACCAACGCACTTTCTTTTTCATATCTGGATTTACTATTCCTTCTATTTTAAATTTACATTCATCTTTATTTATTGAAGTAACTTTGAATTTTGCACCATTATCATAATAATCTACTGAATGACCAATTTCTTCAAAATGAATAAAACTGCCTTCTAATAATCCTGTTAAATTTGTGGTTTTTATCTCTGTTTTAAAAGAATAATGCTCAATATTTTTTACATAATCACCTATAAAATGACCTGCTACATAATCTAATTTATAAGATGTTAAATTTTCTTCACGACGGAAGAAATTATATAAATCTATTTGTAATCTTCCATTCATTTTTATAAATTTTAAATCGTGTTGTCCACTTGCTATTTGAATACTACTTTCTTCTATCTTATATTTATTAGTATCTTTATCTTTGTTTCCACATATTTCGTCTCTATTACGAGATAATTTTAAAAATTCTTCTACACAATTATTTTCTTCTGCACGTCTAAACATGAACTCATAATCAAAACCAAATATATTATAACCTATAACTATATCTGGATTTTCTTCTTGAACTAATTTTTTCCAAGCAAGTAATAATTCTTTTTCTGTATTATAAGATTCTATTATACTATTATTAATTGGCAAATTTTCACATGTATTTAATACTACACAATGATTCTTATATGGTTCTTTTTCTCCATAATTCATAAAAGTAGATCCAATAAATGTTACTTTGTCACCTTCTAATTTTGGAAAACAGGAATTCAATGACATATTTAACTCATATAATTTTCCTTCTCGTTCAAATGTTTTATCACACAATATATCAATAATAGTTGCTTTTTTATCTGTATAAGATTTTACAAAATTTCTGTTATAATTATGATAATCATCATTTTCTTCATCATCATTAGCCATTTTTTCAAACATATTTTCAATTGTATTAACTTCATTTAAAGATTTTATATTTTTACAACCTGATCGCACTTCTTTTTCTAACCATTTTTCACATAAATCTTCTACTTCTTTTTTCGCTTTTGGAATATTATTTTTTTTTGGATAAACTAAATCAATACAATCCATTTTTTCAAATCCAAATGCAGTTAATATTATTCTTCTCAATATATTTTTACATAACTCTTTTGTAATTTCCATTTTTAAAGATTCAAAATATTCAATTATATTTGTTGCTAACTTTTTGTATGATTTTATTGGAACTGGAAAATCACCATGACTACTACTTGCTTCTATATCAAAACTCATTATTTTATAAGGAACTCTTATTTCTTTATCATTCAAAGGAATTATATATTTAAAATTAATTATATACTCAAAATTACATGTTGTTTTTTTTTGATGATTTATTTCTATTGTCTTCTTTTTTGGCAATGCAACCCAACCAGAAGGACTTATATCACGTATATGAAAGAATCTTAATAAAGGAGGAATATTTGCTTCATATAATTTTGTATTTGTATTTTCAAATTTTAACCCATCTACAATTAATTTATGACCTTTATTATAATCTGTATACCACAAATTTTTTGCTTTATTAAATGCTGCCATACTATTAAATTCTAATTTTATAAATTTGTGTTCTTTTCCACCATCGAAACCATACAATTTTTTTCTTTTTATTATTATACAATCTGTAATTGAATTTTCATAATATTTTCCTATTTTATTTTTTATAAAATTCAAGAAACAATCTTTTGTATATGTATTCCAATTATCACTAACCATAACATAAAAGAATGGTTTAAAATCTTCAACTATTATTGAACATGTTTCTCCTTTTTCATTTAACCCAAACATTTGTATCATAAATAATGAATTATCTTTATAATTTCTCATTTTATCATCCTCACTTCCAGAAGAATTATCACTATTTATATTTGTTTCATTATAAATATTAAAATCAAATATTCTAAAAACGTGTTCCATTTTAATTATTTATTATATATTATAACTATCCGTTTATTTCATTTATTTTATTCATTTTTATTTATATTATATTATATAAAATAATTAAATGAGCAAAAAACCAGTTTCAGCAGTTGCCGTTTTTAATTCTGGAAATATACAAGGTAATGTATTTTTCATCGAGGATTTAAAAAATGAAAATATAATCATTAAAATTAATCTAAAAGGATTAAATAAAAATAGTCTTCATGGTTTTCATGTTCATGAATCTGGTGATTTAACTGAACAATGTACTAGTATGTGTGCCCATTTTAATCCATATAAAAAGAATCATGGTTGTCCTGGAATGAGAGAAAGACATGTAGGAGATTTAGGTAATTTAAAAACAGATAAAAATGGATATGCTATTTATACTATGGTTGATGATTTTATTAAATTACGAGGAACCAAAGCAAATATTATAGGAAGAGGTTTGATAATTCATGCAGACCCTGATGATTGTGGAATGGGAAATTTTACAGATAGTTTAACAACTGGACACGCTGGAAAAAGAATTGCATGTGCAATAATCGGTTATGCAAAAGAAAATTTTATATAAATAAGTAATTAAAGTTTTTAAAATTTATTAATAATTATATATACTATATATAATTATAATTTAATGAGTAGTCCTGATGAAATACAACAAAGAATAAAAGAAATTTCTGAAAAATGTCCTGATTTACAAAGTAATAATGTATTTATTAGTCCTTTTATTTTACAAGAAGAAGATTTATTACTTTTATTTGCTGAAAATAAAAATCGTTTAGAAATATTAGATGGATCCCATGATCTTGCTCTTGATAAAGAACAAATAAATCCCTTAATTGATTATTGCAATCATTTTATTGAAAATGAAGGAATTATATATATTAATTTAAAAAAAATTATATTAAATAATCAAAATAAATGGGCACCATTTACAGATTTATCTAATTTACGCAGTCAAGTTAATATTAAAAATGGAATGAAAGTAATTATTATGGATTTTGAAAATAAAGAATTAATGAATGAATTAAAACGATCCAAATACGAAAATAGTTATTTTGAAAAGGTGTCTAAAGAATTAAAAATGCTACAGAAACATCTTGGAGAAACAATGGATTTGGACACAACTATTATTGAAACACATAGAGGAGGAAACCCAATTAATGATATAAAAGATGTAAATCAGAAATATTGTTTTATGTATAAATCAAAATTAAGTACTAGATTTGATTTAAATGCTAATTTAGGCATTCCTTTTTTTGAAATTGGAGAAATAAAAGATAATTATGAATCGTTAAAAGGATATGAAAATGAAAAAAAAATAGATATTTGCCGTTATTTTGGAAACTATTTTCCAAACTCTTTAAGTATTTTTATTAAAAAAAAGGAATTATTTGATGAAGGGTTTTTTACTGAACAAATACAAAAAATAATAGATATTTATAATTACAATATAAGTGATGCAAAAAAAATTGTAGAATCTATTTATAAATATATTAAAAATTTACAAAATGATTCGATTAAACTTTTCTTTGAAAAAGAAACAGATGATTCTTTGTATTTACTTCATATGTTTACGGAATATTCACTCAATCCAAAATATATTTATGGTTCATTCACATTTTCTCTACAAAAAGATGCTGTAACTGCAGATCAAGTAACTAATGAATTATTTGGTGTTAGAAAACGAAACTGTTTATCTCTTTCAGCACTTAAACCATTAAATAAATCGCTACTTTTATTATCTAATATGAGTTCTGATTTAAAAAACTGTCATGTTCTTTATGGAAAAACTTGTGGAGATGGTGTTGCAATTGAATTTGTGAAATTATATTCTTATATTTATAAAAAAAATATTTCTATTTTATCTAGTGATATATGTTGTGATTATAGAAATTTATTTGAAAATGGATGCTCTATTCGTCAATTACCTACAAAATTAGCCGGAACAGGTTTGGGTTTGTTAGAAACCGAGAGACAAATTGAAATTTATAAAAATATAGAAATTCAATCAATCAATATTTTGGAGAAAAATTATCCTTTAATATTCAATTTTTTTCAATCTAACTTAAAAGATTACGATGTTGGGCAAAAATTTGATATTTTGAGATTAAAATTTAGAAATAGATATAATACTACTTTGCAATCAACCCAACTATCTTTTCCCGGACCATTTTCAGGAATAGAAAATATAAAGCCTGAAATTAATATTATATTGAATAATGAAATTGATAACTTAAGAGAAAAATTAGAAAAAAAATATGATCTTAAAGATAATGATTATTTAAAACTTATATTAAAATTATCTTTATATAAATTTGGGGAAAAAATTTGTAGGCATATTAGTAATTATATAACTATATATGAAAAAATTTTTAAAAAAACAGAATACGATATAACAGATTGTAATCTAATTAAAGATATGTTATCATGTCCTTATTTTTTAACAAATTATACAGATCAAATAGAAAATACTGTAGAGGATTTTATGAATAGTTTTATGAATTTAAATAAAATTATTTTAGATATTAGAGCATCTATAACAAATAAAGAATTTAATAATAACCAAATTAATCAAATAATTGAAAATAATTTCAAAATTATTGCTTCGATGGAAAATTTATTTCAAACAATATTTTTAGATGATCCTTCGAGTATTAAGTCAGATCTTGCCAAAATTAAACAACATACTTTATTTAATTTAATTAATGCTCTATATGGATTAGGTGATAGAATGTATAACAGATATATTCCACATCTTATAAATAAATTAAAAGAATATTCAATAATTAATAATGTATTAAACAGTGATTTTGATGCTTTAGATTTTAATGCACAATATAGTGTTATATTATTTAAATTTAATGAAATCTTTAAAACAACTAAGCAACGTGATAATTTATATAATGAAAAACAAAAAATTAAACAACCATTAAATTTGTTAAAATATATTTTAAGAGCAATAAATAGTTTAAATAAATATTATAAAAATAATAAAGGTCAAATTGATTTTAAATACAATATTGATAATTTCAAAAAATTAGATCAAAATTATGAAAAGATAGTAGAAGACACAGGTTCTCCTGTTATAACACCAGCAGGAACACAAATAATAACATCACCATCAATTAAATCACAACCAGTAATAACACAAAATACACCCTCTCCATCACCTAAAAAACGTAGATTCAGAATTAGTCAATCATCACAAGAAGAAATATTATTTAGTCCTGAAAGTCCTAAACCAACTCCTGAAGCAGTTGAATTTAATAATTTAATTAATAGTCTTATTTATGAAGAACCTAGTGCAGAACTACTTCAATATAATATTGATTCACCAAAAGAAGAAGTTTCTCTCGGTTCCCAAACATATAAATCACCAACTCCAGGACAAAATATTTATGAAGATGAAGATTTAGAAACAATTTTGTCACCCTTAGATGATGATGTTAAAAATTTGTGCGATATGGATGAGAGTGAATTAAATGATTATTATAAAGAAAACGGTTTGCTTTTAAATACAAATGATTTGAATATAGATCAGGAACAAACCCCCGAAAAAGTTTTTGATATTAATTTAGAAAAAATATTAGGTAGTTCATTAATAAATAATAAAAATTCACAACAAATAATAGATTTTAATTATGCTGAAAGTATTCGTATAGGTAAAGAAAATGAAGTTGGAATAAATGAAGAAATAATAAATGAACGAAAAATAAAAATAAATAATCTTTTAATGAATGTATATAATACATTTAAAGAAGGTTTTTTAAATATATTTAATGTAGGCACGCCTAGAGAACAATTAAATGAACAAGAAGTATTTCCTATGTCATCTGAACTAGCAGCGACCCCTTTGACGAGTGAACAACCAGGATCTATTATACAGGATGAACCAGTAGGACAATCTATAAATCAACCAGAAATTACAGAAACAGAGCAATCACAAAACATAAAAAGAACAGAGGGAGAAACAATACGAGGAATATTTTTTCCAAAAGGAAAAAAACAAAAAAAGGGCGGATCATCCAGAAAAATATCCAAAAATAGAAAATACACAATTAAAAAGAAATAAGATTTATAAAATATTTATCTTTTTTTACGAGTTAAATTTTTTAATTTTTTTCTTCCATACTTACAATGTTGTCTTTGAGAGAAACCTTTTGGATTTTTACAATTAATACTTAATTTATATTTTAAAGACCACTTTCCTCCTTTTTGAGTTTTATTTTTGTGTTTAATTTTACTCTCTATCCATTCAACAAAGGAATCAATAGTTCGGTCCTTTAGATTAATATTACAATCTTCATAATTTTCGTTTATTTTTCCCTTTTGACTAATATAAAGCATAGTAGGAAAACCTGTAGGTTTATTTGTCAAATACTTTATTTCTCTCAAAAGTTCTTGATCAACATCTGCAATTACAATAGAATTATTATTTTTATATTTAGAACCAAGAATATTCTCAATTTTCTTCCATTCTGGTTTGGTTGCATTACAAGGACCACAACCTTCTAAATAAAATAATACAAAAATATGTTTTCCTTGTACAACATATTTATTAAATAATTTTGTATTTTTAGTAGTAGGATCAATATGTAA
>JACCDO012425933.1_pt1 | contig 10316 bp, 7 predicted proteins | sample 7446101 | NCBI WGS metagenome assembly JACCDO01 (sample SAMN15323440, study PRJNA562643) | freshwater metagenome | isolation source: river surface water | place: USA:Blue River Watershed | collected 2017-08-16
ATTTCTTGAAGTTGAGTAATTTTAGCTAAAATTTTAATTGAATAAGTAGCATTACGGTCTCGTGCATCCATTGGATACATAAGTGTGTCTTCATTTTCATTTAAAGGAGGTCGAACAAATAGATTTTCATATTTGAAGCGATATCTATATACTACATCTCCAATTCTGTTTTCATCAAAAATATTATCATTTGTTTGTAAATAATAAATAATTTGATTAATCAGTTCATTGTATGAATTATGTAGATGTTCGTATAATATATATTTGCGCCCAAATCTGGCATCTATAAGCTCAAATATCTTATTATTTGATAATTCTGAATCATTTGGCTCTATAGTCTGCATTTTTATAGTAATATTATATATATTTATATAATATTTAAATTAAAACAATTTTTTTATTATTAATAAAAAAATTATAAATAATAAACGTTAATAATAGAATTGTATATAAGTAATATTTTTTATATTTTTTACATTATTATACAATTTAATTGATGAATAGTGAATAATAGGATAAAAAAGAAAGTAATAGATAAAAATTAATTAGTTGGGTTCAATACTTGCTTCTTCATTAGTTTCTGTTTGTTCTTCAGTACTAAATATATCATTCATTTTTTTGAATAATTTTAATAATCTTTCAGATTCAGCCTTTTTATCAAGTTCATTATTATCAATAGTAATATTTTCTGTTTCTCCTTTATCAACTTTATTAACTGAATCAGATTCAGATTCTGATTCAATAGTTTTTTTTGCTTCACCATTAGATTCAGATGTTTCATTTGAATCTTCATTTGAATCTTCATTATTTTTAATTGTATTTGACATTTCCGAATTTAAAATTTTCTCAAATTTTTTAAAATCTTCAAGTTCAGTTAAAGTTAGTTTGGTAGCAAAATTAATTTGTTGTACTTCAGTAGTTAATTCATTATTAATATCAGTACTGGATTCTTCAATAATAATTTTTTGATTTTGACCAATAATTTTACTTTTATCAGATTTATTTAAATAATCACCCATAGATGATGGTTCTTCATTTTTACTTTCAGAAGTTAATTCATGAATAGTTTTTTTAATATTTTGACCAAGGTCAATACCCTTTGTTCCTACTAAATCACCAATATCTCCCAATCCTCCCAATCCTCCCAATCCTCCTAATCCACCTAATCCTCCCAATCCACCTAATAAATTAGAATTTGTTTTGTTTTTTTTCATACCAAATAAACCAGCAAATACAGAAGAAATTTTATTATGGATAGGTGTGTAAATTATTAAAATAATATTAATAATAGTATATAAAAGTTTCCAGACAAATCTCAAAGATTTGTTTTTGTCATAACAGTTTAATTTTTCTACAGTAGGCTTATCAAATCTATCTAGCGCATATAAAGTACCTATTCCTATAATACTTAAAACAGTTAATAAAACCTTTGGTGTTAAACTAAAATATAATATTGAACAAAATATTAAATAAGTTATAGCAACACCAATTCTAGCTTTAATAGTTTGTTTGTCTTTACCACTTTTTGACTTTATAGTAACTTTTTCAATACAAGTGTCTAAACATTTTTTAAAAATAAAAGTAAATACGCCTATACTAATAAATAATTTTAAATAGTTATAAAATGAAGTAATATAATTTAACATATTTATAATTATATTATATATTATATTTGTTTAACTTATTTTTAATCCATATTCAAATATAAATAATTTTATATAATATTGAATAAATTTTTATTATATATAATTGTATATTTTTTTATTGATTCTTAAAAAACTTTCTTATATATATTATAAATAAACAATATGAATTTAGAAAACATTTTTATTAATGATAAGTCAAAATCTAAATCTACAGAATTTGAAAAAGAAGATACAACAAACAATTCTGATGATTATGATACATCAGAGAATTTAACAGAATCTTCTGATAGTTTAAGTGAAAATAATAATGATATTATGAATGAGACAAAAAATGATATGATAGAGGAATTAAGTAAACAATCAAGTAAAAAATTATCACTAACTAAAAAAGAAAGTTCATCTAAAAAAAAGTCCGAAGTATCAACAACGGTTGAATTTGAGAAATTAATAAAAAATAAAAATAGTTCTTTATCTAACACAATAAATGTAGCTAATGCAAAAATTATAAAAAATAATTCATCATTAATAGATGAAGTATTAAAAAAAAATAAAAAAAACAAAGAATGCAAAACTTCGGATATAATACCAAATTGTTCAGATTCATCTGATAATTCAAGTTCATCAGATTCTGATTCAAGTTCTTCATCTAAATCTTCATCAAATTGTTCAAATTCATCAAGCACATGTGTAAATTTATTAGAATTACTAATAAGATTATTTAGAATTATATTTAGACAATTATTAAAATTATTAATAATATTATGGGGATATTTTAAAATAATAGCAATATTTTTATTTAAAAAATTTATGTGTTTTATTAAATGGTTAATTTGTTTACTAAAAAATAAATGTAAATCAAGTACATCTAGTTCAAGTTCATCTAGTTCAAGTTCATCAAGTACATCAAAACCATGTACATCTAGTTCAAAGTGTGTAAATACTAGAATTTTGTGTAAAAACATTAAATGTCCAGTAAAATGTGAAAAAAATAATGAATCAAGAGTATATGATAAAAAATTTAAAAGAACAAATTCATTACCAAAAATAAATTACAGTAAAAATTTTGATTTATCAGAAGAATTAGAAAAAATAAAATCATCAAAAAATAAATCTGAATCTGATTCTGATTCTACAAACAAATCAATTTTCTTTAATAAAAAAGATTATGAAGTATGGGTAAAAAGTAAAAATACCAAAAGCACAAATTCTAATGATATAATTAAAGAAAATCATAATAATAAAAAATATTCTAAAAAAAATTCAAGAAAAAATTCAAAAAAAAATTCAAAAAAAAATATAGAAAACACAACAACTAATACCGAATCAAATGGTCCAGTATTAAATGAAATCTTTAATACTATGAATTATAGAATATAATTAAATAAAAATACAATAAAAACAAAATTAAAATAAATCCCATACAATAGGTTCTATACGTTTATTAGTTTTAGATTCAACATTTGATTTATTAAATTTTTCAATATATTCATTTATTAAACCAAAATGGTCAGTTTCAATAAAACTCTTATAATTTTTAAAGGGTTTATGAGCTGATAAAGGTGAAGGATGTGAAGAAATAATAAATTTATGTGTATCTTTATTAGAGATAATTTTAAGTTTATCATAAGCATTAGCCCCCCACAAAACAAATATTAAATTTTTATATTTGGATGAAATAATTTTAATTAATTCATCTGTAAACTCAAACCACACATTTTGATGAGAATTTGGTTTAGATTGTTCAACAGTTAAACTAGTATTCAACATCAAAACCCCTTGACTTGCCCAAAATTCTAAATTTCCAGAATATGGTTTTTTTACAATATGATTAAAATTTAATAAATTTTTATAAATATTTTCAAGTGAAGGTGGAATTTGACAACCCTTTGGAACTGAAAAAGATAAACCCATTGCTTGTGGATAATTAGTTTTTACAACAGAATCATAATATATTCCATGATAAGGATCTTGACCTAAAATAACAACTTTTATTTCATCAGGAATACAATAATTTGTAAAATTAAATATATTTTTAAAGGTTGGAAAAATATTTGATTTTGTATTGGCAATTTCATTATACGAATCTTCAGTTATTTCAAAAATATCCTTGTCAATTAAATCAAATATTTCAAGCCAATTTTTATTTATAACATCTCTAAATTTTTTTGACATTTTTTTATTGAATAATTAAGTTTATTAATAAGTATTACTTATTATATTTTAAAATCAATTTTTAATCAAATTTAATAAAATTTAATAAAACCAAGATATTTGTAATTAGAAATTAAAATGATTTAAAAAATTGATTTTATAATTCAATTTAAAATTATATTATATATAATTAATTAGTAAAAATGAGTAAAAAAAAGCAAATTACTAATAAATTAGATGGGAATCCGAATGATTTTGATAGTATAATTGGGTCTGATTTTGATATAGAGTCAGTGATAATTGATAAAGAAATCGATAATTTAGATTTGGATTTAGATTTAGATTCAGATTTAGAAATAGATTCAGTAGTAGATTCAGAGTTAGATTCAGAGTTAGATTCAGAGTTAGATCCAGAGTTAGATCCAGATTCTGTGATCACGATAAAAAAATCTGAGGACATGTTGGGATTAAAAAAAAATGTTAGTACAAATAAGGTTAAAATAGTACATCATTATGATTATGACAACATAGATATAGAAGATTTTGACAAATACAATGATTTAGTTGATTTAATTTATGAAAGTGATACAAAAAAAATAACACAATTGAAGGACAGTAAGAAAAGATTATTTTGTGATTATTGTAATGATGATGATATTGTAGAAGATACATCACATGGAATAATTGTATGTAAATCATGTGGACAAGTATTATCAACATTAATGGATTCAAATCCCGAATGGACTCAATATAATGATGATAATAAAAAAGATATGAATAGATGTTCTCATCCTATTTCTCAATTATTACCTCAATCATCTACAGCAACAACAATTGCTGGTTCGTGTTCATCAAGAATCAAAACTTTACATGGCTGGGGTGCGATGCCTTATAAAGAGAGAAGTTTAAATGAGGTATTTAAGATAATTCAAGCAAAATGTGCAGATGGAAAAATCCTTAAATGTATTGAAGATGATGCAAAAATTATGTATAAAAATATTTCAGACTGTAAACATGTTGCGGGAAAAAATAATGGTAAACCAATAATTATAAGAGGAAAAAACAGAATGAGTGTTATTGCCGGATGTATCCTATATGCTTGTAGAAAGAAGAATAAAACAAGGTCACCCAAAGAGATAGCAGAGTTATTTGGTCTAAGATATACAGAAATTACCAAAGGATGTAAAATATTTCAAAAATTAGCTAAATTGAAGAAGATTGATTATAAATTTAATTTTACAAAGCCAGAACATTTTATAACAAGATTTTGTGAGGAATTAAAAATTAAGCAAGAATACGGACAACAAGCAATTCAAATAGCAGATAATGTACAAAAATTACAGATAGCGTCAGTTCATACTCCTTTAAGTTTAGCTACAGGTTCGATATTTCTGATGATAAATTTAAATGGATTAAATATTCAAAAGAAAGTGATAGCAGATAAATTTAATGTATCTCAAGTAACAATAGCTAAAGCATTTAAGAAATTAGAGCCTTTTATTAACATATTAACAAATGACAAGATATGTGACAAATTGAGTGTAGAAATAAAGAAATATCAAGATGATATAGAGATATTAGAGGTATTAAAACCAAAATTTTTAAGATTCAATATAGATATTCAAAAAACGATGAATAAGCCAGCAGAAAAAATATATAGTTTGGTATATAAAGATAATGGAATTACTCAAATAAATTGGAAATTAATAGCAGAACATAAAATTGAGTATGAAAGCAAAGAAAAACAATATGATAATGAATTCTACATGATAAATGAAAATTATATAGAGTCAAAATATGAAATATTAAAAAATGATTTTGGATTTGGAAGTATTTAAGTATTGATTTATTTATTATTAATTTTTTAGTAAAAATATTTTATTATAAATTTATTATAAGTTTATAATAAAAAAATGAAAAATGCAATATGTATATTAATATTTGGTAATGAATTATATATAACAGGCGCATGTATTAATGCATATATAAATAGAAAGTTTATTCAAAAATTAAATTTAGATATTAAATTAGTAGCAATGGTGGATTCTTTAATATATGAATATAAAGAAGAATTAGAAAAATATTTTGACCAAATAGAATTAATTGATTTAATTGAAATTAAAATGAATAAAAATTATTATGTTTCAGAAAAATATTCTAAATGGATGAAGTATACAATAAATAAATGGCAAATATTAAAATTAATAGATTATGATAAAGTATTATTACTAGATGCAGATATTTTACCAGTTAATGATGATTTTTATACAGTTTTTAATATTAAAACACCTGGATTTTGTTCAAAAGGTTTTCAAAAAAATAATATAGAATTTCCAATTGATAGATTTATTGACGAATCAGATAATAATTTTACAATGGATAAATGTTGGAATTTTTCTAAAAAATTTAAAAAAGCTATAGATGCTGGAATTGCTTTATTAAAACCAGATATAAAATTATATAATGAATACATCAAATTTATATCAACATGTGCAGGAGAACAAGGTTATATATCTGCTTCAATCGCAGGTGTTGATGAAACAATAATTATAATTTTTTATTTATTTTATAAAAAAATTCCATTATATTCGATATCATATAATTATGCAATAATACCATGGCAAAAATATGATTATAATTTGAAGGAAATAAAAGGATTTAATTTTATGTCATTTTATAAACCATGGGTATTATTACCAATGTTACAATGGGGTGAACAAAACATCTGGCACAAAATAGCAAAAAAAGCACTAGTAAAAAGTAAAGTTATTACAGATATATATGTAAAATATTTATTTATTTATTTAAAAAATTTTATTGATAATTATGAAAAATATATTAATAAAAAAGATTCACCTTTTAATACTGAAGGTGTTAAATTGAATAAAAATTTGTTTGAACAAATAAAAAAAATTATTATTCAAAATAAAGATCTTGATATGAATTATGAAAATCAAAAAAAAATTATGGATTTATCTCAATCAATTCATAAATATATGGATAAAAAATCAATAGTAAGTTTTAGTCAAATAGAAAAATTATTAAATTAATATTTTACTTTTTTTATAATAAATTTCTTATATAAATTTATTATAAAAATAATTAAATGAAAAATGCAATATGTATGTTAATTTTTGGTGATGAGTTATATGTAGTAGGAGCATGTTTAAATGCTTTTGTAAATAGAAAATTTATTGATAAATTAAAATTAAATATTGAACTTGTTGCAATGGTTGATGATAAAATATATAAATATAAAGAAGAATTAGAAAAATATTTTGATAAAATTGAATTAATTAATATGATTGAAATAAAATTAAATGATAAATATTCTTTTCAAGAAAAATATTCAAAATGGATGAAATATTCGATTAACAAATGGCAATTTCTAAAATTAACAGATTATGATAAAATATTATTTTTAGATACAGATATTTTACCAATGAATAAGGATTTTTATACAATTTTTAATATTAGAACACCAGCATTTTGTTCACAAGGATTTTTAGCTAATAATGTAGAATTTCCATCAAGTCGATTTATTAATGAATCTGATAATAATTTTACAATGGAAAATTGTTGGAATTTTTCTACTAAATTTAAAAAATCTATTGATGCTGGAACTGTTTTAGTTAAACCTGATAAAAAACTTTATGAAGAATTTGAAGATTTTATTGTTAAGTGTGCTGGAAAACAGGGATATTATTCAACTAAAATATCTGGTGTTGATGAAACAACTTTATTACTTTTTTATTATTTTTATAAAAAAATACCAGTTTATTCAATATCATATAATTATGCAATTCTTCCATTTGCTACCCAAATTCCAAATGATTTAAAAAATATTAAAGCATTTAATTATATGGCCTTGGTAAAACCTTGGGTTCTTTTACCAATGTTACAATGGCCTGACCAAACTATTTGGCATAAAATAGCAAAAAAGGCGCTTGTAAAAAGTAAAATTATTACAGATTTATATGTAAAATATTTATTTATTTATTTAATAAAATTAACCGATAATCTTGAATACTATTTAAACAATAATAAAAATAATTTTTGTAATTTAAATGGTATTAAAGCAAATAGACATTTATTTAATAAAATTTTAATTATTTTAAAAACAAATAAGGAACTAGATTTTGATAAACAAAAACAAATTATGGATATTGCTCAATCAATACATAAAACAATGAGTAAAAAATCTATTGTTAGTTTTAATCAAATTGAAAATTTAATAAATGAATAAATTAAAATAAATACAATAGAAAATATTTTTATAAATTATTATCCAAACTATATATATTCATTTCTAATAATAATTCTTGATTTAAATTCAATATATATTTATTATCTTTATATATTGTCCATTCTTTTGAAACTAAATCAGCAGGCTTATATTTATTATCATAATCATCAATAATACAAAATGTATATATTCTAGATTTATTTTTAAAATAATCTTTTGATAATAAATATGCTGAATATGAAAAAGTACTATGCGACAACACCACATAACTACTGTATAATAATAAATAAAATGAATTAATAAAAGTAACATCTGGAAAAAAAATATCAGGATCATTGATTAAATTATATTTTTCTAATAAAAAATGTTTAATTATTTGATATGAATCTGTCAAAATAATTATAGGTAAATTTAATTTTTTAATTATTTTGATTTGTTCATAATAATATTCAGGTGTATATATAGGAAATGTTATAAATTCTTTATCATTTTTAAATTGTTTAAAAGCCAAAGATAATTTATCTCCATATCTAATGTGTATAGTTGCATATTTAGTTTTAGAATATGTAATTATATCAGAACTAATTAGATTTTGATTGATGTTAAAAATTTCTTTAGTTTTTTTATCAAAACTATCAAACATATCATAAACTAAAATATATAATTCGTATGTTAAAAAATTAAAAGAATTAAAATTTTTAATATAATTAGATAAATTTGATAAATTATTAATTTTAAATTTTATTTTTCTATTTTTTAAAAAATAATTAATATATTCAAATTGCTTTGAATTTATTATAATAAATTCGTCTTTTATTTTTGGAAAAATTTCAATCATTGTTGGATCACCTGACTTTGTATGTAAAGAATCAATTTCTATATAATAAATTGTATAGGAAAAATTAATCTTTAAATACATCCCAATTATACAATCAAATATCTTATTTCCAAATCCAGCATTTGATTCTATCAAAACAAATTTTTTTGCTAAATTTAATTTATTATTTGCATCTTTAAAATTTATTTCCATTTATATTTATAATAGATTTTTATACTTTTCAAAATTAAAATTTAACTATTATATTTTACCCTATACTAATTATTTTTTAATCAAATGTTTTTTACCAGTCCATCCAATTAAAGCTTTTTCAGCTACTTCTAATACATGTTCAACAAAAAAACATTTTTTAGTATCATCAAATATTTCAGGTAATTCTTTTTGAGTTTTCTCTATATCTTCTTTATTTTCAATAGGTAAAAATACTGTTTTAACTCCAGCTTTAAAAGCTCCTTGTACTTTATATTTAACACCTCCAATTTTAGTTACATTACCATATAAATCAATTTCACCTGTAAGTGCTATGGTTCTATCAATTGGTAGTTCTAACATCATAGATAAGAAACATAAAGTGAATGCAACACCGGCACTAGGACCATCTTTAGGAGTAGCAGCTTCAGGAGTATGAATATGAATACCACTAGGATAATTTTTAAAGAATATTTCTTGACCTTCTTTGGTTAATAAATTAATAGCAGTAGTAAAAGAATAAACAATTGATTCTCTCATAATTTTTTTCTGATTACCAGTTAATTTAAGAGCAAATTTAGAGTTTGTTCCCATATGATTTGCAGTTAATTGAATAGGAACTATACCTCCAGAACACAAAGAAGTAGCATAAAGCCCATTAACAACCCCAATCATATCTTTTGAATGAATTGCTTTAAATGATACTTTTGTTTCCCCAAGATATTCAGTTGCCATATCAAAATTAATTTTAATAGGATTAGTTACAGAATATTCTGTATCATCCACAAACATACCTCTTTGATATATTTTATCAATATTTAATTTTAATAAAATATTTTCTAATGAACGTTTTAATGAACGAACTCCTGGTTCAAATGTATAATCTTCAATTATTTTAGTTAATACCTCTTCTCCAAAATCAATAGATTTATGTTCAAATCCTACATCCTTACATAATTGTTTAAGAAGATAATCATTTGCTATTGTTATTTTTTCTTTAACACTATACGAACCAACATCAAGAACTTCCATTCTATCTAATAAAATTTTGTCTATTTTTGATACATCATTAAAACTAAACATAAATATTACTTTATTTAAAGGAAATGTAATTTCTTGGAAAAATCTATCTTGAAATGAACCATTAGTCATGGGGTCTGTCAAGTGTATAAGAATACTCATTAATTCATTAACTTGACCATTTTTAGCAACACACTTATCTAATTCATCAAAATACATAATACAA